>Ga0209367_1009989_pt1 | contig 12783 bp, 3 predicted proteins | sample WorMetLIZISLAND2_FD_187412 | JGI IMG/M metagenome (GOLD analysis project Ga0209367, IMG submission 187412) | Marine gutless worms symbiont microbial communities from Max Planck institute for Marine Microbiology, Germany - Olavius geniculatus... ... | reverse complement strand
AGAATGAAACGACCTTGATTTCTGCAAAAAATCGTGTAAATCTAAGCAGTATTTCTGAAGTTAGAAGCTATATAACAGAGTGGCCTCGTTTTTTTGGGCCACCCTGTATACAGTGTAAATTTTGTCAACCGGTAATCGAGACACCAGCATGTGTCATCATCAACATCAGTCAAAATCAAAGCTGTGGTCCAATTTGATCTATCTTTATCCATTTGTGGAAAGTCAGCGAACATGCTTTCGTGACATTTGACAGCACTTTGGTCCAACTTGAAACGGCATAATTCCTTCTCATTATTCTGGAAACTGAATAAAACTCAAAGAGCGACAGAAAAAAGCAATAACTATTATGCGTGATCACCAAGTTGTGAAATTTACTTGAATTATTTCGTAACAATCGTGCACGAAAACACACTAAAATAGAAACAAAAATTGAATAAAAACAAGCGAATAAAAAACAAAATCGCAAAACAAAGCAGATAAAAAATCCTCAATAACGGTGGCTCGTGATGCGTCAGCTTAGTGTAGCCTTTATTGTTGCTCACCGTGAATGAGATCCATGGGTGGTAGGGTGTTCAGAGCTCGGCATCTTCACAGGATATATCCAGCAACCGAGCATCGGATCTACTTTCAGTTTGGTTTTAAGATAGGGTAATCAGGGTAGGCGGATATAATGGTTACGTGACCATGACGTCAAATGATTCAAAAGGTCAAGATCGTGACCTCAATATCTTTGAGGCCTCGTATCTCCATAACGGTGCAAGATAGGCGCGTATAGTCATCACTGACCACCAACAGGGAACCAAGTGCCCTAACTCGCCCACAACCGTTCTCTGTTTTCCTTCGTGTCCTCCACGGTCTGGTCAGTCCACATCACCTCAGAGGATTGCCACTTTCAGGTCCCCGTCTGACACGTACACGTCGTCACCGCTCATTCTGTCCATCATTCGCCCCAACCCTGGGCCCCAGGTTTTAACTTTCGCTACCCGTCGCGAGCCACCTCACCTAGAGGCATATCGTTAATGTTAATTGATTTAAACTATAGTTAGACATCATCACCGACTTGTTTTATATCACCACCAAATCAGCAATAATTTTTTGTCGTTGACAACGTGCAGTTGCTTGTCGTCGTTAACAACGACACTCAAAATGTACATACGGCGAATGATTTCTTTCATCACTGTATGCAAAAGTTGCTTGCAACAAGCAATTACTTGCTTGCTAAATAACAATAAAATATGGGTGCAAGAATCATAAAATAAAATCAGATTAGTCTTCGCGGATGCAAGGAAAAGGAAATGGTGACAGTCAGCTTTTCTCTTCACTGCAAAAGTTCTTTTAGTTTCGCGGCCGCCGCTGTTGTACGAATACCAAACAAAATCATCCCAGACAAAATTTCCCCGGATAAAATCTTCTTGGGCAGAATTTCCTTAAAATATGCCGATTTGCTGCAAAATGAAATGTTCTTAGTAATGTGAAAAACGCTAGAATGCGAAGGTAGTCTGGGGAAGATTTTGCCAGGAAAGATTTTGTCGAAGAAAACTCTGTCCAGGAGGATTTTTTTGTTTTCCTGAAGTGCGAAAGCAGTGAAACTTCACAAATCATGATGCACACAGTGTGACGCCTCGTTATGCCAGCTTCCGCGCGAGTTCATCATTGAAGACCGAACGCAGGCTCGTCTGTCTGTCTGTCTGTCCGTCTGTCGGCGCGAATCCGCACGAGTCATATTATACGGTGCGTTAACAGTCACTGCACACACAGACTACCCAATGTCACAACAACAGCGAAATACGTCATGACGCCATAACAACGCTGCCGCCTCAGATCCCGTCTCACGGCACGAAGTCGTCCTTTGAATTAACGACAACACGGAGAATTACAGCTGCATGACTGGACTCGAAATATACCTGTGTACGATACGTCTGATTTATTTACGCCTTTCCTTTATTTGATTAGCCGAAAAGAACGTGACAAAATGCATGTACTCCAATATTAACAACGACAATTTTTCTTTGTATAGGCCTATGAATATATAAAAGTTGTTAAAATATGTTGTTTTTTGTCTATTTCTGGAAAAATGAGCTGTAGCCGCTAAAACGCGTGAGATCGTAAAGGGATGTTGTCAGTAACCAAACGCTGTAAATTTCGCCAGAAACGCGAAGATGTAACTTGAATACGAGTAATACAATTAAATTACCTGCACCTGTCGCAGAGTCGCATGATAACTCGCCATGATATATTATAGTTACCGATCCTGCAGGCTAAACAATACTTTTTGAAAACAAAGACCAATACAAAACTAATTGTTCATGCAGCATCAGATGTTTTAACGTATTAACATCACTCATAAATTTGGCCTAAAAATTTTCGTTAAAGTACATTATTAGATTTGAATGTGACATAGTGCTATAGGCTATGCAATGCATGCTACTCGATGCCAGTAACATAACTAAAGTCCATTGCAGTTAACTGCTCTAAATGTTTAATTGTAATTGCTAACAAAAAAATCTTAACATTTTTCATTTTTTGTGAAAGCGAAAACGAAGACCAAAACTTTATTTTGTTTGTCCAAAACCTTGGTATGGTCTTTAGGACCACATGCTGATTTTTACTGCGGCAGCGTTGGCTGTGTAGCCTATACAGTACACGCTTAGTCATCCCGGTCAAATCCTGACTTTTCATCGTCTCTCACATATCCGCTTAGTTTCATCGGCAGCTGCTGGTGTGCCTAAACACCGCAGATCACCATAGGTCACAGAAATACTTTGAGTTGATGATCTGACGTGATCTGCATGCTGTGATGAAGTAGACTTGCCGCTGCTGTGCGTATTGGCCGTTAATTGTCTGTAAACGGCATGAAGATTTCTAGTGCAGCCAGCAGATCTGCAGACGCAACATTCAGCGCACAGAGGAATGCATCTTTTTCGATGCACACTTTAGCGACACGCTTAATGGCAGACTGTGTTCCAGTCCTTGGTGGACCTTTACATTCCCAATTTTCTTACGGTAAGCCTATCTGTTGAAATACCGTACTCACTGCCAACGTCAGTCATCTGTAGCTGTAGGCGTACAGGTAACTTTACTGCAATGTCAGCTCCTGCATTTTTCAACGCCGTCCCTCGGAGAACTTGGGCAAAACACGATTATCTGTAGCGCAAGTGTGTACATTTGGCTTTTCAAACTCATTTGTTGATTTCTAATAATACGCTCGTATTTAGGTAGGGCGTTTTCTTTGATTTTATGTGTGAATTAATTTTGTCGTGACGATAAAGTATCATGCTATAAGTTCAGCCATTCTGAAACAGTGCATGAACCTGACAGCAGCGTCTGGTAGATCAGTTGTCGGATGCAATGTTCCACTGGGGAGCGGTGGATAGTTGGACGGACTTCAGCGACTGCAGTCGGTACAAAACGCTGCTGTCAAGCTCGCTGGTCTCATCACACTAATTCTGCAGCACCGCACCGAGCCTTCACTGGCTTCCAATACGTCAGCGAGTCTGTTTCCAAGTGTATGGGATTACGTCGTGTAATTGTGCACTGATGCATACCTACCTACATGCACTCCGCGTCCCTGTGCGTTGAGACAATGTCCGAAATCGTCTACGGTCTGCATCAATTGGACGACGGTTTCGGTCACATTCAGACGTCAGCCATTGCACAGAGCAGAAGAGTTTCGCATAGCTACTAGGGAATCGAACAGTCTGCCAGCTGTCGCGGCTCAGTGGGGTAACAGGCTGGTATTGAATACGTTCAACCGGAAATTAAACACCACATCACACGTTGTGACGTTTTGTGCGATACTGGCGCCGTTTACAAGACACATCTACTTACTTACGCTACTTACTTAAAATATTTTTCCTATGACAGTAGGCCCCAATGCCATTATTTTTGTACTGCCAGATTTTTTCTATCCTCCAGGGAAATTAAAACCCTAAACCCCCACTGCGTACAGCAATGGAGCAATACGTAATGGCGCCGAAGGCTCATGAAAGGCAAATGATGATTTGCTGAAGACCGTGCGGAAGTGATGTGAAGACATAAATCTTGTCGGTCCGTACAGTTATTTGATGGCGTCATTGCAAAGGCTTTGCTCTCGCTTCGCTCACGTTTCTATGGTCTATTGCTAGTGCTGTGTGTTGTTTCGGTAACGCATTGTTTACACCCAAAGAACGCCACCGGCTTACAGCTCTTTGATTACACCATCAGACGCTATAACATCCGGCATAGTTTCTAATTATGGGTTATCGGCTGCGGCCGTAAAATGAAAATTGCGGGCGTCTGTCGTAACGGTTCGCCCGTCGCTAGCTGCAGCGTCAGGACCGTAATAACCGACCATTTAATTTACATCGTTGCGGCGACGTCAACCCTGCACGTAACAGTGTTGTCTTTAGGTAATTAAAAAGCATTTAATTAAAACCTACTGGTGATTATCAGCTTTCAATCAAAGCACTTACACGTACGTCTATTATCGATTCGTATATAGCGGCGTACCTAGTTGATCAGTTCGGTAAGAAGCAGGCAGGTGCAAATTTCCAGCAGACCAGAAATGCGTGCTCACAACTTAAATTATGCCATATATTTCCTCAAAATGGAAGATTTCTAGCCCCCAATTTTAAATTTTAAACAAAATTTTTAGCGGGCTAAAATTGAATGGGTGCAGTCTCGCCTCCCCTGTGCTATGAAAATAATAATAATAATAACTAGAAATTTGAGGCAGAGTCCAACGTGAGGCCGCCCGGTGCCGTAAGTCCGATTGGGGAAAAAGTTTGGGGGTTGAAATTCCAGAACACGTTGCCCGAACTCAAATAGACCCCTACGTTAGCATACGCAGAACGAGCATTGTTGACTTATGGTGGGTCAACATTCGCGCACTAACCGTCGTTGTTTGTTGACCGAAGTTCATCAATTTTTTTGTTCAACGCGGAAAGAGCACGCTTAATAACGCCGTTTTCGCTTGTCGATAACTCCATACGTTCCAGAGATATTCGCGGTCAAATTTGAAGTTGTCCTAAATCACGCCAAATTTGGACGTTTTTCGCCCTTCTAAATTTTAAGGGGACAGTCCCCCTGGACCTCCTCTCCAAAAAAGTTGCACACGCGTTATTAGGCCTTACCCCCAGCTAGCGGCACATGACATGAAAAGGTTTCGTGAGGCTACTCCCCTTAGCTGCAATGTTATAGGCTCGCATGCGCTACATTTTAAACCAATTTTTGACTCCGTTTTGAAAAAAAATTGTTGGGTGACCCCCGTCCCCAGTGGGTGTGGGCTAGCAAACCTTGGTCATTCTCAATGGCGTGTAAAATTTTCAGGGCGCTGCATCCCCTATGAAACGAAATATGTTCTTCCGAAAAAGTACATTTGGTGGGTATGATTGCACCTCTAAATCTCCGTAATTAGTGATGAAAGTTCGCCGAACTTTTTCGCCGAACGCGGGAAGAAACGCTGTCGATCATTTAGTTTTCCAATTTTGGATATCCCTATTCGTTCTGAAGATAGTGGTCTGAAATCAAACAAAATTTATTATGTTTTGGTCCCCTTTGGGGGGCAGGCCCCCAAATTTTTGGATCGAGATTATAAAATTGAACATGTGGCAAAATTTTGCGGCGATCGGCCGAGGGACGTAGAAAATCTCGAGTTAAAAAAAAGAAGAAAAACTGTCGTAAAACATAAGGCCTTCTGGACTATCGTTCCTGGCGGCCTAATAACATTGACAATAATTTCTAACTCACGCGCCATAACATCGCAAATCATTACAAAGACGCGAGCAGTAGGCCTAGTAGCCTACATTCTTGCACACGGTATGGCGTCGAAATTCGATTAGTTTGTCTGTGGGAGATAAGACACAGCGCGGGGGACTTAATCAAAATCGCATCTGAATAAATTCAATTAAGCAGTTCTTTTTTCTGTGGAATGATGGACAGAAGCTTAAACGCTTCAGAGCCATTGACCGCACTGAATATGTATCACTGCAGTGGCTTAGTTAGGACATTGGACATACGATCTAGAGGTCATTGGTGCTGGTCGGGTTAATGTGAAGTGGTTAATGCTAACTTGCTAAGATGGGTGATTGTCTAAGACAGGTAAAACATTTTCATATATAACCAACCACCCATGTTAACTCAGCCTTTTAGCCCTCTAGGATAGTATAGGCAAATTGAGTACAACCCTGTCTTGCTGGGAAATGTGAATGCAATATGTGTTCACCTGTGTCAGATGGCAGTTAAGACTGTGATCATATATGGCAGGTGATGCTTGATAACTCGAAAATGGGTTACCATTAAGAACACACTAGACAATCTTTAGCTTTTTTGACATTATACATAAGCAGCTAATACTGTTGTCTCAAGAAATGTCAGTACTACTTTAGAGTGCTTTTGCATTGCAATTTCTGTAATTTGACCTAGTTTTTGAACATTCTAGTTTATTGTGACATAGATACAGATGGGGCTACCAAATATTGTAAAAAGTGTTCTTTTTCGGTTTTAATGATATATGCTTTGTGCTTGGCAGGGTTTTTCCAGGTTCTCTGCCTATCTGGGTGACTATATCATGCAACGTTTGAAATGACTAAAAATTGCATTTTGTTTTTGAGCAACCCTGTAGTAATGCCCTCTGCCGTATAGCAGCTCTTGGCTTTCCTAGTAGTACAATGTATCCTCTACCTAGAAAACACTAGCTGCAACTCTTTTTTCCCCATGGTTAACTTAGGGGAAAGTCATTGGGCAGCCCACAATCTCGGGACTCAATCACTCAGCTCGGCTTAATTTGTTACTTGTTTCTGTGTACATGTGAAAATAGTGTTACTTCTGTACTTTAATAGTACACCAACTCTGAGTTTGCCTGTGTGTCAGATATGATTGTGCATTTCAGAATGTCTGTGCTCCGTTGGTAATGTTGTACGTGCACAGTCTGACTTTTCGTCAAAGGCAATCTTACCCCTCATGTTCAACGACTTGCTACAGCTAAAAGCTCCAATACTTAGCTGCAGCTCTTGGCTTATTTTGTTCCTTACTATACCCTCATTCAAACCAACACTAGCTGCATTCCCCCCAGGGGGTGAACAGGGTCTATGAGTAGCTGACGGTCTAAAATGCTCCAGCGGCTGTTGCTGCTGTTTGTCAGATAACCGCACGTGGTTACTGACGTCTGTGCTATTGCTGCAATCTGGACACAGGCCAGGACAGACCCAAGGAAAGGATACGCTTTCTTAGGCTTTTCTGCAATTTCTACCTAACAAATAAAACTAGTTAAGCGCCAGTCAATAACACAGTAATAGCACTGAAGGCGGGCTGTCACAAAACGCACTCATCAATGCTGTAAGCCATGTGCGCAGTTCTGAGTTGACGCTTGACCATACTTCAAAACTTTAACATATACTTATACTGTTTACTGTTTACAACAGACTTTAGCAACGACGTCGTTCGCAAGCTGTTTCGCCGTGCAGTCATCCCTCGTCGTTCCTAGGCAGACATCGCAATCTGGAATATTGTCGTCGAGCGTTGGTATTCCAGCTGCGTACTAACTGCCATAGTAATTACCGCATGACTTACTGTGTCCCGGCGCCTGTAGTGAGACGTCCTGGCAGACCATTCCGATATATCTTACTTGTATAGTCACGACAACACTCAGCAGTGCGGCTATTCGGTGGCATAATATTGACAGTTTGTCATCGTTTCAAGAGCGTATTCCGCCAGGAAGTCGAAGGGGCCCTATTTTTTCTATGCCCTTTTACAACATCGTTAAGAGTCATGAAATAATTATGATTCGTATAGCAGCAATAACAGCAACATAAAACATATTTTTACAACACAGTAGATATCGAGACGCTCGAACAATGTAAATAATTACATGGCAGCAGTTAAATGTAGTGTTGGTTAGAGACGGCAGTGATTAAATAGGCTGTTGTTTAGACTATTTTTCTGTGAATTCTAAACTACTGTACATATCTAAGGTGAAGACCAGCTTTTTATACAGCTGTTGTGAATAATTTATACAACACAGGGCAGAACAATAACTGTGACTAAATTCTGCGCTATCATTTACAAAATGTTTTAGTTTGTGTGGAGTTTGTTTTTCACAGACCCTCCTGAGGCTTCGCCTCTTACTGGAGACTTTATTACATGTTCACCATCGTATCGAAGTGAAAATAAATTAATGCACACGCAAATCTTGTTTTAATTCTGTTCAATTTATACCTACTGTGTTCAGTAATTAATCTGTAATCCGACTGCATGTCTAAACCTTCTAAGTTATACGCTACATCGTCCTTAAAAACTGTAAAAGTAGACCACTGAGTTTCGGTCACAACTTGATCAAACATTGACCAATTTTAAATTTCTTTTAATGCGCAGTGTTTATAGAAAATATAAAACTAACAAGAAATATTTTAGATTGTGACCAATCTAATGTACTTCTCGCGCGCATTATTTTTTTCTGTATTCTTTTAACTGCCTTTAGTTTTTTTTCTTTTCACATCCAAATAGCGGTGCCGACAGCATCACCTCGCTGACAGCATGAGCCGTGCAACTGACGTCATCACGAGGCGAAAAGAAAAATTTTCTACACTGTGTGTGACATAGTCACTGAGTTATGACATGGTGAAAATCTTTAATCTTTCACTACGGTTATGATTATGAAAAAGACTGCTATCATCGGTTACGTGACTCTTGGGGGTCGACTTCCTATGGGTGGTCCGTAGTGACCATGCGTCTATCTAGCACCGTTATGGAGATATAGCCGTTTGAAGTTTTACCAGGAAGGCTCTTCCAGGAACAGAGGTCGGTTGTCGGTCGGTCCTCAATATTACACTGATCTTATATACTCATCTTCGCTACGTTAGGAACGTAGCGCGCGAGGAGTTAAAATTTGGAACAGAACCTAACGTGAGACTGTCTGGTGCCGTAAGTACGACTGGGGGACAATTAGGGGTTAAAATTCCGCCTCCAGTAACGTCATGTGACCCAAACGCAATCGCATTTGCCTATGCAGCACGTGCAGTGTGGATTTTTGGTGTGTCACAATTAGACAACGAAACTATTTTGTTTGTAGCCCAAGTTCACCATTTATTCTCCAACGCGAAAGGGGATGTCATTAATCAACTGTTTTTTTTCAATTTTTGATATTCTGAATGTGATAGTAAACGAATTTTGACAATCAGTCAATAATTGGATAAGAGATGGACAACGGTCTGGTGGCACTTTTATATGGCGCATGGTGTATTCAGGTTAGGCCTATATAGCCTACACTGTAGGCCTATACAACACTATACGTTGAAAACATTGTACTGTCGAGCGTTTATGCTCCGTTGAACACTGACCATACAAAAGTTGCAGGCGTGATGCATATAGCCTGCAGTGTAAGTCAGGAAAATGTACCCTTTACCGACACGTTCTGAAATACTCGTATACACCGTGTCTCAAAAAACAGACAAAATTGTTTTTGTCATAACTTTGTCACGTTTTTACCGACTTTGATAATTTTTGGCACAAAGATAGCCAAGACAATAGAATTGTGTAAAATGCGCTTACTTTTCACTTCGTTCAATTTTTGTCAACGCACTATCGTGTGATGCACAGATGCTCCAAATTGTTACATTGCGCGGTGGTTATTTGTATCGGATCGCTTACTTTGCATCATCAATTCAGCAGAGAGTGGCACGTGGTTTAATAATTTTGCGGTATTAAATATTTACAATAAAAACAGTAGACAACAACATAGCTAACTGATTAGCTTAAAATACGTGCAACAGAAAAGTGAATGCCGTTTGATCAGTCGATCATTGATTCCACTCTGCCAGTGGCGTTGCATCTAAGCCATTGGGTCTGTGGGACACACTTTGGGCATAAATTCTGATATTTTGCAAGCACTTTGTTATACATTTGAGTGTTTTTGTACTTAATTAATTGTTACAACGTTTACTTATTTACAACTTAACGTTACGCAACGATTTGGATTATCTATGTTTTACACGGTAGTGCGTTGACATAAGTTAGGAGAAGTGGAACATAAATGCACCATACACATCGCCTTAACCATCTTCATGTTAAAAATTATCAAATGTAATGGAAATTTGACGAATTTATAACATAAAAAACAATTTTGACTGTTTTTTTTCTGAGACATGGTGTACGTGTAGTTTTCAAAAAATGAAAAATTTTAAGCGATATTTTACAGAGTTTCGTTCAAATAACCGTAACTTTGACGAGGTTATACCATATTTTGCTTGGTCATCTAGAGCGTTTTTTACGCTCAACAGCAGCTACTGCTGTAGCACGTCTTAGCATCGCAATTCTGTCTGTCCGTCCGTCTGTCTGTCCGTCACACGGGTGGATCAGTTAAAAACGGTGCAAGATAGGATTATTAAATCTTCACCATCGGCTGCCTGGAAGACTCTAGTTTGAGGATCCGCAAAGCTTATCCATAAATTCAAAACGGGTCACCCCGAGCGAGGGCGCTAAATGAAAGGGGATGGGAAAAAATTTGCGATTTTAAGCCAAGACAGTTGAGCGAGACCAGCCGTCTGGCGCTTTCTGGCGAGTGTAAAAGAAACATCGTTGCTAGGATGGGTTATCCTAGTTTTTGTTTGCACCGGGCTTTCAAGCATGCACTGCTGTTGCACGTTCCCCTTTGCGTTAGCTAGGCTTTTTTGTACACTTTACTTCATGGCCACCAACTTTACCAGATCTCATACCACTTACAGTGTAATCGTTATGTGTGCAATTCAATGCTGCACGATTTTCACTAATTTAACATAAGGCCAAAAACCATCCCGCAGATAAAAGTGAACTGCGTCAGATATGGTCAGGTAAACTACTGTACACCTATTTACGACTTTGCAAACGTCTGAATGCATGCTCCTCGGCCGGTGGTGGACATTTTGAACATCATTAGATACGACTTTTTCAACTCTTCAGTCTTACTTAATTTTTGTTTACTGTCAAATAATACAAAAATTGTGATAAATGCGTTGTGACATGTGAAGTTTTTATGGGGATAACTGCACGAAACGTTGTCATTGATTTTGGCGTAAATTTAATCGCAGAATATGGGTAGCTTACATTTGTTTGTCTTCGAAATATAATCTTCAGAACACGTTAATTTTTTTCGCTCACATTGTATAACACTGTAATAGGCGTGTGTCGCCTTTGGGTAGGGAGGACAACGTTTCCACCATTACATTCAACACTTTGTTAGTAATTTAGGCCTACATGTATATTCAGGTAGTGCACTGCACATCGCAGCCAGCGCATTCTATGTATGGCTATATATAGGCTACATTTGTATGATATTTTCCGTTTGAACGTCTACGTGAAATATCTCAATGTTTACGTCTTTTGCAAGCAGAAAGCAATATTGTGATATCGGAAGAGTTACAAATGACTTACTTTAATTACGGCGATCCCCGCCGTCCACAACCTGCGTGGACATTAGCAAACTTTGATTATTCTCTAGCACGTGTAAAAAATGAGAGACAGCACCCTCTAATGGCCGAGATAGTATGGTGCTTCGACAAAGATGACTATGGGTAGGTAAACAAGGAACAATTAAACTATTTTGCTAGTGGACCAAAGTTCGTTGTTTTTTTGAATAAAAATGGAAAAGATAGCAGCTAATAATGTCGTTTTTCGCTTGTCGATATCGTGATCATTTCGGATATTTGCGATCTAAGTATAAAATTTATTGAATTCGGTCCAAATTTCAGATGTTTTTCGCTTTCACAAATGTTTGCTTGTTTGGAACCTACGGTCATATAATTGTAGATCCGCCCAACTTTTCAGCACTTTTAAGCGTTATTTTAAAACTGAACTGTTTGACATTGCCTATACTGTAAACATGAACACTCAGTTTAGTCTGTGCTATTATTCGCTTTTAATTCGTGTGCGACATTCGGGGCTATACGAATGTGTTTTGACTTTTGATAGATTAATTGATTTATTGATTATGAATGTCCCCTTAAAGTGAGTATGTTGTACCAAAATTCACATGTCGATCGCCACGCACGTCAAGTAAAAAATTTTTGTAAAGTTATTTGCCCTGGGCTTAAAGTTATCGACGCTTATAGACTACATTTTGAGCCAATTTTTGCATTTTTTAAAATTTTTAACATTGTTAAAAACGCCCATCCCCAATGGAACATGTATTAGTCGTATAGGCTTATATGGTGTTTCATAAAAATGGACCCTTTTTTCTTTCTTTCACAATTTACTTAAGTGATGATCAATTTGCACAAAATTTGTACAAGTTGTAAGCTTATAGCTGATAAAATATTAATTCAAGATATTTTAACAAAATATGGCTGTTAATTAAATATTCTTTGCTAGGCCTGACGTAACGCTAACGTCATATGTCGTGAGTACAAGCTTGTTTGTCTCAACTGGTGCTGTCAGTTGCTACTCTGCTTCGATGGTAAACTTAAATCTGGTTCACTGAGGGCTGAAGTTAGATGCCACTTGAGCCAGAAACTTAACTACACTGTGTCTCAAAAAAACCGGACCCCTGCTACCTTTTGCAATAACTCCAACAGTCCTGGTTTAATAGCAATAGATTTTGACAAAAATAATCGTTAGAGAATCAGCACTTAATAGCATGTGTTACTTTGCGAGAAATTTTAAGAACAGAGTACCAGCTGAGGTGTTCCTGTGGCACCAACAGTAGAGGCAACTGCACTGCAGTAGGGCCTACTCCAACGAACCAACAACGTCAGTTACGAAATCATTAAATGTTATAACGCCAACGTTTGAAGTTGAACGAACTGTTGATTAGCAACATCATAGTCAGAAGTTACA
>Ga0209367_1009986_pt1 | contig 12790 bp, 7 predicted proteins | sample WorMetLIZISLAND2_FD_187412 | JGI IMG/M metagenome (GOLD analysis project Ga0209367, IMG submission 187412) | Marine gutless worms symbiont microbial communities from Max Planck institute for Marine Microbiology, Germany - Olavius geniculatus... ... | reverse complement strand
CTAGTCGGCTGGGGAGGGGGACACCCCCTCCCCATTCCCCTCCTCCTCAACGCCTGCGGCGCCTCGACCTCATCTCCGGGTCAGGCTGATCTGAGAGTTGGCAACTCTAATGCTCAATCGATGCAATACTCTGGACATTCATTACCGCAAAATCTTATATGGTAGCACGACTAATACACCTTAAAAGGATAGCATTCGAATCCCGAAGGTTCAAGAATTTCACGAACTTTCAGCAAAATATCTTCAAAACGCAACATAATGCGACCTTGACCTCTGACACAAACAACATGTAATTAGTGATGTGTCAAAACTGTCAATGTCAGGATTTAATTTCAATAAAAAATCGATTAAAAATTAACGAAATACAGGTATTGCGATATCAAAACTATAAAGCGCAGATTATTACAGACTGCAGAGATGTACCGGTCCTATAAGTATCAAGACATAAGGCCTAAATTTGGTGAATGTTGGCGGATATCAACATTTAAAAACATTTTAAAGTTTTCGTACGCAAACGGTAATGGTGCATTTTTACCAAAAGCATTATTTTATTTTATACATGTCATATATAAAGACGTTTGCAATTGTTACAGTTTGATTTCGTTTCGAAGGAAACCGCGGAATAAGCTTGCGGTTTCTAATTTTCGTTCATTTTTAGAGCAAACACCGGTTGGCCAATCAGCAAACATCAACACATGACGTCACATAATACTATTTTGCGCTGCTGGAGAAGGGCGTGTCTCTGTGGGAGGTGTGTGCTTTGTTTTGTGCAAAACTCATAGAAGTTCCTCATTTATGACGTCTGAAGCTTTCTTCGCGGTAGCTTCGCTTAGTTGAATCTACGTCGACGATACGTGATCGTAGCATACGGGAAACGATTGGCGGCATTGTACGTTCGCTGAACGGATTAGGGGTGTGACCGTTCAGTAAAAGGGCGTGTCCCGCGTTCGGTTTTTACAGCAAGAAGGCGAGGTCGCTTGGTTACCGAGTCGGATCAGCAAAGAACGACTGAAATCTTATAGCACTCGCTGTCTGCTGCCGCTGCGACCATGTACTGTATGGTTGTCGACGTCGTTATCGTCGTCGTCGCCGTCTGATATGAGATGAGTGTTAGTGCCGGTGGTGGCCGAATGGACGTTGATACTCGCCTGGCAGCCCAGTGCCTTGTCGCCATGTCGGAAGCTAAGTCGGCGGTCGGTAACGGTGACCTGATTGAAGTGACTGATCGAAGCAGCTCGCCGGCGCTGGCCGACAGCTGCTCGGAGGAGGTTACTGTGACAACTACTGTAGTCGAGACAGTTTACAGCGATAACCAGCCAGAGGAGGAGGAGATTGACACCAAATGGAGTGAAAGAGTGTATGTTACCGGACTGGCTGCTGCTACTGAAGCTGGCATTCGAGTACCAGTCAACTCTAGAGAAAGTCTGTCATCTTCTCACAGGTCGAGAGACGAGCGTGCGCAGAAGTCCAAGTGGACTCATCGCTGCGTGTATCCAGGCTGCAATAAAGCTTATGGCAAAAGCTCGCATCTCAAAGCACATATTCGTACACACACAGGTTTAACTGCTAACTGTTGCTTTTGTCTATGATAAATGGTGTTATTGTTGCAGCAAATTGGCTACAGTGATTGTAGTGGTATAGACAGGCAGGAGCTGTATAGGGTTGCTTCCCCTTCCAAATTCAGTTGGTAATGCAATTTAAACCTGCTACATGCATTTTCGTGGCATTTCATGCCCAAAAATGCATTTTAGTCGGCGTTCCATTTTAAACCCCACTGTGTTAGCTTGCAGCGCTCTCCCAGACTGCCTAGCTGATGGGGAAGGGGCTTCCTGCTCCTTTCCCAGAAACATTGCCAAACCACCACTTTTTGGGCTTTATTTTTGGCCTTTTGGGTTCGCTCTTCTTAACTCCAATTTCTGGCTACATTGATGAGTAATTGCAAAAAAACTTGATGCCACCATATCAGCTTGAAGCTTTTGTGTACAGTATTGTGTCAGTCAGCGACAACAGTCCCTGTCATGTATCATTTGGAGTTTTCAGAATGAAGTTATCTATTCTATAAAAGAGGGATGTTTCAATTTTGACCGTGATTGGCTGTGACATCATATAGACATCGTCACCATGGTGATGCATCATCAGCATCATTATAGCTAGCGGCTACGCTGCAGCGTAGCGTAAGTGCTGTGTTATGCTGCAGTGTTAAGTGTAGCATTGTGTATCGAGGTTGCAGGTCGAGTTGAGTCAAAAAATCGAGGCCACAGGCTGATACTATGGCAAAGATCAAGCAGACAGGGAGTGTAGTCCGCTAGTGTAATGGTATACAGTGGTGGCTCTGTCCACACAAATCTCAGTGTGCTGTGCTCCACTTTGAGCCCCGCTGGACAGGATGGCCTTTACTTAGTGTAATGATCCCATTGGCTAGTGTGTTATGCACATTAAACTGGGTATGCTGAGCCGAAGTCTACAGGTGCTATAGCACCTGCAGCTTTAAGCTGGAAGAACCACTGATGCTAAAATAATTCTGCAGTCAAAGGCTGAGTACAGGGAGCTGGGAGCATCACACTATTTTTCACTGCCAAGCAGCCAAACGTGCTATTGCTTAACTGTAGAACTGAGACAAAGATGTAGTTTGTGTCTCTTGTTCTAGCTTTATTGCCTAGTATAAAAGAAAAGCCCAGCTAATGCATAGGGGAACACGCGACAGTGATGCATGTGTGAAGGCCCAGTGTAAGCGAAATCTAAGCTCACAACGATGTTTCGTTTAGACTTGACAGCAGATGACACCTAGCACCATATCCAGTGCATGAATTTTAGTATTACCTGAAAATTGCAAATTTTCCTACCCCTCTCATTTAGCACCCTCGATTGGGGTGACCCCTTTCGAATTTATGGAAAAGCTTTACTGATCCTGAAACTAAGAGTCTTCCAGGCAATCGATGGTAAAGATTTAGTGATTCTAGCTTGCACCGTTTTTGACTGATCCACCTGTGTGACAGACAGACAAACAGACAGACAGACAGAATTGCAATGGCTAAGACGTGCTACAGCAGTAGCTGCTGTCTCATGTAAAAATAAATTATCTGGTTATTGTAACAGTGTAGCAAGTTACTGCTTTATAGATTGCTTTTAGTGAAATATTTTTATTATTGTAGAACTTGTATTGTTTACTTATAAACAAACAGTTCAGTCAAGTTTACGCAGTATTAATGTCCATGTCACAGTTTGATGTCTGACATCTGTATTGCAGTAAGAAACACTTTTTGTTATTGTGAAGGTGAACGTCCTTTCACGTGTGGTTGGCCTGGATGCGAAAAGAAATTTGCTCGCTCTGATGAACTGACGAGACACAACAGGACACATACTGGTATCATTGTAACCTGTCTCATATCATCTGTCACGAGTTACTGTCATCGCACTTTAGTTCTTAAGATCACTGCCAGTTTTACTGCTTTTTTAGTTTACTTGGAAGTGTACTTTGAGGGGCATGGTCTTAACTTGTTGCTGAACAGGGCTGTGCACTGGTGGAACAACTTCCATCATCATCATCATCAATGATGTGATGTACTAGATGATTCTTGGTAAAACTTAAAACTAATTGATTAATCCCAAATTTGGGGATCAAATCCAGCTTTTCAACGTGGATTTTGATTGATAAACTTTGAAATTAATTTGAATTTTATTTTTATAATAGATTTTCAGTAGCAACAAACTGGCATTATCCTTTTTTTCAAACCTTACTTGTTAAGATACTTAAGCTTATTTATTGTCATATGATAAGAAAGTGTTAACAAATATGTAGTAAGTACTAGTAGGATTACTGTGCATAGTGTTTAAGAGAATACTTACTGTAAAGCTGAGAAGCTTTTGATACATTCGAGATGCATTTCAAGTCTGTAATTCCAGCTATACAGTCACATGCTGGTTACATCTTGCAGTTGTAGCTAATGAATGTGTTATGGCACGGAAACAGTATATCACTTGAATTGTGGCTGGAATTGTACTTTGTAACTGGTGCAACTAGACAGCAGTCATCCATCATCCTACTGTGTCCCATACGTGAACATCTCTATGTTGTCTCCTATGATTTTTATGCCATCCCTGTTGGCTAAATTCAACGAGCGTTTCATTTGCTTGCTACAGCAGAAGTCCGGTACAGTTCTGTAATGGTGTAATAGTGTATATGTGTCTGTTGTAGGAGAGAAGAGGTTTGAATGCCTCGTATGTTCAAAGCGATTCATGCGCAGCGATCACCTGAGTAAACACGTACTGAGGCATCGACTTGCTACCGATGAACCCAAGTATGTCATCGAACCCAACAGTTACAGCAAATAGGTTGTCGCAGCAACTGATGCTCTGCAGATTGTGTGAGGTTCTGTCAACCATGCTGGATCTTAATGCATGTGGATTTGTTTTCTGCTTTGTTTGGGAGCTTCCTGAAATTTACATACATTGGCTGTTTATAAAGTGTAGCTCGTAGGCATATGATCCGTGCTAAGGCAGGAAAAATCAAAAGACATCATCCTTTATAGAGTCGTATTTTGGTGGCATAGTGTTGCATTTTCTTTTTGTTTGTTTGTTGTCATTGTATATTGTTTTGCATGTCCTTGGTATTCATTTTGCCATTGTCGGAAATGTGGCCTGGCTGAGTTTAGTTGGATGATTAATTCTGCCAAACATGATTTCTCACATGCCTAGCTGTGCTCAAAATGTAGCGAAAATTAATTTTACCATAAAAATTTGTTGTTTCAGAACTGAATCTGACCGTTAAGTTTAGCAAGAACAAGGATGGCTGTGTCAGTTTGTTGTGATATGGTAGTCAATAGTGAAATACCAGAGATTAGACACAGAGAATATGTCACATGAATGCTTTAGTCAGTTGTGTGTTACTGTATATCTAGATAGTTGCAGAACCACTAGAAATTCTTATAGCTGTTTGCTTGTGCTTTGTTAATTAGATTTTTATGTGTTACTACGAACATTCAATGATACTAATAGCACAGTACATATATACATGCCGAGCCCGATACACTTGCCACATATTTTCGTTGCATTGTGTTCTTGTGTAATATTGTGTTGCACTTATTTTACTTTGTTATTGATATTAGATGTTAGTGATATTAGCACTACATAAAGTATGTGCTAAAACACATAACAAAATGCAATTTGCATGGAACTATTTTGTGAGCGAAATGATACGTTCAGCTCATTGGGTATGTCGGTTCGCATACGCAGACCACAAACTTTACACAAATTCTGGTTAAATTCACCTTATTTGGACTCAACGTTTTGTGAAAAATAATGAGTATGATGTGACAGTACACGGGTGATTATTTAGCAGCATCCAAACACTCCATAACAAAGGATTGTTTCAGTATTTCATAGCGCTGCAACATCGATGTTGCTATGGATGCACTGCCATGTCTTGGTCAAATTATCATTTCGAGTGCTGTGAGCTTGGTATGGTAAGCCAAAATAGCACTACCACGGCCGTGATAGGCCGTGTGCATACTACACCTTCGGCGTATATAATGTACTGTGCTAATAGTGTTACTGTTATTCACTGATTTATTGTTTTTTGGTAGATTTGGGTATAATATTTAGTTATTTAAATATATTGATTGCTTGGTTGATCGATTGGTTATGTTATACAGTACTTTTAGGTCATTTCATTCTAATACTGACATCACGTTGACGTCGATGTTATTGAGTTGAATAAGACACTTGAAATTTGTAGTTTTTGACTTACAAACTTTGCTGATGTCGTATTTGTACACCATCAGCAGTTCATCATTCAACAATGATATTTGCAACTTATGAGTTTATGGTAGTGATGCCAGCTCTTGCAACAGATGTTATTTTAGTGCAGTCTCTCCATTTGTTTGCCTCATGTCTTCTCCAATAGACAGCGTTATGAGATTGATGACTGTCTGGAGGATATCAGGGAAGATTATTGGAACTGCTATTAGTCTTACATATGCACAATTATAATGGCGAGTTCTTACATTGTTAGGTTTAGGTTGTTTCATATTGGGGTTGTCCGTGAAGGTTGAACTTACTGTTTTATTATTATGTCTATGTATGTGCATTTTGCCTGGAAAGGCTGTTCCGAAAATGATCTATACTGTGTTGGGTGGGACGTTAAACCCTACACATTCATTCATTCATTCTGCTTTCAGCTGAAGCTGTTGGATAGAAAGAGATGCCATATGGCAGGTACTTTCATGTTGCCCTAGTAACACTGTATTAGACACATGTTCCAATCTCCCATGATAAAAGGAGATTTCAGAGTCAAATCCCTCTTTCTCCAGTCAAAATTTATACTGCAAGTTTTGGCTACTCTAGAGATTGGAGATGCAGCGACGCCGCCTAGTGCCAAATGACTACTGACTTTGGTTCTTGTTAATATTTCTTAAAGTTTAAAAGCAGCATGCATTAGCATGTTGATGGAGTGCAGTATTTGAAATTTTGTTAGATACTATATGGTGTGTTTTGCGATAATCTGCTACTGAAGTATCATGTAAATATGTGTGTAAATGTTTCAGTGGCTGATTATCTGCTGGTATTTTAACTTCTGCTGTTTGATGCTGGTTATGAAATGTAGAATTTACAAGGTAGGCTGACTTCATATCTGAGGATAAATGTATGAAGTGAATATACTGACAGAAATATGTCGTAAGTTGTAAGTAAGTAAGTAAGTAAAATGTAAATTTATATAGTGCATATTGTTAAATTAACCTTTAATGCGCTCACCTACTCTGTGTTATTTATTACTTGGTCTTATTAAAATGTTGATATTATCCGTAGTGTGAATGCTGAGTAAGGTCATTTGAAGAATTTTCCATTATCAGTCCTCTACTCTACTACTACTCTACTTTGCTGACACAGATTTAAGAATTATCTGTAAATGGTGTTTAATGATACCACTTGGTGTATTGCCATTTTGGTTAAAGTTTTGCTTTTTGCAAATGTTGTTAAACATTGCCTTATTGTCAGGATTTAGGCAGAGCAGAGTGCAATCTTCGTCAGTCTGTCACACTGTCTGTCTGTCGATCTGACTGATCGACCGAACTTGCAGCAGCAAAGGTGACTGCAAGATAACTCCCCATATTTATTGGGATGGTCCACTTCACATCCTATCACCTTGTTCGCCGCACAATGGGTCGTTCGATTTAGCAGCTGGCAGCTTTAACATTACTGTGCTGTCAGCTCTGTGCAACGGCATTGTGCCAACGCCACCAAGTTTCACTGATACTACCGCATGTGCATTTATAATACAGTATTTGATTCGACTCTACTATTACTACAAGCTCATAGAGTTTTTTTCAAACACTGTCTGACTCTCTGTTTGTCCAAACGATTGTGTGACGTTTTCTGCCCGTCATTACGCGGTCTTTAATGCCCCGGCTCGGCCGCTTCTGTCTGATCTTTGTTAGGCAGCCTGTCTGTCTGTCTGCATCGTAGAATTAACAAGTAATTTGAGCAAAGCTCATGAGACGCGTGACAGCCTTAGCAGTTCCTGCTCGCAAAATGTCTTGGCTTACCTCGAAAATCGCAAAAAAGTAACACCAAAACTCCCTATTTTGAGGATTTTATTCAAAGTCATTGATTATAATACCACCAATAAGCTTGTCACCAGTGCTTATCTGTGCCTCTCTGCAACAACATGCGTTCACGCTAGACGAGCCGCCATCGGTAAAATAGCCAATTTTTAAAGGGGTACCTGTATTTGATGCTCATATGCGCAGGCCTCCTTGAACTAAGGGGCGGGACTTGGGACTGCTAAAATTCGCGTTTGGTGCTGTAAATTACATATTATGCAAGTTGTCTTGGTCTATCTTTAGCAGTTTTCGGCGCAGTTCAGTCTGAGGATATGTGCTGATGCTTAAAATCTTGAAAAATTCACTAAACACTTTTTGGGGAGGTCTAAAATCATTCAAGGTCATCGGTGTTAATACCCCAGGAAACCCTGTCACCAGTGCTTGCTATGATGAGCAGCAAGTTTGTGCCTATCTGCAACCGTTTTTATGCTAAACGAGTCACTAGCATTAAAATAATCACTTTTGCAGGGAGTACCCCTCTTTGACGCCCTAGTTCGATGAGAAGCCTCTTACGCAGTTGCGCGAAATTTCGTCACAAAAGGCTTGTCTAGCGTAAAAACAGTTGCAGATATGCACAGACTTATATTTATTCATTTCTATGATCCCAAACAACATTTGCTCTAAGCTATTAGCTTGTCTTCTCGTATTTGCTGTGCCTGTGATGTGTACGTGTTTAGTTTGTAATTGCTAATATGTCATAAATGACTACATGTGCAAATATTGGTCTCAACTGCACTTTGTAGATGTATTCAGCAATTAGTAGATGATTTCTTTGCATGTGTGCATTAGCACGTAATTACGTACTATTGTAGTTAAATTTACATACTGTATGTGCTAACTTTTTAAGATCCAACACAACTAACAATATGTGATTCATTTGAGAGATAGTTATTCTCAGTATTTCTTGTGTATTTCTCCTAATCGGTTCATTACATTAAGTTTGTTTCAGATTTAAAGTGGATTTTTTATTTCATCTTTTGTCCGAAAATTGTCGCAGCTCCAAATCAATTGAAGTATTATTGATAATCGTTACTGCTCAGAATGAGTGTCCTGTGTTAAGTTATTTTTTGCTTGCTCTGACTGATTTTACGTTTGGCCTTGTGTTGTGCGATGTATTTTCTTTGTCATCATGATCTGTTTGCAGTGAGAACTAGGCTGCATCATGCTGACCATTGTTTGCATATGTTATAGAAGCAGGGCCAGCTCTAGAAATGAGCAAGTGGGGCAGATGCCCAGGGACTTCCATAGTTTATACATGTTGTAACAAGAAATATTTAGATTGTGACCAATCTAATGTACTCCTCGCGCGCATCATTTTCTTTTGTATTCTTTTAAGAGTTTTTTCATTCCTTTCGGCTCGTATTAGAGAAATTGGCGATTGAAAATTGTCTGCCCGAAGTTCATAAAATATTGCCTGATTTTATAAAGTGAGAGGACAAAAATTTTCAATAATGGTCGATGACGCCAGTTGCCATTTGTCTTGTTATACCTCAACGCATGCATCTATCTGGCACCATTACGGAGATGGCCATTTGAAGTTCTTCCAGGAAGGCTCTTCCAGGAACAGAGGTCGGTCGTTGGTCGGTCGGTTCTCAATATTACACTGATCTCATGTACTCCTCTTCGCTATATTAGGAACGTAGCGTGCGAGGAGTAAAAATATAACGAAACAGATTTTTGTTGTTGTCATTTTGAACTCGTCTGAAAACTGCCAGAGATGGCATGCTTAAAAATCAGTTCAAATTAGGTTGCTTATATGAACTGCTTGAAAAGTGGACTTGCCTGCATGGTATAAACTGGATGAGTGGAAAGGACTTTTTGCATTTTGATGTAGGGGGCCTCTATGTAAGTCTCTGCATGCCTAAATCTGGCCCTGCATGAAAGGCAGTGTCTGTGCTGTATATAGCGTTGCTGTGGTGCATTCACTGATTGGCTCTGTACATATACTGACTGGCTGGCACCAATTGTCAGCAACTACTGACATGTGCATCGTTGTACCTCTGCTTGTAGTTAATTTTCCTGATTTTGAAATCAGTTAGATGGTTTGTAGTTTACCGTATTTGAGGCATAATGCATTCTGTGCAAAAATGTAGTGTTAAAATGTGAAGCAATATTCAGGAGTGTAAAATATGACATTCGTTCTGTGGAATTTGAACTGTAGTTTAGTTCAGCCGATGATCTTGTTAGCTCCCCATTGAAATTCCGTACTATATTGCAGTCATTCACCAACAGTACTGTCTGCACAGTGCCTAGTTTTAGCTAGTTAATGGCGTGAGAAATTAACCAATTTGGTATTTGATCATAGTTGGCTGATTATGATTTTGCAATAGACGATCTTGGTACGTAATTTGGTTATCACACAGGAAGTGAGATTGTGAGTGGAGACTGGAGAGGCCAAGAAAGATTGTCATACGCAGGGCTGAAAAACCTAGGTTTTTAAAAAATGTTTAGGTTTTTAAAGTTTTTTATGGTGAATGCCATGCACAAAATTACGATCTAGGTAAAACATGTTATACACCTTCTTATGAGTGAACGACATAATGACGTACATGATTAACGTCATAACTCAAAAATGCCAATTAAAGTACGAATAAAATATGTAATAAATTTCACGACAAGCAAAAATTTTTGACCTAAAATTGGACTTAAGAGGTTTTTAGATTTTTTCGGACCAAGTTTCAAGCCATGGTCATACATGCCTTGACTGACAGAGGCTCAGAGCTAGACCTAGTTTAAGACAATTTGCAGCAGTTGAACTTTCTGTTGATTATTAAACTAATATACATCTGTTGCAAAAAGCCAAACATTTCTAAAATGTCTGAAATAATACCAGAGCTGTGAACTGCGCAGACCACTCAGTAGCTAAGAACTAAGAAGTACTTTTAGGTAAGCCCTGTCACGCAACCTTTAAAAAACACAGACTTCAGTCTCAACTAAACTTCATTTCTAGTATCACAACATTCACAAATTCATTCACAAATTCGTTCTTGACTTTGGTCCGTCGCTAAGCGACGCTGACGGAAATGGTGATGGCTGAATCTGAAGTCACGTCGTCTTGCAAGTCATTTCAGGTCCGTGGGCAAACAACCGTGAAAGTAAAATCAGGTTTGGCGACATTTGCAAAGCCGATATGACACCTTAGGCAGCTAAACTTTTTTGCTCATTTTTTCTCTTCGTGCTTGCGATAATTTTGAAACAAGAATTCGCACGGCCTATCAGAAATAGAGATTGCAATCCCGGTTCCCGGCCGGTCTTAATCCCGGGATGTCGGCAGAACAAAAATTAGTTAAAACTGTAACTTTTCGCGTGCAAAAAGAGACAAATAAAAATTTTAGCCGTCAGATGGATAAAATATTTATGTAGGCTAGGGTTTTATACTTTGTTGTGCACAGTAATTTTGTATTTTGGCAGTTACTGTCACTTTCTACAGTTCGAATATGCCTTTCGTATGGGTGTATACTACATCCTATGCATGAAATAAGTCCATTGTGGATATCAATACAACGACCAATCTGTAAGCCTAATCCCGAAACGGGATCCCGGGATTACAAATTTCTCAACCCCGGATCCCGGGATTGACAATTTAATCCCGGGATTGCAATCACCGTGACTACTAGTCAGAAAGTGTCAATCGTACGCACATGTTGTTTACTTATTTATTGACGTACGAGCGATCGCGGTAGTTTCGAAAGTGTAAACAAATCGAAAAAGTTACTGGTTGTGAGTGAAATTCATTAAACTAAACAAACGGATGACTTGAAGTGGGAAATTACTATGTGTAGTTTGATATTTGTGTAAATACTAACACGGTTAATTCATTTAAAACAAACGTTGCTGCCAACTGGAAGCGGAACTCCGGGAACTGTAGTAGTTGACCACAAATTAGGCTTCAAATTGAAACGGACAAAATCCTCTCAGGACAAAATTTAGCCTTGTTATACACGGCTCAGATTTCAGATGCGAATGCAGCTTATAACTATAAATTATAAATTCCACTTTGTTAGTTATTGTGTACGACAAAATGTTATTTTTTATGGAAGATATCGTTGCCGGATAGTTACGAATTGCAACAGTATATTGTCTGTGTTAGAGATGACATGGGAATGGAATTCTCAGTGGGAATGGGAATCCCGTGGAAATGGGAATTGATGACAAAATTGGGAATGGGAATGGGAAGGAATGAGAAACAACCTGCATGGGAATGGGAATGGCCCTTATTCCCATGGGAACAAATTCCTATTCGAGGATGAAGTATTAGGTTTATATTCCGCTTAGAAAACAATAAATAGGCTTATTGTTTTTGGTCAAATTCGAGTAGGGCTACCATTAAGTGTATTTTCTGTATTGTGACTTTTTGATGTTAGTAATGCATAGCATGATGCTGATGCTGACTGTTGTGATCAGTTTTGGATCAACAACAAACAGGCTTGAGTCTTCGATTGGCCATAAATTGTTTATGCCACAATGATTGAACGATTGTTTGGGAATGGGAAGGAATGGGAAAAGCCTAGTAGGAATCCCATGGGAATGGGAATTGGTCACGAAATTGGGAATGGGAATGGGAAGGAATGGGAATTGACTGCATGGGAATGGGAGGGAATGGGAATGTAAGAAGTCATTCCCGGTCATCTCTAGTCTGTGTATTTAAAATTTCATAGAAGTATAAATTGAAGTTAAAAAAGAACTTACCAGGTGCGGTTACACCTGGTTACAAGAGTTGAAACCGACGTGGCAATTTGGCTTAGCAGACAGTCAGTCTGTGAAGAAGCCGATCTTTTTGGTTTTTAACCTGTTGAGCTGCGACTTGAAAGCGTCGATAGTCTTTGAGTTAATGACATCTTAAGGGATTGGTTTCACAAAACATGGAGTTCTTTTTACGCGCGAAAGCAGCTATGCTTTCAGCGCGTCTTAGCTATCGCAATTCTGTCCGTCTGTCTGTCTGTCTGTCCGTCTGTCTGTCACACCGGTGGATCAGGCAAAAACGGTCCAAGCTAGGATCTCCAAATCTTCACCATCGGCTGCCTGGAAGACTCTAGTTTCAGGAACCGAAAGCTTTTTCGTAAATTCGAAGGGGGTCACCCCGAACAAGGGGGGTAAATGAGAGAGGGTGGTCAAAATTTGCGATTTTCGGCCAATAACTCGCTGTATCTCAGTAACGGTGCGAGATAAGGCTTAGGTTACTATTAATCACT
>Ga0209367_1009985_pt1 | contig 12791 bp, 8 predicted proteins | sample WorMetLIZISLAND2_FD_187412 | JGI IMG/M metagenome (GOLD analysis project Ga0209367, IMG submission 187412) | Marine gutless worms symbiont microbial communities from Max Planck institute for Marine Microbiology, Germany - Olavius geniculatus... ... | reverse complement strand
CATTGAATAAAAAAGTGATATTTTGTTTGTTCTATTTTCCCCAGGTAGTGTAGAAACAGATGTTGAGCGAGATGGGAAATTAAATTGTCACTTGACGACAAGTTGTCTCAGGAATATTCGTACCAATAATTATTAAAATCCGATAATCCTTCTTCACGCTACAGTCGAAAATGTCGGGGATGTTTTTTTTGGGACACAGTGTAGTTCATTGCCAAAAGCGTTATTCTGTATACTGAGCGTATTGGGCTGATTAACACAACACAGTACAATCCGTTATAGAAACAGTTAATATTTGCAACTATATACACATAATTTCAGCAGAGCACGATAGTCAGTATCATTCATAGGCCTGACGTTCTTGTAGTTATAAGGAATTTTATCATTTGTGTTCACTGCAGAATGTGTTACATTCTGTGTTATTTGTCATTCATTTCTGCAACTTGCCGTTTAGAATTCCAAAATAATTAAGCTATTAATTTATTATGTATTATTAATTATTATATGACAGTGGTGTGTCTGGCGTCGTGGTAGTTACCCCATCCCAAGAAAATTTCCTTTGGAAGATTTTCTTCTAAAAATGCAAAATTTTCCACTCCCCATTGCGAGAAAATTCAGAGTCAAAACTAAAATTATGAACACTCTCATTTCCTTTGTTGGAAATCTTCTGCTGTCTGTTGGAAAAATGAAAATTGTTGTCTCTAACCTTTTTAATCCACAACGCCACTGATGAATAAGTTAATAACCACCTATGATTAGGCCTACTGTCGTACACTGACAAAAATTATATTATACAAACAAAATACTGAAAACAGGTCTGCACACTGCACACAGGATAAAACTGCAAGCCTTGATACAGCCAGTAACTCGCCATGCAGTTCAAAGTGACAGTTCGCTATTGAAATCACTAATAAAAAACTGCAGTGATCAACGACAACTGAATTCCAAAAGAAACGTTTTAACTTTGACAATAATGGTTAGAAATTTTTACAACAACAGGCAACAGTCTGCAAATTATGAGTGACAAAGCTTCAATATCAGTCTCCAGTCTACCTAGCAGCATTCACGTTCTGTACAATGGACTTTAGGTTCATCGACAGAAATGGGCTTTTGCTGCCGTGCGTCCGCAGTATTTCTGGACAAACTGATGAAATTCCATACATCTCGAAGAATTTCCGGTTAGACCTGTGTCAAATGCACAACAATAACAGTAAAGGTAAATGTAAAGGTGGTGTACACCTCTTAATAGGAAACCCATCACAGAGCTACAGAGCGTCACCTGCCACATGAGATCACACAGTGTTAGCTGCCACCCGACACAGGTGAACTGAACGTGCCCTACCTTAACCCCAACTAGACAGGACAATACTCGATTTACTATGTGACAGAATATTTTAAAGTCATTTATAACAGTAGTACATCGTATACTGTTCACATCACGTGCTCTGTGCCACAAGGTTCGGTACTCGGCCCGCGGTTGTTCATCATATACACTGCTGATCTCGAAGAGAAGGCTGATAAGCACGGCATCAACTATCATGCTTTTGCTGACGATACACAGAGCATTGTCGTTGCGATGATACGCCGACTGTTGTTGGGAAACTTGTATACGGTGTTACAGATATCAATCACTGGATGTCGGCACACCGCCTCAAGCAAAATACAGAGAAGACAGAACTCCTGTGGTCAGGTTCCAAGTACAGTCTGAGTAAACTCAAGCCATTGACACCATTGAGCCCAGTGGACACGTACGCGTCCTAGGAGTTATTATGTCGTCTGATTTGAGTCTCGAGAAACATGTCTCACCCGTCAGTGGTACCTGCTTCTTTCATCTCAGATTCGTCGTGTCCGGCAGTCGTTGGATGTCGGGTCAGCTAAAACCCTCATGCAAGCATTTGTGACATCTCGTGTCGACTACTGTAACGCTGTGCTGGCTGAGTCGCCGAGAGTCATAACAGACAAGTTGCAGAGAGTGATGAATTCAGCTGCTCGCATCGTCACTAACACTCGGAAGTACGACAGTCGTCGACAGTGGTTTGTCACGATTAATGCGTGATGAGCTCCACTGGCTTGATGTCACCGATTGAGTACGATTTAAGCTCGCAGTGCTCATGTATCGATGTCTCCATGGAACTGCTCCACCGTACTTGATGGACAGTTGTACACTCACAGCAGAAGTCACTGGCCGTCAACATCTGCGGTCTGCCACTCAGCGGAAGTTGGTCGTACTGCTCTATCGATTGAACAGTTTCAGTCGTCGGCGCTTTTCTGTTGGAATTCGCTGCCAGACAGTCTTCGTGACCCAGAACTGAGTCTTGACACTTTCAAACGTCAGCTGAAGACATACATTTTTGCGAAATATTGATGACAAAATGTATTAAGCGCATTAGGGATGTCTTTGAGTATGCGCTATATAAATTTACACTTTACTTACTTACTTACTTACTTACTCTGGACGGATGGAGGCTGAGTGAGCCTTGCTGTTGGTTATATACCCAGATGAGTAATAATCACTTAATAGCGACCCAACTGGGAGCTGAAAACGACCTCCCGATCATTAAGTCTGATTATCATTACATCACCAAGCGAAGTATTTAATTCAATGGCACACTGGACATGTTATTCTACCACTCCAAGCCACAGAAGTATGACTGAGAGACAAATCTAAACCATACACAGTGGACAGACATGTAAAATGCTGGTTCTAACACAAGATCCATATTTTGGATGGACGTCAATATTCAATTAGTTACTCCATGCTTTTTTCATTTATTCATCAGATAACCATAGTTTTCCTGCTTCACATAATTTATGTCAATGTGTTAAATTTTTAAAGGCATTAATGTCTTTAATTCCGATTAAGTCCTTCACATGTTAATGCACTCCTTAACATGTGAATTTAACAGCTCTACTAACAAGAAAAGCCCTGCTAACGCAATGGGGAACGTGCAACAGTAGTGCATGTTTGAAAGCCCAGTAAAACAAAATCTAAGTCAGTCGCCAGAAAGCGCCAGACGACCGGCAGCTAAATTATCTATACTGTTTTACTCGTACTTACCAGAGGGAGCGACCTGTCTCGCTCAGCCAATGCCGTATCGGCTAAAAATCGCAAATTTTCACTACCCCCTCTGATTTAGCGCCTTTGTTTGGGATGACCCCCTTCGAATTTATGGAAAAGCTTTACAATTCCTGAAACTAGAGTCTTCCAGGCAGCCGACGGTAAAGATTTGGTGATCCTAGCTTGCATCGTTTTTGACTGATCCACCCGTGTGACGGACGGACGGACAGACAGACGGACAGACAGACAGAATTGCGATGGCTAAGACGCGCTACAGCAGTAGCTGATGTTGCGCGTAAAATTGTTCAAATGGCTACTGCAAACAGTCAACATAAATATTTCCAAAAATATCAAAAATATAAAATCTGCATTTAGAAAAGCACAGAATGGACATGCAAGAACCTGATTTTTGACAGCTTCTGTAGAAAAATGCTGACTTTTTCAAGCAAGATGGGCTCTGGCGCCGAGACGCGCCACAAGAGCGCCATCTTCTGGAAGCATTCCGGAGCAATGTCTGAGTGACTGCACATGTCGATAAACGATGATAAAGTTGACGGCGAGTCGACACACATCTGAAGTATGACGTCCACCGCAGCATTCGTCAGCAACTGCAGCCAGATTTTATTTACAACTCATTCACTCATCACTCGTCATAATGATAATGACCCGATAAATTTACTGAAAGCTGAACAAATGGAGAATACAGAAAAAGAATACAAGAAATAGAAGAATACAGAAAATATTAAGCAGTTACAACTCCCGGGGCATCATGGCAGGGAAAAAAGGCAAAAGGCAATTGCTTCCCCATCCAAGAATTTTTTGCTGTCAGAAAATTGTTGGAAAACTTTTGTTCTAAAAAGTAAAAATTTGGAGCAAAACACTCATTTTTGGAAACTGTAAGGGTAAAAATCAAAGATTCAGTACACATAATCTCCTCTGTCGGAACTTTGCGAAGGTGCGTTGGAATTCTGTTGGAAATTTGCAGTGTCTGCCAGCAAATTGCAACTTTCTGCCCATTTTTTTTAAAATTCACAATGCCACTGGTTACAATGACGTCAGCAGACACTGCAGTTCACAAATGAATTCTTGTGCAATATCTTCACCAAGGCAAAAACGTTGAAATAAAAACCTGATATCTACTGGTCAAACCCGCTTTTCTTTATGATGAATGTACATTAGGTACAATTTCACTGTAGTTGTCTCTGGTGTCAACCCAAAGCCTGAACAACCAGTAAATCATAGAGCTGAAAGCAGCAAAAAGGACGAAGATTTTGCCAAGCAATTATGGTGGTCTAATGAATTTAATGCACACATTGGCAGATACAAAAGTCAAACAGGTATATAAAATCAATAATGCACTTTGAGAGGCCCTGCTGATTACCATCCTGTGGTCTCTAGTGAAAGAAAAAACCTGGATGCAAAATGAACGATATAATAGCAAACCTTGTTTACGGGTCGTATGAATGACAAGATGATTGGAAGTGCTCTGTAGTGCAAAAACAATTGTCTGCCAAACTCTGTCTGCAAATCACTCTGCAAGACGTCAAAGGCATGTGCCAACTGATCCGCTAAATCCGCAAGTACACAAGCACGTTATGATTCATAGATGTTAAGAATGTTTAAGAAAATTTTTAAAGTTGAATAAAAAAACCTTTGCCCTAAATTGTTCAACCTCTTGCCAAAGGTATAGGTGCAGAATAGCTAGAATCAGAAAGAAAGAGAACTTTAATCAATTTCAATTCAACCATGTGGTCGTAAGTCACTGGACTCAGTAAGTAAACTACCACCACTTTTCATTTCTGTGGTTTCAAAAGTGCTCCACTTCATTTTCACATTGAGAAAATAAAAAAAATGTTGACAAATGTATAAGCCATAATAAACAAGGCAGCAATAAAAACGTAAAAAACGTTTATCACATCTATGATATGACTAGTTTTCACTGTAACTATTTTGGCTTTTGAGCGGTACTGAGCTATTTACTGCACTATTTTGGCAAAGCCACAATTCATGCAAAAATGTAGCAATGTGCCCACAAACCTTGATTAACTGTTCGGAGAATAATAAGTGTTGAGAGTAAGCGAACATGAACATCCAGAGAGTGGAAAAACTGTCCCTCTGGTGACTGATTAGAAGCTAAGACATCATCGGTGTGGTGTGGAGCTGATGCTGCTGATCTTGACTCATAGATTTCTTCAGCAAGTCGACGCATTGTTGACGGCAATACCAGTTTCTTCATCACACCGTCAATGCAACACAGCACTGCACTTTATCACACGTTTCACAGATGACACAAACATTTATAATTTTTACTACGAGAATTAAAGTACATCTATTCCAGGAGTCCCAAACTCATTTGGGGGTGTGGGCCACACTGCAAGATATCACTCAGTCGTTGGGCCACATTGTTTTTAAGAGACGACAAAACACAGTAATTAACACAAATGACAGAAATTATTTTTACAGTATAGTTTAGAACGTCAGATTCAGAATGTCGAATTTTTGCCCGTCTCTGACAAACTCTTACCGCTAATTTGGCAGAAACCAGAAAGTCTACGTTAGTCTTGAAATCATGGGTGTTAGCCAATCGCAATGTTGCATTCAGATGTTTACTAGTGAGTCTTGATCACAAAGCAGATTTGTTGATCTTCATTGATGAGAAGAACTGTTCACAAACATACGTACGGCCAAACATCGCTATTATTTCATAGGCTGGAGAGACTAATTTTGGATAGGCCTTTTCTCTTTAAAGAAATTTGTAGAAATCAGGAACGCCAACATTCGTGTACTTCTGCTTCTGCTTGTCACGATTCAAATCCAATACCTCCATCTGGAATTCTTCGGAAATGCTTTCTTTCAAACGGAGTGGCAAAAAGTGCAAACTGTGGTTTAAAATTATTGAACTCTTGAAAACATCAATTGAACTCTGCAAGTAATATAGAAATGACATCTGCATAATCTTTCAGGTGCCGTGGCTTGACTTCAGGTAGGCCTACCACCTGAAGAGATGAGAAATGGTCCAAGTTGCCAGCGCCAGCATTGGTCGCTGCCAGCATCAGCATGCGGCTCCACTAAAAAGAACGCAAATGAGAAAAATAGTAGTTTCGCTGGGTTACTGAAAATGCTGTAAAGTAAATAAAACGACTTATTTTTATCCTAAATTTTTAGAATTTCAGACTGTGTCGCGGGCCGCAAATAACGCCTTCATGGGCTGCATGCGGCCCGTGGGCCACGATCGAGTTTGAGACCCCTGATCTATTAAATTCCAACAGTTGTCATTTACGATTAAGATCCGTTTTATTTCATGATAGAAATTAGAGCGTGAAGTAAAGTTTTTCAATATCACAGCTGTTTAAAATGAATGACAGAAACATTCACGACAACATTACAAACAGATACAAAACGTTGCTACTGGATATATTAATCCAGCAAGATACTAAAATTTTAAATTTTATCCAACATCATTTGTTTTACGATTTGCTTGTCATTGGAGGTTAAACACAAGTTTAAATTTGCCACTTTTTAGCAATAATAATAATTCTTACTATTTTTACCTGTTGGCTGTGTGTAGCCCCATCAAGCCGCAGTATTGACCAGTAGACAAACCGAAGATATACAAGATTCGTAGCGCAGTCACGTGACGGTAGATCACGCATAACTTCCAGCAAGCTCGGCAAAATCTAGATAGACCAGACCAGATGGGTTCAATGAACTAACTGAAAAACAAAAAGACAAACTAACGGATAATCAGTCAGACACAGGTGTTGGCAGTGAAGCAACACGTGTATCCATAATCATGATCACACAACTCCATGTTGTGTATGGTTGGGGGAGTAATTGTCTTATTTGAAGCTGCCACAACTATTTTTTTGAAATTTTTAAATCAAGTAATTTCCTAACGTCTACGTCTCTCTTTCCTTCAGGCCGTTTTGGATCCCTCGGGGGAGAAATCAGCCACAATGTGTTAATCATAATGCATTCTTTAGTGCATTAATTGGACAACTCTTAATTCACATTTGCCAAACACAAATGTACCTAATCTGCTATACAAATTCATGCAATTACCATGCTTATTCGTTACCTTATGCACAATGTTTTCACCGAACGACAAACAGAAAAAAAACAGTAACAATTACAAATTAGTCACTGTTTCAACATATGTGGTTTTTCTCCAACAGTTGTTAGTGCTTTATCCTGCTATAGTGCTCTTTTGAAGACCTTCGATCGTGGCCTGCCATTGTCTGTGTTTAACAACTGTTACTGCGAATGCAAGTGCTGAATAAATAAATATGTAACTAAATAAATAAATAAATACTAACTGGAATGTTTTTGCTGTGTGCAAAAATGTGTAAAAAAACTAACTCCAGCATTATCAGCTGCTTTACTATGAATGATTGAAGCAATGTGAGAGCCATGAGTATAAAAGCGCGCACAGAGCGACGTAACTAAACTGAACTAAACTGAACTGACACGGTTTAGTTTTTGACGTACTGACCAATGGGCAAGCAGGGCGAGCCCATTGATCATTGGTCGACGCATAATCGCATATGTGAGCGTAGTCATGTAGCCCACAGATACTGTTAAATGGTGCTGACTAAATGCATCATTGCTTGCCCATTGGTTAGTTCATCAAAAACTAAACCACGTCAGTTCAGTTCAGTTCAGTTACGTCCTCTGTATGCACCTTTAAGTTGTCGCTGTACCTTCAAGCAGGCATCATCAATGTGAAATGATGACTGTGTAGTTCTCTGATTGAGGCTTGTCTCACAAACCCACTCCAGCAACGTTGACATCATCTCACTTACGCTGGCCGGACACGCAGCCAACTGAAATTCAACAACAACCGACTACAATAACTGTGATAACAAAATGCATTAATGCATTATATGCTGCAACTTTCAAGACCAATGACAGTCATATAAAAATAAATGCCGAAGAACTACAATTAATCCTGGACTAAGGTCTTTTAGAGGCCCTAGGACAGATGGACTTGACAGGTCAAGTGCAGATTAAGAAGTCAGGGAAACAGTAGACAGACCTTTGCCGGCTTCAACTTGGGTTTACTGGTGGCCAGTGCCGTTGCGACTTTAGCACCAGTTGCTGACTTAGTTTGCACAGCGTCAACTTCTTTTCTTTCTTGTGTCAATCGTCCAGCAAACTCATTTCTTCGCTGCACATGCAAAGACACTGACAATATTGTTAACCTTTTAATTACTGTGGTATTTACCCAACACCCTACTGCTGTACAGTGTGTACAGCATCAGCATCAGTCATTCAACTTCACAAGCAACTGATAATTATAATACTGTCAAGGTTTTGGCAGTCAATTAAATAAGCCCTGTTATCAGCATTATCTGTGACCAGTAAAAAAATAATAATCACCAGACTGTTTTTTACTTTTAAATGACAAAAGCTACGACACCACAACACAGAATAAAGCTCTTTGTGTCTGCATTTAATAATTTATGTACTACTTTTTCAGCTGAGTGAATAATTGGATGATTGTTCTCATGTCAAATCGACACACAGATCACTAATCCAACAGAATGCAAAATCTAACTGGGAAACTTACAAACACTAACAGTGCAATCAGTTTGTGCTACAGCACACAGAAGCTATAGGCATGTTAAGCAGAGAAAAAAAACAGCTTAATAGCAAAAAAAATATAATAATGCACTGCACAGATTCAGTTGAGAGAGAAACCTGAAGATTGGTGATGCGAGCTTGCAAACTGCAGTGATGCTTCTCCAGCTTATCATGTGCTGACTGCAAACTTTTCAGCTACAACAAAAATGTTAAAAATGCTACCACATTAAACAATAACAGATTAAACTAAAAGGCGCTCGTGAGAGTCCATATCTCTGCCAAGTGAAGTGATTTAAACATTACTACTACTACTACAACTACAGCCTACAACAAGGAAAGGGGAAGGAGAAGGAAGAGCGGCTTTGCTGCAAAGGGAGGAAAAAGTAATAGCCGGCGTTGCTGCTTGTGCTCTTTGTGCAATGACATCAATGCTATTATTACTCATCATGTACACACACACACACAGACGGACAGAACGACCAATCTTTTAATCTCCTCCAACGTTCACTACGTTCACATTGGCGGAGATGATAATTTAGCAATGAATCATAAATATAATCAGAAGATTAGATATTTATTGATGCAAAGTACACATAGTACAAAAAAACAAGCAACATAACCAAACATAATGAGTCAAGTAATAAACTGACCAAATGTTGAAAATAACACTTTAATAAAATGGGGCCTTATACACAACAGCCCATCAACCAAAAGAAAATCACAGTCAGGCAATACAGTCTTGTAACACAATATTAAGGCCAAACCATTTTTTGCTTATATTCACTTTGAGAAAAAAATAAAGACAAGACATGCTAAAAAGGTATTTATTTAACAGCCAACAGGCAGCAAACATCTCAAAATTTTAAAGCACATTCCAAATACAGCTTATGCAGCAGTCTACAGTCCACCTATAAACACAAATGATCATTAGTCCATTTGCCAATAGCCTAAAGCTGGAAAAAATACATTCTTTAAACATTTTGTTATAAAATAAGCACAACATATTAGTTCAAATGCCATTGTCAAAGAAAACATTCCACGTCAATCCATGAATACTGAAAGTCAATGGTTGTGAATGTGCTTGTTATCACTTGTTATGCGTACTTCTTTGTTGAGCGTGTCGTTTGCCATCTTCAGAGTGTCAAAATTTTCTCTCATTCGCTTGTTTTCTTTAGTTTTCTCATACAGCTGGTCTTTCAGCTGCTGCAACTCCTGAATAATTGAAAACAGGTGACATACTAATATTTAAAATCACAACAGCAACTATAATAACAGAGAACTGAGCTGTGCACAAAATAATCGCTGATAGTCAACAGCGCTCTCTCGCAGTCTGTGACCGATGCAAGTGGTGCTTATTTCCGTTTCCATGGCCCTGGGCTGGCAGTGAGTGCAAAGTGCAAACACAGCTCAGTTTTATGGGCGGAGGGCCGTCCTCTCCCATATACTACCATAACCTTCAGAGTGGTTAGGCCGGCCGGTACCAAACAGTACTGCTTGACGACAGCGGCACATGTGTGTAGAATGACTTTCCCAAGGTTTGTTACATGGCAGTGCACCAGGCGAGAGTCAAACCAGCAACCTCGTGATCACCAGTCCGACATGCTACCGTTACACCATCAAGCAACACAACAGAAAACTGAGCTGTGCAAAAGGCTGATACATGAATATCAGCAGCATCATCATCATTAGCTGGTCAGCATTTGATAGAATATGACTGGACATGGTAGACAGTGGCATGTTGTAACAGCAGAGCAACTCTGGCACAGTGACTCAGTCTGCTAGAATGCTGCACGGTGACCAAAGTCAGATATAGCTGTGACAATCCACGCTTACGCTGTATAGAAAATATCAACTGAAATCATAGCTGCGTCACGAAAAGTTGGCCGTTTTAATTACAGAAAGCAAAAGTAAATTACTGTAACACTGATTGGACCATTGTTTTGCAACATACGTAGTAACTGCTAATTCCTGTGATTCTAAATTTCAACATCTGTACAAACACACAAAAATCACCTGTTGCTTCTCAGCCAATTTGCTTTGTACTTCTATGGCCACAAGCCGGTCCAGTGATGACTGTGCTTCTGTCACTAACGTTTCCCTTTCTTTTAGAGCACTTTCACGCTCATGCAGCAAATGCAGTTCAGTCTAACATAATTTCACAGCAAATGAGCCATAGATAATCAGCAAGTATGAATTAGCACAAAATTAGGAAGTTATGCACCCATAATTTAATACGAAAAAGTCAAGATAACAAAAATTTGCTAAAGCTAGAAAAACCTCACATCAATTCCAGAGATCAAAGTCATCAAAAACACAATATAATTACAAACAGAATAAAAAAGCTAAAGCATGAGTCAGCATGTAAAAGCCAGCAAGTTTCAGCGCCTCAGATTCAGTGAATTTCTCGCTGACATTGTGTGCTTTATAAATTAAATTAAATTTACTTACTTACTTACTTGCAGTGTTTTAAACAGTAACAAAAACATTAAAAGAGCTTTTACCAAAAAAAACAAATTGAAGTAACTTTCTATACATCTTTGAATCATAAGGAATAAAATGTTTACACAACTAATATTCAATTAAGAACTTAGATGCATCAACAGTACAGTACCTTCAGTTTGTTACTAATAGCCTGAAGCTCAGAATAAACCTGCTGAACCTCCAGTGACAACTTTCTGGATTTGGTACTTTCTGATGGAACAGATGATAAATATTCCAGGTCTGAACTAACTTGTGCATATATTTTCTTCGGCAAACCACCACTGTGCGTTACAAAATTATGACCCTGTGAGGCATGAGAACCTTTACTGGTTAAAGACCTGTCTGCCTGCGTGACACATAATCTATTCTGATGAGTTGCATTCAGCCTTTCGTCTTCATACACTTCACGTGTTCTGGAAGTATCAGCGTATCCTACTGCTAAATACACAAAGTTAAACAAACAGCACAGTCTGAGTTGTGAATAAACAAAAAGTGATAACAATACAAATAGCAACACCAGTTGACACACTTGACATTTTAAATGTTCTATGAACAACTGAATATGTCTGTACCAATTCACTGCTAATAATCACTGTAAAAATTTGTCTAAAATCCAGTTTGACCAAATTATGATATTACTTAAACCCGCACTTCTTCTAAATTTTAATCTGGAAAATCTCAATTTGACTTTTTTATTTGATTACTTAGTCGGCAAGGCCCCAAACTGCGGCACTGCACCGATGGCTGTGGTATGTGAACAACTTGCCCAAAGTTGTTCTAATAGTGGAATGGTCGGGAGTCAAACCCCTCACCTCGCAATCATTGTGTCCAACATGCTAACAATTGGTCTATCAAGCCATAACATGTACTGTAATTATTCCACTCAATCAGCAAAGTACAAAGTAAAAAAACTACGTTGATGTTACATGATGCAGAGCAGCGCAATATCAGTTTAAGCATATTGTAGACAAAAATCAGTTCCATTAATTAATTACTGACATAGAAGAGTCTTGCCTAAAGCCTTTATGATAATCAGCTGCTCCAGCATGATACCAATAACGTCAAAGGTCCAGTGTGACGAAACGCCGCACCGGCAGCACTGACTGCACCAGCAGCAAATTACCACAAATTAGACGCTAAGTTAAACGTTAGGGCTGAGGTTAGGGTTACGGTTAGGGTCGGGGCTAAGATTAGGGTTAGCGTAAATGTGGTAATTTGCTGCCGCTGCGGTCTGTGCTGCTGGTGCGGTGTTTCGTCTAACCCTCAAAAGTCTGCTTTAACGTTATGCATTATATACATATAACTTACGTTTTATTTACCTCACTTGTTTAAACTACTTCTAAAAAATGAAACAAAAAGAAAAAGAAATAATAAAGAAAGCCCAGAATGAAAGGGAGAAAAAAAGAACGGAGGGGGATTTGCCTAAGGCCCCATGAAGGCTTAATCCGGTGTCGTGGGCTCAGCTTACCGCCAGGCTGAGTTTACCACAAAGTACTACTGCATATGCGCGACCTACTTACATGTCAAGTAGGTAAACGTGGCCCACATAAACATGGACTCAGTTTACCAAGCGAGCTGACTTTCATCATCATCATCGACAACCGTGGGCTCAATGCCCGTTGGTGTCTGACGCCATTTTTACTATCGCTGCCCACCGCTGCCTATCTAGGGC
>Ga0209367_1009984_pt1 | contig 12792 bp, 6 predicted proteins | sample WorMetLIZISLAND2_FD_187412 | JGI IMG/M metagenome (GOLD analysis project Ga0209367, IMG submission 187412) | Marine gutless worms symbiont microbial communities from Max Planck institute for Marine Microbiology, Germany - Olavius geniculatus... ... | reverse complement strand
GCTTAGTATATAGAAGTGCTAACTTTATGTCGTAATACTGACAGTCGATAGTCGCTGCATAATAGGCCTACATGTAATGCCTTTTGCAACCTGACTTTTTGGAAGACTTTCCGCTATTTTATATATAGGCAAGTTTTTTACGTTTTTTTGAAAATTCAAAAAACGTCACTTTTTACGTTTTTTTGAACGGCTTCACATGTTTTCTCGAACTATGGTTTTACCGTTTAAATGTGTTTCGTACTTCGTTTGTGCTGTTTTTCTTTTTTTTGTATTTTTGTATTTTTGTTTTGGTTTGTGCGGTGGATAGTTGCATTTGAGTCCAGTTTTTCTCTGATGTTTAAGTCAGTCATTCAGTCAGTTAGTTTTTACGCGCGTGAGCTAGCGTATAGCTATATAGCGTACTAGCTATGACATTTTTGTCCGTCTGTCTCTCTGTCACGACGCGGTACTGATTCAAGCCCAGGTGAGATATTGACTTCTGGTTTTCACCTTGTGATAGCGTAGTGTCTCTAGTATTTCGCAACAAAATTCCATGCCACTGGGTGAAGGGGGTCCCCACGTACGAGCTGGCGAAAGATGGGCACCCCCTCTTGAAAAGACATTTTTTACAGATATTGGCTCGTTCAGCGTGTAAATGGTCGCAGATAGGCACAGACATGCTGCTTATCATAACAAGCACTGGCGACGAGCTTCTTAGGAATGTCAACATCGATGACCCTAAATGACCTTGAACTTCTGGTTCCCTCTCCCGAAATAGTGGGTTTTAGTAAATTTTTCACGATTTCACGCTGCAACCCGCATTTCAAGAGTGAATTGCGCCGAAATGGCTAGAGGTAGACCAAGACAACCTATATATGAAATTTTTATCATTGAATGTAGATTTTAGCAATCCAAGTCTGGACTCTCTAGATTTAAGGAGGCCTGCGCACGCGGATGTCAAAGATGGGTACCCCTCTAAAATGTGGTTATTTATCTGCTGTTGGCTTGTCTAGCGTGAAAATGGTTGCAGATAGGCACAGACATGCTGCTTAACAAAACAAGCACTGGCGACGAGCTTCTTAGGATTGTCAACAATGATGACCTTGATTGACCTTGAACCCTAAAAAGAGGTTTTTTTGCGATTTTTGGGGCAATATTTTGGCTGAAAAAGAGTAAATTGCAACGAAATGGATGGAGATATACCAAGATTACCTGCGAACAGGAACTGCTATAGGCTTTCATGCGTCTCATGAGCATTAGCTCAGATTTCTTGTTAAAGCTAGTTTGGAAGTAAGAGTCCGTCTGGCGTTAAGACATTATTATGCAATAATGCAAGCTATTTTTAAGGTCACTCTGTGTTTGTGAACTTTGCCTACGTGATCACCAGTCTGTTTTGGTTCATAAGTACTATTTATGGGGGATAGTTGTGATTTTGATGCCTAAATACAAATTTCCCCCATGTCTTGGTTTGAGAAATTGTTTAATAAACTGAAAATTGTTACACTGATAATGGTGTTTGGCATGTTATTGCATTGGCGGTTGTATGATTTTGGTGCAGGTGGGACTACAAGGTGTTGATGCATAATTCAACGTTCTGTCTGGTTCCTCGTGGCAGACGACTTGGCTCGTACAGGTATGCTAGTCAGTCATTATGTTGTTTCTCGGGCATCTTTTGTTCAAATTTCATCTTCATATCAGCTGTATCTTGCTTCTGTTTTTGTTGGACGAGCCAGTCTATCTAGTTAACTCTGTATTAGATTTGGTCTCACAAATATTTGACTTTCAAGAATTGTTATAGAGCTGGACGTTTTGTTGGCAAAATTCTTTCTTTGTTAAATGGTTAAATAGTATAGTTCTTCACAGGAAACCCATCTCAGAGTTAAGGACAGTCAGCTGTCATATGGGATCACACAGTGTTACCTGATACCTGACACAGGTGAACTCATCGCATCTTAACCCGAGCCGGCACGTAGTGACTTCTGCTTTTGGGCATCGTGTATAAATCTCCTTTATTATTATTATTATTATTAGACAGGCCAGCACTCGATTTACCTACACTTACCCCAGAGGGATGGAACGCTTGGTGTTGGTTGTGGACAGAGGTACTTTGCCTGTCCACAGACAGTCACCCATCAAGTCCTTAGTTTTTAACCACTTGATATCACCTCGACCGGGAGTTGAACCGGGTCGCCTCACTTTGCAAGGAATAGAATTTGCAAGGAAACCGTTTTGCAAGTAAAGGTTACATTTTTATCACAAATAAAATGTGCAGGCATTTGACATCATCAGCGAGTTTAAAATGTTTAAATCATTTTGTGGTCTGAGTGTACAGTTGATTTTGGCAGGCGTAAAGTTTACCTCCACACTCATGAAGTTCGGTGTACTCCATTAAAATTAAATATGCTCTATGTTAAATGTTTGAAACTGAATACAGTCACTCACATGATATATACAGATATAATAGGCCAAATACTGCCGCCAACAGAAATGTCAGACACAAAATAGTCCGTCAGTAGACTATAGGATAAGCTTATGCATTCCTTACAAAGTCCATTCATTGCAAATTCCACCCTCGCAAATTCCTTTCCTTGCAAATTCCATTGCTTGCAAATTCACATGGTTGCGAATTTTGCGGCCTTTCCTTACATTTTCCTTTCCTTGCAATTTCCACCCCTTTTCCTTGCAAATTCAGTGCCGCCGTTGAACCAACACCTCGCAAATCGCAAGTCCAATCAATGTCCTAGCTGCTGCACTACTGAGTCACCAACAGAGCTGACGTTCAGCATGTCTAGTTAGGTTGATGTATTGTGATATAGCTGATATATTGAGAACGTGATGAATGTATGCATAGGTTCCTGGAGTCGTTGCAGTCTGCCTGTATTCCAGTGCTGCTGAGCAATGATTGGGTCTTGCCGTTCTCTGAGGTGATTGACTGGAACAAAGCAGTTTTATGGGCAGATGAACGACTTCTCCTTCAGGTCTGCTGCTTACTTCATTCTTCTGGCTTCTTTTCTCACAGCGAGACTTTTTTTCAGTGGCACCATAACTTTACACAGCTACATTAAAACAAATGAAGTGGCTACATTATGTATTGTAGAAACATGAAGAAAATGCATAAAGCAGAAAATGTGTGCTGAATATTATAGCAGTGCTATAGGTGTTCAGTACAATTATCTACATATTTGCTAACTTGCTGCTGGCTTGTTTATTTATCTGATAAGTTATAAACAGATTTATTTGCCAAAGGCAGGCAATAAGTGCTAGAAGCTAATAATAATACTAGTAATTTAAACAAGTCCTTCGGTCTTATCCAGACACAAGTTTACACTGCAAGACCACCGATGCATCGCACAGTGTTTATGCCCCAGCTTTTATACTCATTGCATCTACCTACAGAAGGATGGCCAGGCTGAGTTGACTTGAGTATCAGGTATTTCGTTACATACTAAGAAGATGATTCACCAATCTACTGATAGTCACACATCCAGGTTTGGCATCCATTAACTTCGTCAATCGAGACCATTGTGTTAATTAACCATTACACTAAGCTGCCATCTTTGTGATACGGTATTTATAATTGTGAACTTTATAATAATACTAATGATAGTAATATGATAATTCATGTAATGTCTCAGTGAAAATGAAAGGTGACTGAAACATCATAGCACATGGTACAATAAAGAAGATTCTAGTGTTTAGCAATGTGCTGGTTTCATGTGTTGTTGTTGTTGTTGTTTGTTTAGGTGCCAAGTTTAGTGCGGTCAGTTGGGTCTGATGTCATACTTCTGATGCGGCAGCGGACTCAGTTCTTGTGGGATACATATTTCTCCTCCGTTGAGAAGATTGTTAGCACAACTCTGGAGGCAAGAATGTTCCGAATCTTTTTTCCTTCTGGGTGCATATGGTGGCTGCTGTCAATGGTGGTTGATGTTGTAGTCTTTGGTACATCAAGCAGCCATTGGTTTAACTCCCAGTCAGGTTGCTGTTAAATAACAAATCTGGGCAAGTTGTTCGCATGCATGTGCCTCTGTTCACCTAGCAGCATACCAGACAAAGGGCGGTGATGCTCTCTGGCTGAGAAGGTAACCGTAGGTCTGGCGTTGCACTGGTTATGCATCACAGGCAGTGATCTATCCACCTGTGGGCGCTAGCCTTGAAAAGGAGATTAACAGCCTGTCTATGCTCCAGATGGGGCATGGCACCTTGTGGCTTAAAGTTGGCTAACATGCTGCTCAGTTAAGTTTTAGCTGTAGAGAGAGTACATTATTATCTCCACCAAAGTGAACCTAATAAACTGTATTTGTAATTACTTCATCTGTCTGTATGTGCACATTAGTGACTCAGCGTGCATGAAGTCATTGCTATTGTGATGTCACGCTACGACATCGCTGCATAGTAGTTGTTTTCATTTTTGTTTTTTGCTTTTGTTTTTATTATTATTAGTAGTAGTAGTAGTCATGGTCGTGGTGTTGAAATTACTTCACTTGGCAAAGATGTACAGTCGAAGCACTATTTGTAGGTAAATGTAACTTAATGTGTCGTGATTTTAAGAAAATGGAAAAGAGGAAAAGAAGCTGAAATTGCAAGGAACAAAGCTAATTTTTTTTCTGCTGCTGTCGTTGTTTTGCAGCTGTAGTTATGGTCATTGTTGCTATTGTTTTTATTATGATTGTCAGGTGATAAAAGATCGCGTGATGGACCACGCCATCCGGTCATCATTCACGTGGAACACGGAGCCAGGATCTGTAATGATATTGCCCGAGTTCTCACAGTCCTTGGGCGACTATCCGTTCTACTGGCGTCATCTGCGGGTCAACGCTGACACTAACAGTTTCGCATCGTCGCTGTTCACCGCCGTGGTTTATGTCACCAGCCGCAACTCTCTCTATTCAGCCTCACCGCTGCATCGGCTTATGAGAGCAGTCAGCAAGAGCTCCAAACTGCATAAGGTAGTCTGTCAGGCAGTCTACGATGTGTTGGTATTTACCAGGAAGTTCTGTGGGCAAGTGAACTGTTTCGGTGTCTAACCAACCAGAAAGGTCATCTCAGCCTTCTATCCCTCCAGGGCAGGTAAATCGAGTACTGGCATGTCTGGCTGGGGTTAAGGCAGGGCACGTTTACCTATAATGAGAGCTGCACATCGTTAAAACTTGGATTAATATTTCAACAGAGAACATTACAGAGTTTAATACTCTTTGAATAAAAAGCTCTCAGAAGCTTGCTAAAGTGAGTCATCATAGGTAGCTGACAAGTATTATCTGGTAGTTAATTTCATGCATAGTGAATACTACGCTACTATTTCCATTTTCTGATAAGCCAGCAGCCTTTTGCCACCTTTATTCTTGTTTGCATGGCACACTATTATTTTTTTGAAGTTGATTAAGGTTAGGACAAGATTCTGTTTAGAGATTGCTGTTGAAGTTATAATGCTACAAACATGTTTGTAGCTTATTTTAATTGTTCTCGTCATTTTTAAGGTTCTTTTAAGTGCTTTTATGCCATTTGTTTAGCATTTTTAAATAGACAGGTTTATTGATTTTGTCAATATTACTGTAAATGTTAATAATTATTGTAATTTTGTTTTTTTTTGCAAATAGTGTATATATTTTTACTGTGCAGGTATTATTAGTATTCCATACAAATTCACCATTTTCAACTGACGTCCGATGGCCTGTTCGAGTGCCTGTTGTATATAAAATTGTAAAGGTAATTAAACTGAAATGCATTATTTATGCTTTATTTGAATTTTTTTTGTTATATTGCCTCACTGCTATAATTGATAGTACTGTTGCTGCTACTTCATGTGTTAATGAAAGATTATAGTACAGTAGTTACATCTCATGGATTTATGCTAGTAGTAAGTATTTATAGTTATGGTGATAGCTCTAGTAGTAGAAATAATAGTCATAGTCATAGTATTAGTCATATGAATAGTGCAGTAGTAGTAACACCACTCAGTGGCTTCTACCTCCTCAAATCTGGAATCAAAATCAGGTGCAACTTCCCCCCAGTTTTGGGCTGAGTTTCGCCTCAATTTCTGACTAAAGTTTTCCCTTCCATTTTGGGCTTCTTTCCCCACTAGGGACAAAGTTTTGTTAAGGGTGTAGTTTGCCCAATGAAAAATAGGGGGGGAGTAAAAAATAGGGGGGAAGTTTTGATCTACCGCCTTATCAAAACTCCCCCTCCCCCTTTTTTTCACTGGGCGCAAGCTGCAGCCACCAGGTATAGGGATAGAAGCCACTGACGCCACCAAATATACACTGTATTCACTGTTTCGGAAAAAAACACCCACTAGCGTTTTAGCCAACCATACTTAAGTAACGGTCGAAGTGCTGGCATGGTTGTCATCCGCCTGTCTGTCCATCTGTCATGGATGTATTGTGGCTAAGCTTTAGGTCATAGCGAAAAACTTTTTACATGAATAATTAGCCATCTATGTTAAACCTGGGCATGCAAAATTTCAGCCATCTATTGCAAGGGGAACATTTACAAATTGGAAGTTGAATGAAGAGGGTATGAAATTCAACAGAAAACGGGCCATATCTCGGAAACAGTGAGAGATACGGTCAAGGTTACTATTAATCACTAATAGGAAGTAGCATACCCCCTGTCAGACATGAGATGGAAATCATTGACCTTGGATGACTTTGAAGGTCACTGACAACCAGTACAGTTGGCTACAGGCTATCCTAGCGACAGCGAGGCTTCTTGTTTTCTATATTTTCCTGGAAAATGTTTAGATTTATGTAAGCTTTTTGTGCAGTGTTTATGATGAAAATTAAGTATTCCAGCACACTGAGACACTCATTGCTATTAGTGATGTAATTTTGACCATCACTACTACGGTAGTGCTATTACAACTGCTACCGCTACTGCCAACGGCTGATCTCATCATTACAGTAATGAATGTATTGTTGTAGTCGGTGTCTGATCGCTACTTTGTGTTTGAGGAGATTGAAACTGATGCAGTCCTCAGCTTAGACGAGGATGCTCAGCTTCTCACTGATGAAGTAAGAACCTGACAGTAATGTGCTTTGTGACAGTTAATGTATTTTTCTTGGCATAAAATACGTACGATAACGGCCAACCCATGCATTAGTTTGCTCACTTTTTTACAGCGCATTAGGTGCTTTATAGTAGTTTGAGGATAGCCTTTCCTATGCTGTTTATCTTAGTTTTCAGACTCGTTGGTTGCGACTGTCGAGCAAATGCCAACACATTCAATTGTTCATGTTGTTTTTTGTAATATATATAGCATAATAAACAGAAGAAATGAAGATATTTTTATCAGATATTGCAACAGAACAGTCATCATGACCATGGTTACAGAACAGAAGGCCTCTGGCACACGTGTCTTGCTTGTATCTGAACGTAATTAGCAGTAATTGCTAGGGCTTGCTGTCACTGATCTATGAGATTGACCTTCTTTTTTATTCTTAGTGAAGTTTCTGTTTGATAGAGTAAGCTGGCTAGTTATTAGTTAATATTGTTAATTTTTTTCATATTGCATCTTATCCATAGTACAAAGCCAGTGTCAGTTTGCAAATGCTGTGCACATTCTGAAGTGTAGACTACGTATTCAGACAGTGCTGTATTTCGAGTTTTAACCAATTTCGACGAGTTCAGTTAGATGCATAAACTTATGCCAACTGAATTCTTGGGTAGCAGTAGTTGTTTTTACTGTTTTACCATTGTTGTTATTGTTATTACCGATTTTTGTCATTATTCATAGCCATAGGAGATTTCACATAGACCAAAGTCCATTGTGAGGTAGTGGTAGCTTAAACTTTTGAGCCGGCAAGGGTCTGAAGAAATGTCAATTCTGTAAGTTTCTGACACTTTGTAGTAGTAGTAGTTGTTGTTGTCATTGTTGTTGTAGTTGTAATTGTTGTTTCAGATTGACTTCGCGTTCAGCGTGTGGCAGAACTTTCCACACCGTATCGTGGGCTATGTGTCTCGTAGTCATTACTGGGATGACGGTCGACATCAGTGGAGCTACACATCTAAGTCAACTAATGACTACTCCATGATTCTCACCACCAGTGCTTTCTATCATCGGTCAGTGCTTTACCACATCCTGCAATTCCTGCAAGCTTGTACTTAAATGTCATGAAATACAAGATTTATCCTAGAAATCTGGCAAAATCAGAAATGAAATATTCACCCAGTCAAACTATTGACATGCTAGATTTGTAATATTTTTTAGACTGTATTCACTACTCATGTTCTGTGTACTTGGTTACCCTACCATTGTGAGGCTTAAAGTTGGCAATTTGATAAGTTTATAACACTTTGTGTACATTATACACGTGGTCCAAAAAAACATGGCACTTTTGTCCATATCTTCGACGTTGGCCGATTTTCGAGATTCTTACACTGACACACTGCAGACAATTTGTAATAATGTGATTATTATATATCCCACCACACCATAAATGCATCTCTACACTACCTTGTGAAATGTAACTGTAAGAAAAAAACTAATGATAGTAACAAACATTTAGGTAAATAAAAAAACACTAGACTTGTTAGACCCACAGTCTAGAGTTATACAGACCATTTGCTGCAATGATGGTCTGAAGTTTTTTTTCATTTACCAAAATGTGTGTTTGTTATTACAGTTATATGTTCATATTTCATTTATTTTTACAAGGTAGTGCAGAGATGCATTTACGGTGTGGTGCGATATATAATAATCACATTATTGCAAATTGTCCGCAGTGTGCCAGTTGAAGAATTTTGAAAATCTGCCATGACCACGAAGTATGTACATTTTCTAGACTGCAACATGTACATATTGTGATGTGGATTGATGTCTCATGTCAGTAGAATTTGAAATTACCTCTTACACATGGAGCAATATGTGTAGTACTGGTGTGTGGTCATTTTGACAGGTATTACGGTTACTTGTACGGTCACTGGTTGCCAAAGGAGCTGCTTCACATTGTTAATCAACTACAAGTCTGTGAAGACATTCTGTTGAACTTCCTTGTCACACACGTCGTTCGACATCCACCAATCAAACTTACTCAGCGACATGGCGTCGGCCAATCAGCTTCGTCCGACCAGCTTCGTATGTTGTCCCAAGCTGCAGATGTTTCAGCTGCCCGCAAGAAGCTGTCCATACGTCATTACTGCCTGAATCGGTTTGCTGAAGAGTTTGGTTACATGTCTTTGCTGCGGTCCGAGATGCGGATTGACCCACTGCTGTATAAGGACAATGTCTCCGTTCTGCGGAAGAAGTACCGTCACATGGAAAACCCAGTGTGATTCTCATCAGCTTTTTAGCGAAGTCATTTTGTATTAATTTGTCGTGGTAATAGTTGTCTGCATGTCATGTTTTATGTATTTATCAGCGTAGTACTTTTAGATTCACTGGCAAGTTGTTTTGTGTGATGTAGAGAAATTGCAAAGTGGAAGTTGCATGATCATTAACATATTCGTTATTGCATTCAGAGTTTGCCCAATTCTATTAGGTTATTAAGCCAAAGACCTTTACTTTGTAGATTGTTGATTGGACATCGGGAAGGATTCCAAACTGTGTAAAACCGTGCTGCAGGAATCTCAAACTTCTAATTTTGGGACCCAGTCTAACCTGGATAAACTGTGGGAAATTAGATTGGTTAAGGGAGCAGCAAAAATAGTTGTAGTAGTGTTAGATTTGTGTTAAGCGTGCATCCCTTTTTGTACATGTGACAATGTTCAGTGCTTTCATCAGTCTTGACAGCAATATACAATACATATGTGCCAATAAATACTCTGCTTTTTTGATGCGATGTTGCAGTACATGTAAAATAAAATGAAGAGACCACATCAAACCAGTTTAATTCTAGAATAAGAACGTGTAGAATGGAGGACGTTATTTAAATACTTGTAAGTAAGTAAGTAAGTAAGTAAATTTAATTTATAAAGCGCACAATGTCAGTGAGAACTCACTGAATCTGAGGCGCTGAGGTAAGGAGTGAGGTGGACCACTAAACATGGCTACACCTTGAAAAATAGAATGTTTTGAGTTCAGAAAATCTGAATAGCTGCAGGTAAACATGAGAAATTTGTCACACTTTGTGTAACCATTTATTGCAGGCCTTGTGTGCCAGTACACATCTATCGAATATCTAAGCCATTTATTTAAGTTTATTTAATCGCGTTGTATTATAGCATATTTTATGACATCATTTTATTAATATTTAGCTCGAGATTTACTTTTTAATAAAATCGTATGTAAAATGTTTATTGACAGTTACTCGACAGTATAGGTCTAATAAAAAACATGTACCAGTAGCTTGTTTAAGTGTTTTTTTCAGGATTTTTTTTTATTGTTTATTTTATCAGCAAAATAGTTTTTTCTCTTCTAATTTGTGAAAATAGCTGACATCGATGTGCATTGAACAATTAAGGACAGTTTAGTTGTAGATTGATATTATTACGTTTGAAAGCAGCTACTGCTTTCAGCGCTTCTTAGCCATCGCAATTCTGTCCGTCTGTCTGTCCGTCTGTCACACGGGTGGATCAGTCAAAAACGGTGCAAGCTAGGATCACCAAATCTTCACCGTCGGCTGCCTGGAAGACTAGTTTCAGGAACCGTAAAGCTTTTCCATAAATTTGAAGGGGGTCACCCCGAACGAGGGCACTAAATGAGAGGGGGGTGGGCAAAATTTGCGATTTTTGGCCAATAAGTCGCTGTATCTCAGTAACAGTGTGAGATAGGCCAAGGTTACTATTAATCACTAATAGGAAGTCGTACACTGGCTCTCGATTGGTGCCGAATTCAATGACCTTGAACGCCAAAATAGGGGGTTTTATGGATTTTTTGGCGATTTTGGGCTGCGACACAAGTCTATATCATTCACAAGGTGGTACCACACTACTATCGTTATGCGATCCAGATAGAGAATTTGGTATTTGTATATTAACTTAGCGTGAATACCCCAATTTTCAGCTAAGCTACTGAACCGGAACTGCCATAGGCTTTCGCACATCTCGTGAGCATTAGCTCAAAATTCTTGTTTTTGCTCTTAGTATCATCATTTTCAGCTACTATTGCACAGGTTTGTGCAATGACCAATCATGTCTGTGCAGTTTATTTGTCGTATGACAACATTAGTTTATAGTCATTGATCTGATACTTGCATGAACTGTACATGTTACAGTAGTCCTTACATTTTAGTGTCATTTTTGTACATGTCCATTTTTCGTAAGGTTACTCCTATTAGCGTAAATGTGCATCGTTTGTGGAATGTATTGTATTACAGCAATTTTTATGCAGTTTGCTCATTTGTGTTAAGATCAGTGATTGCAATCTTGGGGTTGAGAAATTTGTAATCCCGGGATCCCATTTCGGGATTATGCTTACAGATTGGTCGTTGCTTTGGTATCTCCACTTCATGCATAAAATGTAGTAAGCTCATACAAAAGGTATGTCTGAACATGCTTTCGCGCGTCTCGTGAGCATTAGCATTAGAGAAACTGTGGCTGTCAACATACAAATTACAGTGCATAGCAAGGAGTATGACTCTAGCTCACAAAATATGTTATTCGTGAGATCTCTAGAATTGTTATTTTTATCGTTTAACTCTCGAAAAGTGCGATTTTAACAAATTTTTGTCATCCTGTAATCCTGGGATTCGGGATTGATGAAAACGGTGGGGATATCTCGAGATTGCAATCCCTAGTTAAGATATATCATGCCATTAGTCAACCATTAATACGTAAACAAGTTGGTGGTTCGATTCTGTTGAATGATAATGTACCAGTGCAGCTATTTTGTAACTAGGGTTTGTTTGTCTTGTGATTAGTTTGTTGCATGATATATCATTTAATTTCTGTTGGTTTTTGTTGTGATTTTTGTTGTCAGTACCAGTGCTGTTGATTGCATGAAGTGGCCTGTTGTGTTCTCCAGTGGAGACACTTGGCTAAATTCACCAAATGTGTATAGTTATAGAACTTACGGTACCTGCTTTATTCGGAAACTGACTGAAACGCTTTCTGTTATTCACCGTTGCCATCGGTTTGGCATCAAAGATGAAACGTGTGAAAAAGTTCTGTCATTAAGGCTCACAAGAGTTTACTCTTGAATACCTGCTTTACGTGAAGTAACCCGATGTGGAATGACTCTGGTAAAAGTTGGCTGGTTGAACGTTTTTTTGCCATTATCTTGTATTTATGAACATCTAGTGCACTATCATGACTCCTGCAATTTTTTATATGGCGTGTTTAAATCACTATTTCATGTGCATCATAAAAACTGTGTGCTGCATGTTAATAAGTGCACATACAGAGTGCAGCAGAAAAAAAGTGGACCCCTAAGTTTTTTTGCCGTTTTCTCAGCAACCGTTTGGGTTTTCAGTATGAAATTTTACAGCTTTATTTACTAAAACCTTTTACATGTAGTTGCCAAGTAAAATGTGATTCTGTTGAAAAACGACAGTTATAGACTTTTTAACATGACCGCCTACCGATTTTTCAGCATTCAAAAATGTTCATGCTAAAAACACTATTTAATTTTCAAAAACTGGTTACACGTTACTGTCGATGACGTCACAGCGACGTTTTGATAAACAGCAATGTTTATTGTTTATAAATTATCACAAATTATCGTTCCTTTAAAGCAATCTCTGGCTGCTCACCCATCTTCCAGCAGGACGGCACGCTGGGCGCGTCAGCACACACAGCGCGCAACGCCGTGCAGCGCACAGAACTGGCTGCGGGCCAGCTGTCCAGATATCATCACAAAAGACCAATGGCCTCCAAATTCGTCGAATATAAACCCAATGGACTATCACATATGGGGCGCAATGTTGGAGGCTTACTGCA
>Ga0209367_1009982_pt1 | contig 12793 bp, 10 predicted proteins | sample WorMetLIZISLAND2_FD_187412 | JGI IMG/M metagenome (GOLD analysis project Ga0209367, IMG submission 187412) | Marine gutless worms symbiont microbial communities from Max Planck institute for Marine Microbiology, Germany - Olavius geniculatus... ... | reverse complement strand
CTGTCTGGCTGGCTGGCTGGCTAGCTGGCTAGCTGGCTGTTTAGCAGCTGGCTGGCTGGTGTGTGTCTGTCTGTCTAGGCACTGATACTGGTGCGTGGTACGGGTTCAGTGACTGTGTCCACCGTTGATACACTTGACAACCTGCTTGGACCGACACAGGAATGGTTTGAACCGGCTCCATTAGTCGCTCGTGTTGCCAACGGCAGCTTTCTTGGCCTTGAGGTACTTATTGCAACAACAACTACTACGTAATCGTCATTTCGTCATCACATCTTTTATTGAAACGCTAGATGGCAGCACATCAAACATAAAAACACCAAAATAAAGCACCTAAAGCAGGGTTGGAAAATATCTCGATATTTAATCTTGATAAATATCATGATATTTTCAATATTTTTGATATTTATCAATCGATTTGTTTAATTTATATTTTACCAAGCAATAGCAATATGTGAATAATATGTGAATATCATATGCTTGTGTATGAATGAGATCTTGATACAAAACATTTCCTTGGCAAAAATTGTTTTTTTTTTATCAGCATCATTTTATTATAGAGATGGGAATCGAACCGAACCTGAACCGAACGAACCAAACTAGAACCCACATTTTGGATAGAATTGAACCGAACTACAACTCAAAACCAAACACTACACCTAGAACTCGAACGAACCGAACTCATGTTGATGAAGAACCCGAACCAAACCGAACGCTACTCATTTGGAAAGGCTGTCATGGTTCATTACACATATATGTGCCCAACAAACAACATGGCACCACGTAGGTTTTGTGGTACCAACATCTGGTCTGGCCCATGGACTACTGATGCTGCATACTACTTCTTCATCAGTCGCACGTACTGCTGATGGACTAGAAGAATAACTAAACCAGTTTCCACTACAACAGCAACCACAACAATCACAGCAATAACTACAGCTACGTGTAGTACACTACCATGATACTACTAATACTACTACTGCTGCTGATCTTACTGCTACTTCTACTGCTGCTAGTGTGGCATGTTTCATTGTTGTGCTTTGTGCTTTATATTGGGGTCACAATTTATAGCACGGTACAGGGCAGTAATTGAGTTTGCTAGCAGTGAATGAGTGAGTAGTTTCTTAACGGAAGGAGTACAAGAGACAGATAGGTGTTGATAGTAACTGAAATTTATTGTGTGTTAGTGTGAGACGAAGGCGGTGGCACAGAAACGCCACCTGGTGACTGACGACAGTACTTCCAGTCCATCAGTGCCGGCTACTGATAATGATCTGTATGAAGACAGTGACGACGACGCTGAGATGACTGTTAGAACTAAGGCAGCCAGATACATCAGACAAGCACTGTACTACGTCACTGACAGCGATAAGTTCCGACCACCTCGGAAACGACCAAAGTATGTCTTTTCTTTTATTTTGTATATGGTACTTCTTGTTGTTAAATAGATATAATTCGTTTTGTTTGTAGCATGAAAAATTTCATGCTTGGGAAGGAGCAAAGTACAATGTTTCATAAAAAGGCACCATTTTTGTTGCTTTTATAACTCAGTTGAATAGTGATCAATTTACATGAAATTTTTACTAGACATAGCTGAAGAAATACTAATTCAAAATATTTCAATAAAGTGTAGTTAAATATTCTTTGCTAGTCGTGATGTGTCATGAGTACGTGCTTGCTCGTCTCGACTGGTGCTGTCAGTTGCTACTCTGTTTCGATGGTGAACTTTATCTGGTTTACTGACGAAGAATGTTCATTGTATCAGCACTAAGCAACATGGTTGCATAAAATCAGGCGTCTCGCAATCCAGAAATTTAACCATCTTGCAAGCGATGTGTGCTGGTGCACTGTCTTGCTGTGAGGTGTAAAAGTCAAAAGCTATTTTCACAAGTGTGTGAAAGTGATCATTGTGGGCGTTTTTTTTGTGACTGCAATGGTAAAACTGAGGTCCCATTTTCCATGCACATTTGATGGCCGATCAAACTGATCTCCGATCAACTTTGGGACTTGATTGAAAATCATCTCAATGATTGTTTTTCCATCGCCAATTAGCGACTGATCATCCATCAAATCTCTCATCAAGTTGATGGCTGAATATTGGTAGATCAAGTCAGATGATTGACGATTAAACGTGGTGATCTGTAGTTCGTTGCTTATTCGCACCAGAAACATCACTTTACGTCGCCAGTCAGAACGGCAATTCATGCATTAAAATAAAGTTCCAGGCATGGCGATCCATCACTAGTCACTACCGAATAATTTATACTGCGCATAGTGTTATCATCATCATCATCATCATCATCATTTCTGGCAAGCACCACTAAGAGTGCATAGCGCCGAACGTAGACATCAATCTCCAAAGTGGACAGTTCTGAGCCAGGTCAACTGCGTCGTCCATATTGAGGTCGCTGGATTTCAGATCCTGCTGAATGGTTTTCATCCATGTAATACGAGGACGTCCCAGTGGTCTCGTCCAGTTTCCTGTGGGGGAAGCTGTTAAGATCCGTTTTGCATCTGTTTCATCATGCAATGTGTCCGAAAAGGGACAGGCGCCTTGACTGGACTACAGCTGAGAGATGGGGTTGCTTGGTTAACCTTCTGACTTCGTCGTTGCGCACATGCTGGTGCCAGTTGATTCCTAGCAGCATTCTCAGACACCACTGATCAAGTGCATCGATCTTGCACACATCATTCTTAGTAACTGCCCAACACTCAGAACCATAGAGGAAAATAGGTAGGATGCAAGTATTGTACAGCTTCAACTTCGTGTGGAGAGAGATCCTTGATTTCCAAATCTGGTTGTCTAGATTCTGCATAGCTGCACGAGTAATGGCATTTTGGCGTGCGACATCAGGACTACTTTGGGTTGTTGAGTGGAAGAGGGAGCCAAGGTATACAAACTCATTCACCACCGCAACCTCATTCCCTAGAACGGTGACTATTGTTGGTTCGTCCTTCCTGCTACCCAGGGCTTGGACTTTCGTCTTTAGCCAGTTCACCTCGAGCCCAAGGGGAGCGGCCTCTGATGCCATTGTCTCGAGTGCAGGAACAAGAAGCTCGAGCATCTCAGCAAGAAGACAAACGTCATCTGCAAAGTCCAAATCCGTGAAGGAGTACTGGCCAAATGACACTCCGTGCATGGCTGCAACAGTTCTTTCTAGCACCCAGTCCATGCCCGTGGCAAACGAGTCGGCTGCCAACACACATCCTTGGCGAACGCCGGACTCGATTGGGAACCAAGCACTGTCTGATCCTGACACACGAATGCAACTTACAGAGTTGTTGTACAGAGCCCTGATTAACCTGGTATCCCCAGCCTCGTCAACAGTAACCATAGTGAAGAACGACTGAGTGAATCAAAGGCAGCACGTAAATCGACATAGGCTGCATAAGTCGGATGTCCATAGTCTTGTCGCCGTTGCACAATGTTGTTCAGAGTCACTATACGGTCACATGTGGAACGACCGGGTGTGAAACCACTCTGCTTGAGATGCCTTTTGGCCAATAACGTTGGTCTGATCCTTGATAAAATGACATGTGCAAACACCTTCTCTGGCACAGAGAGCAACGTTATTCCTCTGTAGTTGCTGCATTCGGATTTGGATCCTTTCCTTTTGTACAGTGGAATGATAATACTTTGATAATAACTTCGTCCTCCCAGACACAGACAAAGATACTGTGACTTAGACGTAGTGTTATGTAAAGAAATAAAATGGATAGACGTTCCCATATTGATTTGCAATAGAAAGTATTTTTGACAACAGACGATATCGTTGATATCGTTGCTATGACGACGTTTACTGGCTATGGCGTCCACTCGCAGCGCATGCTGGGTAATTTAGCGCAACACCGCAAATTAAGGTTGCTGTCAGCCAATCAGACTGGCATAAAGTAGGCTCAGCTGACGGCGGATCAACTAATCGCCGATCACGTAATTTGAGATTGAAAATGCATGGAAAAACGAAACATAGTTGATCGACGATCAATTCTGAACATCAAGTTAATTTGAGATCAGTAAATCGGAGATCAAATTTGATTTGATTGGCGATGGAAAAACTGGACCTTAGACATTGCATACAATTGTTTGTTTGTGCAAATTTGTTTGCAGGCTTGTGACTAAGACTTATCGGTTGATTAATATTAAGTCAACGACTCCTGAAGAACTTTATGCACACAAGGTATGTAAAACTGTGAAAACTGTTATTTGTTACTTAGTAGATAGTAGTGCACTAGACAAGTTTACATTACCTAATAACTTAATTGTTTTAGTGCATTGAGCAGAAATTGATTAAAACTAGGTTTCAGTTTTGTTACAGTACGTGAAATTTGAGCTATGTGAACTTTCTGACAATAATTTGCTTTTTTGTAGATACAAGAAATTCGTTTTAATATTAAGTGTAGTGTAGAAGCGTGGTATTGCAGTTGGACATGGAGGAATACGGAGTGGCTCTGGATCTGGCATGGAAGTACAGTCTCGACAGTGACCTGGTCTACCAGCGCCAGTGGCGTAACTGTCCCGTCTCAGTCACATCTATACATGACTATCTCGTCAGTAATCGGATTTTATATGACCATTCTCTAACAAATATCAGTTGCTAGTCGGAGACATTTTTCCCAGCAGTACATCTGATAGATCCCTTGTATGGATTGCTAAAGTTTTTGTGTGCTTTTTTTGCTAATTTTGGGTTATTTTTCTGTTACGTGTATTTTTGTTTGTTCTCAGTTCTGTTTGTATGTGCTTTTTCAGTGTATTTAATGATAGTCCCCGGAACCGTTAAGCTAAGGCCTCACCAGCTGGTCTGAAGCCTTAGCGGCTGGCTTAGCGCTTTAAACCGCTAAGCCGTTAACCACTAAGCTGTTAGGTTAGTGGCAGTCCGGACTGCTAAGCCTTAGCGATCCAGATCGCTAAGACGTCTGTCACTGGCAGGCCCTCAAGAGGGGCGCACAGGGGGGAGGGCACGTTACCCCAGGCTCTGCAACATTTGGAGGCCCCTGTCGCTCAGAAATATGAAGTACACCAGAGTGTGCCATTATAAAAAACAACATTCAAAAATCTTCTCCCCAGATCGGCCCCCCGCGAGAATGTTTTTCCCGGACCGTAGTACTTCCACACATCCCACTTGGCACGTGAGCGAACATATTCTCCAATCACGTCGAGCTTGACGAATAATAAATTTATGTCTCGCAGTTCATCAGGTGTCAAAGTAGGCTACATCGTACAGTAACGAACATATTCTCAGTATTCCACAAAACCATTGTTATTTATAAAAATCATGCAAAGTTATCGAAAATTCACGTCAATCTAATGCTCATTAGTCGTGCTCATTAATATTCATTCACTGATTGTCAGTCAGCATCAGCAGTTGGCATTACTGTGAGTGACGACCACAGATGACGACTGACGAGGACACGCGTACTCACGCTGGCACTCTGCTTGCAGCAGTGTAAGAACAACACATTGTTTGATTTGATTTTTCCTTTAAACCGCTAAGACCGCTAGCTTATCGGCGGCGGCGGCGGCGTTGAACCTTAGCGGGGGTTCGAGTCCACTAACTTAACGGTTGGTTGCGGTCCGAGGCTTTAACAGCTGCAGTGGCGAACGGCAGCGGTTCTGCTGACTGTTCAATAATATCTACCAGTACTGAGTTCCAGCTGTTAGTTAATAAGTATAGTTATTTGTACAGACTGTGATAATTTTTTGTGGTTTTCTGTTGATGTTTGATGACAGTGTGGTCTTGGTGCACATTGCAGAAATTGACAAAAACGTGCTAACTGACTTTTTAAGTTTTATCTGTTTTTTTTAAAATTATGTCTGTGACATGTACATGTGAAGTGCGTTATCCTGTTAATGTGATGTGTGTGATACAAAGAGGAAGATTGTGAAGAGATCGTGGGTGCTTCATGAATGTCTGGAGCGGGTTCCATCGAACTTTGATGCGATGCACGAACTGCTCAAGTACGGTCTGCGTGGTACGGATCTTGAGGCTTTGGTTGCTATTGGCAACCGGACTGATAATGGCAGGTCAGTTGACAGTGGTGTTGTCGGTGTTTGTATTTCAAGATTGTGTTTGGCATCGACTTCTGTTGTATTTGATCAACACAGTCATTGCCATCATTTTCTTCTATTATCTTAGTTTCATGTTAGTAAGAAATTTTTGCTTAGTGTATAAGCTCACAATATGAACTTCTGGTTACGTATCAGACTTCTTTCATAGAATTTTTCGAGATTCATATGTCTGTGTTTTGTGTTCTTTACTTGATATTTGGCTGACCGTACAAATGCTTCGCCTTGGGTACGATGTGTTATCTGCCATTTGTCTCTCTGTTAGTAGCACATGTATTGTGGCTAAACTGTACATTGTATTGTGTTGTTGATGGTACCATTGGATGATGAGTTCTTGTAGGCTATAACCATGTTTTTACCTGCAGTGTTTTGGCCATAACTTTGAATGCAAACTTCCTGTCTGTCGCTATCACTTGTGTGTGTCAAATTACCATATTTTATCTTAGCATTGATTGCAGCATTCAATATAGCAGGATGCTGGCTTTTGGATATAGGCAGTACGGTTGGCCCACCTTAGCGACAGCTGGGCTTCTTTTATTAGTTTTTATTACTAGTTTCTAATTACATCTGTTTTATAGTAGTAATTTTAATAATAATAATAATAGTGTAGCTTATGTAGTGTGAGTACATCAGAAAGGGTTCAGAGTCACTGGTGGACATTCATTGTCATGCATAGCAGTTACTGTAGCCTCTATTTCTGCCCCCCCCCCAGTAGCATGATTTTTATCTAGACCATTGTTAGGCTTAGTTCTTGTTGTTGATGCCTTAAGCCGATGTCAGACGAATGACAAAATCGGCCGACTTTTGTGGGCGTGGTTGAGTTGCCCGACAAAATCGACCGACAAAATCGGTGAACCATGACAGACGGCCGTACACGGCCGATAGTTTGTCTGCTACTTCATACGTTATCAGCTAGCACAACAGCCGAATGCAGATCACAAAATAATACTTGCATCACTTTTTTTCTGCATCTAACGAACGAAAATAATAACAAACACAATAAATAACTAAAATAAATATTTATCTTCCATTGTAAACAATCACCATGGCAACATAAACAAAATTTGTTGTCCGATATACGAAAAGTCGGTCGACAAAATCGTCGAAGATAGAACATGCTCTATCTTGGCCGACAAAATCACGTCGGGCGATTTTGTCAGCTGACAAAATCAGGCAATTTTTGCATGACACATGACAGATTGTTGTCGGGCGATTTTGTCAGCAGATAAAATCGGCCAATTTTGTCGTTCGTCTGACATCCGCTTAAGTTTTTTGGCAGCTGGGTGGACATTTTGCACTATCATATAATTTAGCGACCAACCACTGATTGATTGAGATATCAGTGTCCACTGGCTGTTAGTTGTGCTGGTGATAGGTTCATATTGTGTGACGCGATGGATGACGTTTACCAGTCGCTGGATGATGATGATGATGATGTCAGTCTGGCTGCAGAGGCTGCTGAGCTTCAGACCCGGCGTCAAGACTGGCTCAGTCAGATTGACTTCACCAAGTCAGTCTTCATATCTTTTCTTTAACTGAACAAACATGTAATCAGTTTTTGCTGATTTTTGCTAATTTTCCACAGTTATTGTAGTTGTGTTGGTTCATGTTTCCACTAGTAAACTTTGCAGAATTTTGTGGTGAGCAAGATGTTGTAATGTATCACTGTCTTGTCTCTATTTTGATTGAATTCGATTATTCTTTTCTAATAATTGTTAACCACTTCAGAGTTGGTGCTAGTTTTTATTTTCTGTTGCGTTGTTGTACTGGCAGTCTAAACAGTCTAACCTGTGAGCTTTGTATTAGTTATGCTAAAAGTTTACCGGTTTGGTTTTACATTTCATTCTGGAATTTCCTGGCATGAAGTCACCCATTCTCGCGTTGATGCATGTGCGTGCCGTCTGCTGACGCTTTTGCTGCCACAGGCAGTATGTTAATATTCATGATGCCTGCCTCTGGCCTATATGATAGGCTAATTACAGCAATGCGGGTAGTAGAAATGCACGACACAGAAATGTGCGAACAAAATCAGGCAAAAAATGTTTTATTTCTCAAATTTTAATACCAGAATTGTGTCTGTAATGCATACTGACTAGCCATAAGTGTTGTATGATACACGATGTTCATAATTGTGTCGTTAACAACTTTTAATTTTACGCCAGACTAAACCAGTTACGCCTGGTCACGTGGGAGACTAACTTTAGTCCCTCATTTACTGCTGCAGTCATTTTCTATATTTTGAGTGGAGTGGAATGTAGAACAGTTTTTCATGTAGCCTACTGACCCTTTTTACGAGTTAAAGTAGATACTGCTTTCAGCGCGTCTTAGCCGTCGCAATTCTGTCTGTCTGTCTGTCCGTCCGTCTGTTCGTCTGTCACACGGGTGGATCAGTCAAAAACGGTGCAAGCTAGAATTACCAAATCTTCACTGTCAGTTGCTTGGAAGACTTTAGTTTCAGGAACCGTAAAGCTTTTCCATAAATTCGCATTCGCGATTTTTACCCGCAACTTTAAACCTTCCTGTAAAATCTAACTTCCATTTTTACGCGCGAAAGCAGCTACTGCTTTCAACGTGTCTTAGCCATCGCAATTCTGTCTGTCTGTTCATTCGTAACACAGGTGGATCAGTCAAAAACGGTGCAAGATAGGATCACCAAATCTTCACCGTCGGCTGTCTGGAAGATTCTTGTTTCAGGAACCGTAAAGCTTTTCCATAAATTCGAAGGGGGTCACCCCGAACAGGGGCCCTAAATGAGAGGAGGGTGGGCAAAATTTGCGATTTTTGGCCAATAAGTCGCTGTATCTTAGTAACGGTACAAGACAAGGCCTAGGTTAGCATTAATCACTAATAGGAAGTCGTATACTCGATTGGCGCCGTATTCAATGACCTTGAATGACCTTGAATGCCAAAATGGTTTTATGGATCTTTTGGCGACTTTGGGCTGCGACACAAGTCTGTATCATTCACAAGGTGGCGCCACAGTACTATCATTACCAGTATGTGATCCAGATAGAGAATTTGGTATTTGTATATTAACTTGGCATGAACACCCTAATTTTCAGCTAAACTACTGAATGGGAACTGATATAGGCTTTCATGCGTCTCATGAGCATTAGCTCAGATTTCTTGTATTGTTTGTTTTGAATGCATTTTTGTTCCGTTTAATGTTGCATTTTTGATGATAATGCTGATAGTGATGGCAATAATGATATGTATATGGAGCCAATACATGTATATGATCGTGAAGGTAATGATATGTGATATTAGTGCTGGGTGTTTTTGTCAGTTTGACGTTGGAGCAACAGGAACTTTGTCGGGTTCGTCTCAAGCTGCTGCAGTTTATCGACCGTTTGCTTACCTACCAGGTTGCTTTTCTGTTCATATTTTGTAGCATGTGGCTTGATGCTGTATTGGTAGGCTTGTCAGACTCACAATCACTAGGTCACAGGTTCAATTCCACTGTCATGTAACAAGCCCAGGCAGGTTGTTCACAAGCACACGTGTGCATCTGTCACCAAGAAGTATAATTTGGTACTATTAGCCTGTCATTGCAGGGAACATGTGAGAGATCTACGACTGATATAACTGAGCTGTCTGTGTCTGCAGCTTACTGCTGGCTTAGGCTCTTGTAAATGGATGTGAGCACAGCTGTCAGAGGCTGATGTTGACTGTGCATGACTTTACCTCCTTTACATTTATAGCAACAAAGCTTTTTGTGCAGATACTTTGCTGCAGCCTATGTCTTTGTTATGATGGTTGTGAGTATGGCATGGTTTACTCTTAAAGGCCAGGTCACACAAAAAAAACGATATTGGCTAAATATGTGTAGAATGTAACACTAATTAATAATATGCTGATTCAATGAAATGAAAACATCACTTTGAAGTAATTTTCAGAGAAATATGTTGTGCCAGCCAACCGATGACATAACAGCAAAATTTCATTAATCTATGTCAATCGGCGGCTGAATTATTACTGTTTGTGCAAAAATCCAAGATGGCGGCCGCCGCCATCTTGGATTTTATTTTTGTTTAATATTTTGGCATACGTGCATGTAGGACCTCCAACGTAATACACCTGGCAAAATTCGTAAAAATATGTGCAATAGTAAACGAGTTGTGAACGATAGATGAAATTCAAATTGGTGGCCGCCACCATCTTGAATTTATTATTTTTGTCCATTTTGGTCAAATGGTCTATTTTCGGTGACAGCGTCTACATTTCTGCAAAATTTCATTCGTCTTCGTCATTTGGGCGGCTGAGTTATTGCTGATTGTGCAAAAATTCAAGATTTCGGCCGCCGCCATCTTGGATTTTATTTTTGCTTAATATTTTGGCGTGCATGTATGTAGGACCTCAAACGTAATACACGTGCCAAATTTTGTGCAAAAATATGCAATAATAAACAAGTTATGAGCGATAAATTAGATTTAAAATGGCGGCATATACTTCTCTTCGCTACGTTAGGAACGTAGCGTGTGAGGAGTAAAAATTGACAAAAATGTCTTTCACTTTTCACCAGGGTGTGAAGTTAGGCTAAAGTTTCCCCGACTTATCGCCATTGGGTAGTAGGTAGGTTATGGGGATGGTCAATTGTGGGGTACGGCACCACACGCAGCAGCAACCTCCTCCTGGCACACATGAGCGAGCCCAAGCAAACCGAGTGGGGGAAACCACTGCCCCCAGCGCCACACCCCACACCCGACCTTAAGGCCTAATCCCCAAAGGTCCTAGCTGGATTTAGTTCGACCCTGCCTGGCAAGAAGACAACCAGACAAGGTCTTAAGCCCCTCCACCACTCCAAGGTACCGGCTCATTGGAGGGGTCGTCTTGGTCTCATCTCGGACAAAATTTTTAACGTCTCGGTCTCGGCTCAGAAGGTCTTGTGCACGTCCCTGGCGACTTGGACTCCAAGTGATTAGAATTTATTGAAATTATAACCTTTATTTTCTCCTCATGTGGTATATTGTTGTTTGGACGTGCTTATTTGTCGATGTATTTACTGAGTGATCTGCTTGTGCGTGCAGGAGATACTTGGCGGCCAATATGTCGCTGTTGAAAAGTACAATGCTGAGTTCTTTCAGAGATTTCGCACGGAAAACATCGTAGAGTTGACCATAGACTATGCTCGAGTTAGCTGTTGTTCTCTTGCTTTGTCTGTCCTCGAACGTAGTGAAAATTATCACTGACTACTTCTGCTACGAGTCACGTGTATCTGTAGCTTTGTTAACCTGTACATTACAAACGTTGCTGTTTAGCTTTTTTGGGGTGAAATTGTGGAATAATAGTTTTTTATGTTTGCTAGCATTGTTTTATTACACTGTTTCTATCTAGGTAACTGTGTGTTGTTTCTCTTCATTTTGTTTTTTGTCTCGAAACTTTTCAAGATGCTTCAGCAGCAGAAGTAAGAAAGTAAAATGTAAAAAAAATTTTAAAAGCTTTATACAGTAAATATTTCTGCGTAGAATCATAAATGTGCAAAATTAAATGAACGTTTCCTGAAAATTATTTTCAAAATACAGATTCAGCTTTACTGATCACTTTCTGTTGTGTTTAAAGAAAACTGAGGATAGTTTGTATAATACCGTTGCTGCTCTAATCAGGTTTTTATGAACATCTGTTAAAAGATTATTACGCTTGTGTTGTTTTTTAGTCCGCCCGAAATGTTTTACGCATGATGTTTTTTATTGCAACATGAAATCTCCGAGATGCGTGGGCCGACCGGCGTGAAATTTTGCACGATGGTCAGTACTAGGCCGAGTTTTATAATGCTGGTCCAAAATTTTGGGGGGTGCACCCCAAAAAAATTTCAGGGGCGAAAAACATGCAAAATTTGGCCCGATTTCGGACGACTTCGAAGTTCGGCGGCGAATATCTCCGAAACGGATGAAGGTATTCAAAATCAAATAGTCATTCCGTCTATGGCGATTCGTCCTGCGTTAGGCGAAACAAGTACGGCGAAGTTTGGTCCAGTGACGTTGGAGATTTAGATGTGAAATCGTACCCTAAAATGCAATAAAGGAGCGCTTATAACTTCGGAGTTAGGGGGTGTAGCCCGACGAAACTTTGGCACTTGACGCGGCTCTAGGTCGCGGTGATAACGCACGTACAACTTTTGGGGGCAACGCCCCCCTTAAAATTTGGGAGGGCAAAAACGTCCAAAATTTAGTACGTTTTACGACAAGTTTCGACTTTGAGCGCAAATATCTCTGGAACCGATGAAGATAGCGACAAAATCTAAATAGCGTTGACGAGATGGATCCTTTGGGCGTTGAACAAAAAAAATTTGTGAAATTCTGTCCACTACGAACAAAGTTATAGGCGCTCATTTTGACCTACCCTAAGTCGCATTTTTCGGAAGACCATATTTCGGCCCCTAGGGGGTGCTGGGCCCCCAAATTTTTACACGCGCTAGAGAATTATCAAGTCTTACTACCGCAGCCACCACCGGGGACGGGGCCCTCCTTACAACTTTTTTCAAAGGGTGGTCAAAAATTGGCTTAAAATGCAATAAAGGAGCGCTTATAACTTAGGAGTTAGGGGGTTTAGCCCGACGAAACTTTGGGACTTGACGTGTCTCTATATTGAGGTGTTAACGCAAGCACAAATTTTGGGGGCACCGCCCCCTTAAAATTTGGGAGGGCAAAAAACGTTCAAAAATCGGTGCGATTTACGACAACTTTTGAGTTTGAGCGCAAATATCTCTGGAACCGATGAAGATAACGACATAAT
>Ga0209367_1009980_pt1 | contig 12793 bp, 4 predicted proteins | sample WorMetLIZISLAND2_FD_187412 | JGI IMG/M metagenome (GOLD analysis project Ga0209367, IMG submission 187412) | Marine gutless worms symbiont microbial communities from Max Planck institute for Marine Microbiology, Germany - Olavius geniculatus... ... | reverse complement strand
GAAGGGGACAATCGCCGTATCCCCCTCACTGGCTTTGGGTACAAATCCCACCCTGACGGTAAGTCGTAGAGCATCGGCGATAGAACTGTTGGACAGGGCGACGGCGATTAGGCTGACAATGTCTCCGTGTGCAGTGGTTTGGCTGCAATTTTCAATGCAAGGGTTCAACCTATATTAGTCGCCGTATCAATGCAAATTTACATAAATTGAACAATGGGCACATCTTGAGGCATAAATCCAATCGCCATTGTGTGATATAATGAAGAAAAAACGATGCGTAAATCAGGCGTGTACGTTTATCGAAAAATTTCATTAGAGTCAGAAAATTGCATGTTGTCATTGTCAACTACAATATGTCAATAAAGGTCAAATCGCTGAAATGTGCATGCGTTCGCGCGGACGTGGCCGGCAAGTGGTGACGTCATTGACTGAGCACTGTGTAAATTTACCTTGCTGCTGCAACTTCTCATGACGTCATTATGGGCAGGTGCTCTGGAATGGATCATCGGTCGCTAATCAGTCACCATCAGTCCGCGCATGCGCGAGCGCCATCCGAGACGACTTCCGGCCTAACAGTGACATTCGAATAATGACCGCCGAAATGTCATCTCAGGTCCATAACAAACGACCCGAAGCCGTTAATTAGGCAAAGCGAAATATATACATATAAATACACGAAATATATACACGATAGTCCAAAGCGCCTCTCAGTGATAGAGATTGACAAACTTGGCTTGAGATAATAATATCGTTTCAAGTTGTGTCTGTGTGTACGTTTTAAGCTTTTCAACGGCGGCTTTACGCACATGTGAAACAAAAAAAACGTAAGCATACTACCTAGTCAGAAGAAACGCCGTACGCCATTTTGGCCTCTGGTCTATGTAGGCCTAACCTGCCTTGAGTTCAAAAAGTTGCGAGGCAAGAAATTGCAGTTTGCCGACAGACAAACGTAAATTCTGAGAAAGGAAATGGGTGCTCGAAATTTTAATTTTGCTTTTGAATTTCCTTAAAATGGAAGATTTGCAGCCCAAGTTTCTGTATTTTTGAAGAACATTTAGGCCTCTAAATAACAAAATTTTTAACAGACTAAAATTTTGAGGGAGAGACAATTCCTGCTGTCCCGCTGCCGTGTCCCGCTGTTTCTGACTGTTATTTTCACACAAAAGGCTGAAAACTTTTAGCGTTCGGAGTACATTTTTGGCGAGATGTGTGCGCAGACTGCAGATTATTACTGATTAGGTTAGGAGTTAGGAGTAGGATTAGACTGCATTTAATCCAAAACAATACATTTAGTTCAGTCAGTTGTTTTAGTTGTCTACCGAGTTGTCGTTGCAGCTGGTTGGTAGCAATTAGCAAAACCTGCAGGTTTGCATGGTGTATACGTCGTCGATATGTTTGCAGGGGCGTATTTAGAGCCTCCCTCAACTCCCCAAACAGGACTAATGCAGGCTGCCTAAAAGACGCACTGTATAGTTAACGTGATTCTGCACACAACAGCTCAAAATATATTCTGTTCGCTTCGCTCGCTGATTATTTCTACTCCACTTTTGAATTTGTAGCGCCGCCGTTGTTTGTCTATATTGTTTAAACTGCACTAAATTTGATCAATATTGATTCTCAGGAAAATAATTAAACTTTTTGCCGAACAGATCTTACATTTTAAAGTTGTAATACACCAAAATAATTTCGACTGGGGCTCGCTCACAGCGCTCCCTTAGTTGTTTTAGCCGGAATTTAGGGATCTTACTTTTAAGGGAAAGGAAGAAAAGAAAAGGAGAAAAAAATGGGAAAAGGAAAGAGGATGTGGGCAGAAAAAGAAAACAAAAAACAGGAAGGGGACGAAGGTGAGGAGAAGGAAAGGTAAAAGGGAAGGTAAGGGCTGGGAAACACTCTCTAAATTTGCTATCCCAGAAAAAATCTCTAGTTTACGACCAGTGCCAAAAAATCATGCTTTTATACACAAAAAGTTTTAGCTTCTGGGGGACTTTGTCCCTCAGACCTTTCTACTTCACGCCCCCTAACTTAAAGTTTTAGATACGCCCCTGGTTTGTCTGCCCTGACGTAGTCGGGCGTGACACGATCGCGAGCATGACGTTCAGTCAACACACGCCAGGTGGCGCGCGCAGCAATCTCTCACTGAACGCTGAAGTCATTCCGGATTAGGCTGCTATCGCGGCCGCATGTTTAATTAGGTCTTAATGTCATCGATACACGCATGCATGGGGAGGATGACTCTCATCCGCTGACACTTATACAGTTCGTGACCAGAATTATAAGTCAATCTTAAACAGCAGCGACTACGGGATTTCTAGTTTGTGCCAGTAGGCTACCACGTGTACGTGTAATCAGTTTACAGCTGATCCACGATTCATTAACGTTATGCGAGGTTGGATGGACGGACAGACGGACGGAAGGACAGACAAAGACACGGTGGCGATATCGCGTTTGCACTAAGTTTGCCCCGCATAATAAGACAAGTTCAGATTGAGGCATGCAGGACTTTTGCATATCCATGCAGCAAGCTGTGAAATGTTTCAGTCCACCGGCCACGATTCCAAAACCACACAAAGACGGTAGTGTGTATATTTCTTTCGTTGTATATTATTGAGCACTAGCACGTCATCGTGCATTTATTTGCTTGTTTTCTGGCGGCGCGCGGCTATAAGCCGGCGGCAAAAATGTGGTGATTCTGCTGCTTACGTGTAATCAGTTTCAGCTGCATCACGCCAACTGATGACGCTATGTATAGGCTACAACCAGTCTGGATGTGCTCGATTGGCCGGTAATAGAGAAGGCGTCGGGCGCGACGTTACAGCATAACGACGGCTAACATTTCGACAAGATCAACATACTGTAGGCCTAAGATGCTCGTGTGCGGTCCGGTGCATAACATTTAAACCATCAGACAAATTAAGGCCACCAAGATGGTTAGGCCCAGAGGGCAATGTTCTGCCGTGGAAATTGAATGTTAATTTTTGGCAACTGGCTGAATTGTTTTCGGGAAGGATTAAAATCGCAGAAAAAGTATGTCGCCATTTTTACAAGAAGCCTAGCTGTCGCCAGGGTGGGTCGACCGTACCGCCTAGGCCAGCGTCCGACTTTCAGTCCAAAAAACGATATCACACAGTAGCCCCATACGCATTATGGCGACACTGCTATATCAAACGCTACAATAAACGCCACAATGTGATACGGTGATTTAGCGTACATGGATGATGGCTGCAGGTAGAAACTTTGCATTTAAAATTGCGGCTAAACTATTGCACACAGAGACGTGGTTACTGACGGCCTATAAGAACTTATCATTCCCTTATCCAACGGTACCATAGCCGACCCACTTTGACAAACAGCAAATCCACAATACTACACGATTGGCATAGCAGCAGAGTACGCAATGACCCTTCAAGGTCATCTGAGGTCGATAATTTTTGTGTCGTCTCAAAAGGCTTATGTGAATTTTTATTACTGATCGATAGCAACCTTAAACCCTATCTTTTACCGTTACTGAGATACGGTGACTTATCGGTTGAAAAAAGCACATTTTTCTACATCATGTTTGTTCAGGGTCCTATATTTGAAAAATGTTCCTCTTGCACTGGATCGCTGAAATTTTGCAGGCGAAGAGCTGTCACTGCCAGCACTGGGCCAATAATTAATCGTGTAATAAGTTTTTCGATAGGACTTATTGTTTAATCACAAGACATGTGTTACAGACGACGACAGACGTACAGACGACATCTTGTACACATAGGTTACTATTAATCACTAATAGGAAGTCGTACACTGGCTCTCGATTGGCGCCGAATCCAATGACCTTGAATGACCCTGAACGCCAAAATAGGGGGTTTTATGGATATTTTGGCGATTTCGGGCTGCGACACAAGTCTATATCATTCACAAGGTGGCGCCACGGAACTATCGTTATGCGATCCAGATAGAGAATTTGGTATTTGTATATTAACTTAGCGTGAACACCGCAATTTTCAGCTGAACTACTGAACCGGAACTGCTATAGGCTTTCGCGCGTCTCGTGAGCATTAGCTCAAATTTCTTGTTGGCTATGTTAGCCTACTGGACAAAAAGTCTTTGCTAACACCTTCCCAACTGGTGTGTTGTCTGCCACATGGTACAGTAAGTAGTGACTGGCTTGCCTTCCGGGCGTCGTTTCACATGGACTAGGCCCTATTTCAGTGAAATAAAAAGATCACAGCGGTCAAACACTAGATATGAGTTTCATCATGGTCATTGCACTTGCTGTCCAGTACAGCTGTGAAGTGGTCAGTCCACTGGGCACATGTCTTGATCCAAAGTGGCTTGATCATTGTCCGGAAAACTGTCATTCCATCAATGTCAGTCATTTTCTTTGGCGGCAATAAAGTAGGGCCTACCGTCACCACCAGTTTTGTTGATTAACTTCTCAAGTAGGCCTATAGCTGTTAGCATGCCCTTCTCTGTGCGTGGTAGCAGTTCCCCACTCACTATAAACCACGATCGTGGAAGGGAGGTAAACTCATGCTGGCTAGGTAAGCGAATACAACCGGCATAACGCGCTAGCAACTGACTGATAAATACTGAGTTGTGCAGTCACGTGACGTCATCAGTCACGTGACTGTTGGAGTTGCAATCGGTGGTTTTTACGCGCGAAAGCAGCTATGCTTTCAGCGCGTCTTAGCCATCGCAATTCTGTCTGTCCGTCTGTCTGTCTGTCACACAGGTGGATCAGGCAAAAACGGTCCAAGCTAGGATCTCCAAATCTTTACCTTCGGCTGCCTGGAAAACTCTAGTTTCAGGAACCGTAAAGCTTTTTCATAAATTCGAAGGGGGTCACCCCGAACGAGGTCGCTAAATGAGAGGGGGGTGGTCAAAATTTGCGATTTTTGGCCAATAACTCGCTGTATCTCAGTAACGGTGCGAGATAAGGCCTAGGTTACTATTAATCACCAATAGGAAATCGTATACTGGCTTTCGTTTAACGCCGAATTCAATGACCTTGAATGACCTTAAACGCAAAAATAGGGGGTTTTTAATGGAATTTTCGGTCACTCTCGCCTGTGAGAGTCTATATCATTCACAAGGAGGCGCCACCGTCGCCAACGCCACATGCGCCTATGGCCGATGTGTATTATGGTCCCGATGGGCCGAATCCAAGTGATATGCGATTTTCAAAACTATAACTACTGAACTGGAAATGCTATAGGCTTTCGCGCGTCTCGTGAGCTTTTCTCAAATTTCTTGTCTATAGATGGTCGGGCCCATTGACACCATGTCGCTATCTCACACTGCTTTTAAGATATCAACATCATATTGGAAGGAGGTTGCTGTAATGTGGGATTTTTTACCATAGATGACCATTCAATTTTCTCGCTAGCTCAAGGTCACCAAAGTTAAACAAAAATGACGACATTATTTTTCTGCTTCCTAGGAATGGTAAGAACACAGATATGATGGTAGTCAAAAATTAACATGCAAATTTTACGGGACCCCCAAAAGGCCCCAATTTGCTACATTGGCCCCTCCACTAGGCCTACTGGTTAGACATGATTTAAGTCGTCATACTATAGCATACACTGCAACATAGGCGGATTTAGGGGGCAAAAGGACCATGCCCCCCAAGATGCCAAAGTCGCCCTTTTTTGCCTTGCATATGCAATGCATTATAAAAATGTGTGCAGTAAAACTAATAAAATTCATACTCAGTATATGCATTTTAAGTGGATTTCATGCCCCAAAAAGCGTTTGCTTCCAGGGCTGCGCCCCGGCCCCCGGCGACTGGCCCCTACCCAAGAATTTCACCTTTGTTCTCGGCTTTCAGCCTCAATTTTTGGCCCTTAGGTGCTAGTTCGCCTCTTGTGACTCCAATTATTGGCTACGCCTACGTAAGAGTAAACAACAATAAACAATAAAAACGCCAGAGGCGTCTACACCTTCAAATGCTCCAGGAAAAAATAGAGGGGAGGTTTTTGGGGGAAATTAAGGGGGAAGTTGAATATTATTATTGTTTTGCATTTCTGATATATTTATGATATCTTGCAAGCAGAAGTGTTCTGTGATGCTTTAATGCACCAAATTCGTTTTTCGCCGGGGCTCTACCACGAACCCCGCTTCACTAACTCACGACGCTCCCCCAGACCTCTAGTCAGTTAGGGAGGGGGATACCCTCTCCCCATTCCCCACCCCGTCGACGCCTGCGGCGCCTCACCTTAAGTTAGGGGAAAACTTGCTCCAAGGACTTAAAGGGATAGACACCCTTGAATAACGCTCTTTGTCGCATGCAAGACAATCTCCATGGCATTTTTATACTGTTTTGGTCATAGAAAAAAACGATATTTAGCACCAAGAGTCCACGAAAATACGCCATTTTGACCCCAACATCTCAAAAAAATTTTCTCAGACCCCTGGAGGGAGGGGGCACCCCCACACCCCACCCCCTTGACGCCTTCGGCGCCTCGACTCGGAACCGCTGGCAAAGCGAAGATGGTGACGCCACCTGGCGAATAGCTTTGCCTTGGCGGAGGTACCTGCGGGCTACGATTGCTTTTCTAGTTGTTGCTGTAATTTTATTGTGTCGTTTTGTTTTAATCTAGTAGCCTAATTTTTCTGTACTCAGTTGATCGAGTAAAACAGTAAGTTAATGAGATCTAAGTAAGCCTAGTCTTAATCAATAGCAGAGTGCACTTGCGCAGTCGCTTTGTCGTATTCATTGAAAGCTTAACGTCACCCGCGAATGGCTTCCGTCTCCCGGACACAGCACATACACTCGCAAAGTCTCAGAAATCGTAAACTGAATACTGTTCATTGTTTGACCTAGATTGCTACGTGAAACGGGACTTTGAAATGGCCGAGAAAGTAGCAAGTAGCGACTTCTTCAAAGCGAGATTTTTTTACATACTTTTATACGCCAGTGATGACGTCAAACGGGAGGCGTGTCACTTTTGTTTACGTTTGTTGATTTTTTAGGTGTTTCGTGTAAAAATGCAGATACTGGAGTTACTGTGGATTTATTTAAGGTATATTTTGCTGCTAGTATATTGCAGTGTTTATACTGGGCGGTTATAGGCAGAAATCGTCCATAATGTTTTAGTATCCAAGATTAAAACCGGTGTCGTGTGCTGAGGTAGCCATGGCACACGCTCGGTGTTATTGTCAGTGTAGATCTGTTCTGACAAGTGACTGATATCTAGGCTATTGTCAGTGCGGATCCGCACCAGTGAGAACGCAGCCGTGATCATAGGCAATCGGCGGCCGCGATCGCTGCCGACGTTCATCTATGATCACGAATTCGCGTCTTGGTCTTGTGCTTCACAAACGTAACGTGATTCGCTTCAGAAAAATGCTTCAGAGGGGTAGCACTAATTGCTGAATCGACTTAATCGGCGCTTCCTGGCATATACATTCTATATATATCTACCGCTAAATTGCTTTAAAACTGAATATTCTGCAGAATATGAATACATTATTACGAAAAAAATGCTAATTACGACAGCGAAGAGAAAAAAGTGATGCGTGACGACTCAGGTGGCCGTGAACGCAGTATGCTCCATAGGCGCTGATTCAGCCAATTCAGCAATTAGTGCTACCGCTTCAGAGCAGAGTCAAATGTATCCCAGTCGTTGAATTTGGCACCTAATTCTATGGAAGCCATATCGCAAACAAAAACTAGATTAACTACACGAAATGAATGTAAACAAAACCAAACTTTTTCGTTTGAAATACGCCATGCTCTAAACCATGCTCCGATTGGTCAATAGCGACGGTGTATTGGCTCTTCCTATTGGCTGCCGTGATCATAGGCAATCGGCGACGCGATCACGAATTCATGATCATAGACACTGCGATAGAAATATCGGTGTCGGATTTGCTATTGACATATCTAGTGTTTTTTGATGCAGCATTTTAGTCCTCAATATGGTGCAATGAATTAGATTTATTTCTGTATTTTTTAAACTTGTGTTTTCAGTATGTTTACAAGTAATTAAAATATGTTGATTGTGGTTCATTTTTGGCATTTTGTATTCTGGTTGTATTCTACAGGCTTTTATCAATAAATAGCCTACTTGTATTAAAGCTGGGTGGCATAATATTTTTGCAAATAGGATAGGAATTTCTTTATACGGTAGGTCAGTTACTTAGATTTTTAATATTTGTTAAGCTACACAAAGGAGTGCTTTAATGATGCAATCATACTGACAACAGCCTAGAAATCAGTCACTTGTCATGCAGATCTACACTGACAGTAACGTTTACGATGGCACACAGTGTCATATTCAGTACCTGACAAATTTTTCCTGCATGAAAATGCACGAGAGAAAAACTTGCTAAAGGCTAGTTGTGGTGAACTGACAGCGGCATTCATTGCTATTGCTATTGAACTGTCCGCTGTCACCATCGGCCAGTGCTGAGGTTACTGGGGAGGGGGGCTGAGGTTTAGAACAGGGTACTACTGCACATGCGTGATCTGCTTATTTATCACAATGTCCTGAGTTTACCGGTTTTTTTCACCAATGCAATAATTTGTTTGCTACTTTATCTAGTCTTTTTATATGTATCTATGCATTTTTAAATAGTCCTTTTCCTCATTGCAACAGTGTCCTTTTGTGTGTAATATTTGTATGTTACAGCAAAATATCGTGTGTTGTTGATGTGTACATCGCTTATCGTATGCCTTTATTGCATTCCACTTTTGGTAAAAATTTACATTACAGCTGCCACCCCAGATTGCTTCAGAAGTGACTGAAATAGGTAGAATTAGTGCTGTTGTGCATGTTTCAAACTAATTTAATTAAGGGAATCTGCAACAAATTGACTATAGAGACGCGAGAAACAGTCAAGTTTTTGGGTGAATTTCATCCTTTTAAAGAGGGTTTTGGTAAAAATTTACATTACAGCCACCACCCCAAATTGCTCCAGAACTCTCACGTATAAAATGAGGTAAGTAACACTATTCAGAAAGATGTTACCTAAAAACATGCATAACGAAAGGCTTTTTTGTCTTGACGACAAGGTTATGTGCTTCGGAAATTTTTAGTTGAGTTTTTTTGTTATAACAATAGTTGCTGGTAAACGTTTTCAACCCATAAACAGCACCTAGAAATACAATAATAAAGAATAAGACAATAGCTAGAAAAATGCTTTGGTCAGACTTGGGGAAATATCAGCATAGTCGGTAAATTTGGCCCACCTACAGAGTATCCAGATTGCCACATAGGCTCTAATTACCTATCCACAAGCAGGAACTACAAAAGGCCTTACTGGGAAAGTTGGGAAACAGTATCGGCGTAGTTGTTGCCGTAAGACATAAACTAATAAAAGAAAACTAATCTGGACTGTAGAGTTTATGGTGGATTGTTACAGAGTTTTGCCTCAACAGATAACAGCCGTCATTGCCACCTGCGTTGTGTGGATTCCTGTCACATACCTCGTACTGCGTCTGCTCTGTTTCTGGATACGACATAGAGCCACTGGTCAGTTGCCTCACCTGCGCAGGGTCGGCGATGGTCAGAAACCGAAACCGTTGGTGATTGGATTTTTTCACCCATACTGCAACGCTGGTGGTGGAGGCGAACGAGTCTTGTGGATAGCAGTGCAGGCTTTACAGAAAAGGTACATAGCGTAAATTGTAATTTCTGAAAAATTAATTTACTTTTGTTGTCTCATACAGAAAACCTGTGGTATGAAATTGATTGCATGCAGGACTTGAAGTGGAAAAAATTAGAGCCGTCGAAGCATTAATTTTTTAACGCGTTATCGCATTGAGTTAATTTTCTTAACGCATGCGTTAACGCATTAATAATATATTATTACTTATGTTACTTATAACTTTTTTCACCCATCTGCATGAAATTTGGTATGTAGATTAAATTTGTGATCCCACCTACAGGCTTGCCATTATATTAAAAAAATAACAAAATCCAAGATGGTGGAGGCAGTAGTAGTAGTAGTTGTTGTTGTTGTTGCTGTGTACAAAGTAACTGTTCAGTGACCTTTCAAACTTTAATAAAACCGCAAATATTATATATAAAAAACTGCAAGCAATTCATCTAATGTTGTATAAGCGCTGATGTAAAACGGCAAAAATCAAAAAGTATAAGCACATACATTATGCATTAGCTTAGACATTTATATCTGGCTACTGAGAACAGATTAAATGTCTAAGCTAATACATTAGTTCGGGCTTATACTTTTTGATTTTTGCCATTTTACATCAGCGCTTATACAACATTAAATGAATTGCTTGCGCTTTTTTATAGATAGTACAATATATAGGCGATTACCATTAAGAAAGAAGAAAAATATTATCTTGATTTTCAATTCACTGTAATGCATTAAGTTACATTAAGTAAAAACTTACTGAACAGATATAGGCCTTTGCATTCTTACAAGCGGCTTTTCTTAGCTTAGCTTAGCTTAGCTTGGCACCTATTCTGTGTCAATTAAACAAAAGTATCTAGAACAACATTTTGTTTAGAATACCGTAGTATTTTTCAAGTATTTAGGATGGCTAGTCTTGTAAGGGCCAGTCTGGAATTCAACACGCGATATTATCGTCCCAAAACCATTTGGCCGTTTTCAAGTGTTGACTCATATCGCCCTTACATAGCTTTGTAAACTGTGATAGTTTTTTTTTGCTCTTATTGCGCTTATGAACCAGCCTAACCTGAAGTAACTTAATCTTGAGTAATTTCAGAAAAATGGGCATGTGAAAAAAAACCAAGTGTGTAATGTGTGTATGTATGTAAAGTTGTTAGTCATTCAGTGTTATTAAAAGTAAGTGTTACTTAGTCCGCAGAATAACACTTATTTTTTGTCATTAATTAAGTTTTCTTGTAAGAATGTCATATCAGCTGTGATGTGGAGAAATGCCATATAAGCTAATGGGCTTCCTTCAACATGCCGGTCAGTAACAAGGCTAGGTGTGCTTTCCTATGTCACTTGTGGGTATAACACCCAGCTTTATTTGGTTTTATCTGAATCGAAAAATTGGGTACCGCGTAATCCAAAAGTTTTATAGCTTTCAACGGGAATTTGTTGTTTGTTCATCAAGGCGTTATGGGCTGGAAATGGTTGAACTACTCACAGTGTGCAGATTGTTTTATTTTTTATCATTTATCATGTTATTGTCATCTGTTTGTGAACATCTCAATGTTGCACTACATCATGCACACTGCAAATGTCCAGGGGCCAAATTTTCGAAACTTTCCTAAGACATTTTCGAAAGATCTTCCTACGTCAGATGATTTAGGAATTCCAAAGAAGTTTTCTTATTCAAATTTTTGACGGCTTTCTTTGCGTTTCCAAAAAACGTTTTCTTTTCTTTCTAAACTAGTTTAACCAATCAGATGCGCTTATACCAACCATGTGACGTAATCAAAACTTCTTAGGAAAACTTCTTATCTTAGCACGTCCATGGGAAACGCATTTACACACCACTTCGTTTTTTTAAGTTGACCAAACGTCAATTTTCTTTAATTACTCATTGTTGATTTTACCGCAGCATTACACAAATAACCTATGACGTCACATATGACGTCTAAGCTAAGTGTCAACATTGCGTATTTTTTTGCAAATTTCGTTTTATTGCACAGCTTTCTCCGTGTAGGACAAGGTTAGTGCTTTCCTATATATTTGCCTAAATTCTTCCTAAGAAGTTTCCAAAGAAGTTTTGAAAATTGCCCACCCTTTCTCAAAATCTTCTTTGGAAGATCTTCTTAAATTCTTCCAAAGACATTTTCCAAAGAAGTTTCGAAAATTTGTCCCCAGTTTCCTGGTATGCCAGCTGCTACATTTTCACCTTCAGCTGCTATGTTGTAGGTATAAACATGTGCGGTGTGTCATATATACTGGAGATGTTGATGCCAATCGAGAGGAGATACTTGAACGTGCTCGACAACGGTTCAACATCCATTTACCACGAGATGGTCCAGATGATGTTCACTTTGCCTTCTTGCATCGGAGAATGTGGGTGGAGGCAAGCTGCTATCCATTCTTCACTCTGCTTGGACAGAGCCTTGGCTCACTGGTTCTGGGCTGGGAGGCACTTCTTGCCTGCATTCCTGACATCTACTTTGACTCAATGGGCTATGCCTTCACCCTTCCACTGTTCAGGTTGTTGATGTGTTCGCTCAGTTATTATTTTGTTTATTCACCACAAAAGTAGACAAAACACAAGTGGACAGACAGACTAGTTATTTACTCATATTGGTAAGTTTTGCATTTGTTGTGATAGGATTAAAGAAATGTGTTTGTTAAGTTATTTAATGATTCCAGCAATTTTGCATTCATTGGGATGACATCAAAAATCCTTGCATTTTTACTTTAGTTTGAAATACAGTACCAATGTGCAACAGTGCAGTGTTGGTACTTGGTAGTGACATTTATACTACATTTTTTTGTTAATTTTCGGTAATTTCCCTTCTTTTTCTTTTTTTATGCCAATGTATTTTCTACACAAATAAGAATTTGTGTGTTTTTTGTCCGTTTTACGGTGAAATTTTATTTAGGCTACTAGCAAATGTGAACGTATTTATACTGCAGTAATTAAGTTACGGTATAAACTGTAATAGGCATACAGTCTAAAATAGTTTAAACAGAGAGCAGTGCAATGCACTGAGATGTGAAGACTTCTGTGGCCTAAATACTCTGTAGAGCCCCCAAGAAACGACGTCGTGGGCAAAAAAAAGGCAGAGCAGAAAGTTGTGATTTCTTTACAGACACTGAATTCTGCAGACAGTTCTGAATCTCCAATAGGGATGATTATGCTCAAAATTTGAGTTTTGCCACTAAATATCTCCAAAAT
>Ga0209367_1009977_pt1 | contig 12796 bp, 9 predicted proteins | sample WorMetLIZISLAND2_FD_187412 | JGI IMG/M metagenome (GOLD analysis project Ga0209367, IMG submission 187412) | Marine gutless worms symbiont microbial communities from Max Planck institute for Marine Microbiology, Germany - Olavius geniculatus... ... | reverse complement strand
GTGAACGACGAACTGTTCGGCATAGATACCTGAGGAAGTTCGAAGTTGCAAACTTGCAAGGACCCACCGCCTCATATGATGAGTCATATCTGACAAACTGTTGGCCATGTGACATCTAGCGGCGAACCGAAATCGTTCCGAGGAAGGGGTGCCGCAACGTCAAAAAATTAGCAAAATGAAGGTTGCAATGTGATGAATCTCGGTATACTTTGGATTAAGACGCCACTGGTCGTCGCAACAGGAGTCTGACAATGCTAGCAGTCGAGACTGAAATGCTGGATCGTCATGCCGGCGACCATGACGCGCTGATGTCCACCATGGCGACTAACTGTCTCTCGCCCGACGACGACGATGAACCGGAAGCAGAGGATGATGATGACGTGACATCATCGACGAGACTGATCCCCGCACACGACGCCGAGCGCCGCTCGCCGACGCTCATACGACGCCGCGTCACCGACGTCGTGGGTGGTCCGGCCGCGTACCGGCGTCACGCCGAGGCTCTTGTGCCCCCGTGCCGCGACCCGCCATCTTGCAGTCCGTCGCCGACGGTCAGGACTACGACGCAGACCGCCGCTAACGATGAACAGTGCGGCTGCTGTTGCTGCTGCTGCGCCTATGACGTCAGCACTCGCGCCGCTGCCGCGCCGACTGTCTGCCACTGCCGATGTCCCGCCACCAGGCGATTCCACTTCCGGTCCGTCGGTTACCATAGCGACGACGACGCAGACGAAGAGGATGCTGATAACGAGGATGACGCCGAGTCAGTCTGCTCGTGCTGTCAATGTGATGACGCCAGGGATGACTCACAACACGACGACGCAGCAGCGTCACAGTGCGCTGAGAACCAATCACTTCCGGTAGCGACGACGCGACTGTCGTCGATGACGGCCATGTCGCTGTTGACTGGACGACGTCTTAACGACGTGTGTGGTCGCCGGCGCGTGGCGCTGCGCTCGACTGTCGCCAAGGACACTCGCTCTGTCGTGGTATCTTCGTCGCCGGTGACCCAAGCCGGTGGACCGCCGTCCAGTAACGGTCTGTCGTCGTTTTTGACGTTCCTTCGTTCTGGCGGCAGACTCTGGTCGTCGTCGTCGTCGTCACACTAGCAGCCAAATCCGACCTCTTCCAACAGACCTGTTCTGTCCAGCATGCATTGCTTTGCGTCTCGGTCTGTGGTCGTCGTCGTCATTGCGGCCTGGTGCTAGGGATGGGTCTTCGACGGCCTCAGCGGCAGTGAGTGACTTAGAGTGGGGCAGACGTACTGGCCGGTCCCCCTCGCTGTCCACCCTGCCGCCGTGCACCTGTGGACTCGGCTCACACTTGGACGTCGCCGCCACACCTTTTGGCGTCGCCCAGCAGGTACTGGTATACATACAGTAGCGCGTCACGTTGCCGTCGTCGATTTTAGCTCCACTTTCCTCATTCTGTTGAACGCAGACACCCGCCCGCATGCCCCAAGCATCACTGGGTTTTATTGCGTAAACTGTCATAACAAACGCACAAAAAATCTACCCCAGTTTTTATTCGGTTTTTGTTTCTTGTTCCACTAATGTTTCGATATGGTTAAGTTTTTAAAGTTACTGTTCTTAATCTAACGTGAAAACGGTTGCAGATAGACATAAAGTTGCTCCTCACCGTATAACAAAAACTGCTGACGGGCTTTTAAGAGGTAACAACACTGATGATCTTAAACGACTTTGAATCCTCAAAATAAGGAATTTTAGTGATTTTCTACTGTGTCGCACACTTAAAGAGTGAATTGCGACGAAATGGCCGGAGATAGACCAGGACAACCTGCGTATGAAATTGTTAGCGTAGAACGTAGATTTTAACTGTCTGATTTTCGACCTCCTAGGTTCAAAGAGTTCTTCACACAGAGGCCTCAAATTTTGATATTCTTTCAAAACGCATTATTACTTTATTGCGCGTTGTATATGCTGACTCTCCATGTGGCGGCACTGATGCTGTCACGCGTCACGTGAGCTTTGTTCAAATTACTTGTCAAAACTGTTTCACCGCTGTACTCGGCAATGCAGGTCTGAATAACTTGATCATTAAAAAGATACGTCGCACGTGGAATTCTTTGCCACTGTACTGTACATTGTTGATGTTACTTACCAGAAACTGGTAAGCTTTTTGCAAATTGGTGTAACATCCTTTGTCGCACACAACATGTGATGGTGTTTTTGGTACAGCCGTGTTACGGCAAATTTACAGCTAAGGGTAACAGTCAGAGAATTTCGATCGTCATTCAGCGTGACGTTGCAGTTTGACTAACCCGTTACGGCGTGTTATTATGGATCACGTTGTGTATGGAATCGACTCGCACCATGTCAGCGCGGGCAGTTATATCGGCAATGGAATTCACGCAGAGATCTGAATTGCACGGGATGTTTATGGGGGATGTTCAGACCCATTCGGTGTGGTAAGTAGTTCCAATTGCTGGCTCATGGAGTATTTATGCAGCGGACAAGCGGGAGATAGTTTAGTACTGTAGGATGCGCTTGGCAGTCTATATACTGAACGCACGCTGAAATTGAATTGCACTGGATTCGGCGTGCACCGAGGAAGCCGCTGCGTGATATAATTCGCCGTCGCGCCGCGCCGTACTGGACAAATTCTGTGACCGTTTCATCCCTCCGTCCGTTCGTCCGTCTGCTGACTGGCGACGCTGCGAGCTATAAGCGACCCTTATTGTCACACGTCGTGTCTGTGGCTGTCTGCGCCTCTGCGTTTGCTGTCAGGCAGCTGATTGTCACGAACTGATGATACCGCAGCGCACTATGCGGCCATCCGTAGCCGGCGTTAAAGGTATTTTGAAGAGCTGATCGATTGATTGATCAATTGATTTGAAAGAAAGTTGCATAGGAGACTAGTCCTGAGTGACTGTGAGACGCTGTCAACGCGCCACACCGAGGTGACTCCACCTTGCGAATGCAACCGAAACTACTACGTCCAATAAATCACGAATCACGACTCCTGCCGGTATTCCAAGTCGATTCAACCAACTACAAAATGAGCTTCAAGGTCATCCAAGGTCGATGATTTTCATCCCATCTGAAAGGGCGCGCTGGGAATGACGCTGGTGTATCGTCAGTGCTGAGTTGCGTGCATTTTGCTCTATTTAACGTGGTCGTGATGGGTGATATTAGCTGCTGCCAGGAATTCGGTTCAGTGACAGTAGCAGACTCAAGCCGTGGAATCATAGGATTTAGCTGCCTACCGCACGCATGTCGTTTCACACAACGTCCGCGCTCTAACGACCCGTGACAGCATGATGTAATAGTAGTAGTAGTAGTAGTGCCGCCGAGTCATGCCCCGTGAATAGCTAGCTGTCTGGCGGGCGGGGTTCCTAGCATATATCCCGAGATTAGGCCTACGTGCCGGCAAGTGCCCCCACGGCCAAAAGCTTGTGGGGCCCACACCCCCATAAGGGTATGATTTCCTGATATTTTTGCAACCATAGACTACCGGTACCAGGTAAGCCAGTTTTCTGCATCTTGGCGTCTGGTTCGACTTTTGTGCAGTCGCCGTTTTATATATCCAAAATTCCAAACGGAAGAACAGCAAAGACAGACGCGTCGTCGTGCAAGTGACCAAAACTGCACAGTTTCAGCCTTTACGTGTAGGCTGCCAAAAGTTGCTGACCGACGAATGATTTTTGGTATATTCTGAGGCTGGAACTGTGCATCTTCTGTCACTCGCACAATGAGGGATTTTATTTTACTGCAGGACAGGGAAGCTTAAAGCAATCCCCAGACCTCGTAGCTGGATTTAGGGGATAAGTAGGGGAAATGAATTAGGAGAGGGAAGTGGGAAGGGGAGGAGAACTGGAGAAGGATGGTGGAAGTGGAAGAAGGGGAGATAAAGTCGCCCTCAAAAATGATGTGTAAAAGTGAGCACCTGTGGTTGGTTCCCAGAACTGAGTTCAATGTGTGTCCGGCTGGTGTTGGTGTAAGCCTGCTACTTGATGCTGCGGCCAGTGCTACCACGAGGAATCACTGACAGCAGACCTCTTCCAGTCCCAGCTCCAATCTGTGCTAATGCACGCGACCACACACAGGGGCTTCTCTCTCTATGTCTGGTGGGAGCAGCTTGCTTCCAGGGAAAAATAGGGGGAGTTTTGTAAGGGTGTTTAAAATTGCAATCACCAAAACCGCTGTTTCTAGCTCAAAATGCACAACTGGCCGTTTGGGGACCGGCCTGCTGTGGAAGCTTACATGCGCCCACGCAGACCCCTTGGTTGGACTAAGGATGTGGGGCCCCCGGGAAGGAGAGGGGGAAGATGGAACGTGAAGAGGAGGAGGAAAGGGGAGGGGAAGGGAAGGAAGGATGGTGAAGAAAGAGGAATAAATAGTAGGAAAGGGAGTGGGAAGAAAAAGGGGCGGAAAAGTGGGGGAAGATGAAAAGGTAGAGGAGGGGGCTTGAGCCCGATTTCTGTTCTAGATTTGAGGGATAGAAGCCCCTGACCGCACACGCGCGCTGTACTTTCGTGTATAGTGGATCAGCGACGTCTGTCTATCTGTCTGTCTGATTATCTTGCTCTCTGGACTGGATCCACCGCAGACAGATGGGCCTTCTGATCTGACCGGATCGATCCCCTTTACAGCCCACCACTGAATACTCCACTAATGCTTTTTAGCCGGAAGTGTACAATACATGCTAGTCCGAAAACGTCCAGACACAAGTAGTTTCGTCTTTTTTCGGTCTTCTGCTGGCTGGCGAGTTCATATGACAATCTCTTCCTGTCAGCTGCTTCTATCTTCTGCTCCTCTGTTCATGCTGTCGCAGTACTTACTGGTGATGCCGCGACGCGTAGTATTTGTATAGACGCTTTCACTCCGGTGTTGCTTTGCAAAATTCTTTCTCAGGTTATGACTCAAGATCTCTCAACACCCTTACGGTGTGTATACCCGCCCCAGTGATGCAGTGGAATATTAAAGTCGTAATCTAGTTCAGGAACGCTTTTGATGCGGTATTGTGGGTGGGATCTTCAATCATTCATAATTTAAATTGCAAGTACTACTGAAAACGGTGTATGACCGAAATCAGTGACTTTTGGGACCCTCGTGTACACAGCAGGGCAGGCACAAGTTCAGGACCAGGACGTTGTCTTGGAGCCGCATACACGAACTGAACTGAAGTGTCTATCTGTCTTAACTGGATTTTCACGCAGTCTTGATCCCTGCTAATATATAGCTGACTGCAGTGAATTGAACATATACAGCACAGATATATACACTGTAGATTGCGTGTATACTGCGTGCGGCAGCGTCCAGTATAGATCACGGGTATTATCTGCTGCTCGGTTCAGACCGATTCTTCAGTCGTCGTGCCGCTAGATTAAAGTTGGCAGCGGCGAGTGATATAACAGAGCGGTGGTGGTGTATATTATCTGTTCTCACAAATGGTCTCCACTCGGCACGCTTCCCGGCAGACTTCCGGGCAACACGACAATGCGATTTGTATTACTAACACGACCAGGCGGGCACTGGTCACTCACCATGGGCTGTGCAGAGGCGATAGAACGATTAGGGGAGCTGGCGTGGATAGGGGAAGAGATTGGGTGACCTGTACGCACGCATCCCAAAGGTGCTGCTATAACAGTTTGTCGTGTTCATTACTCAATTGCCTCACGGCGTCGCTAATCGTTATATGCAATAATTATTATTCTGCAGTCTACTGCTCCTACCCAGAAAGCTGTCCTGCGCCAAGCTGTAAAATACACGTGGGCAGTGTTCGAGGATACGCGTACGCTAAAGTATGTTCAAATACGTACGTACAAGTTTTTTCACAAACTAAATACGTGTGATAGGTTACGAACGTTGCAGACAGGGCATTACAAGCTGCCATTGCTTTCTACCCGTCACACTTGGCGTTCTCTGATTCTGTAATTAATTAGTTTAATACTATACTAGAACTGCATACACTGTTTCGAAGACGTCACATTTTGTCATTTCCATATCTTTGTCAGATATTAATCGATTTTCACAATTCTTTCACTGGCGCATTTTGTGGACAATTTGCAATACAGTGGCTATGGAACGTAGCAATAAAGCTACCATTTTGGTCACTGTGAGACCACGCACGTCGCAGGCCAGCGCCCAGTGGCAGCATGCGGTCGGTACAGTTTCGTCTTGCCAGGATTTGATGCTGGGGCATGGAACTGTTATTAATATCCCGTTTACGCGATGAAGCTAGCTCGACGAGCACACATCAAGCGCTCGTCAGTCAGACCTGACGGTGTAATATTACAAACATTCGTGAAGCTGACTCGTCAAGTCAGCTTGACGAGCGCTTGACGAGCTGGCTGGACGGCACCTTAAGGTATAAGGTGACACAGAAATATCATGAAATTCGTACATATTCAGTAGCAAAGCCATGCGCAGAATGCGCTATATTGTTTCTTACTGGAGCGGCAACCACATTGAGTCGAATCGCAGTTTGTGTGGCTCTGATGTGATAAGTTAGACACTTGGAAGTTGAGGGGGGCACGTCACCCAGTGCCTCGACTTACTGAGGCCGCTGAGTGGTAAGACCGTCGGTGGACATGGTGGTATCAGTGACAGTGTTGTTAACCAATGTCGACATGCCGCTGATACGATGTGATGTGATGTGGTGACTGAGCCAAGCATGCATCTGTTGGAAGGACGGACGGACGGACGTCGTTGAGTTGACTTGACACGCAGGTGAATTGACTGTCACGCGCAAACCATCGCACGCGCTTACCGGACCCGTGCTCAGAACTAACACGCCGTTGCATTCCGGGGAAACTGGCTTCGACGACGCAGACTCTGACAGTGAAGGGGTAACTAATAGTGTGCTGGAGAGGAGTTTACATTTAACGTCCGACGGCCCGTCTAATTTCACCAATATTGGGGGAAAAAGTGCGGCCCTTTCGCTCGTCCTCGTTGTGGCTAAATCATCGAGATCAGCAGACTGCTGAGTGCATATGTCGACGGGTTGAGATTGCCGTCACTGGACTGAGCAGTGACGCGAGGTACACTGGAACGAGCTGGTGCAGGTATTTGTAGACGAGTAGACAGGTCTTGAAGTCCACTCGTTGACGCATGAGCAACCAGTGTAGATCATCGCGAAGAGTTGATGTGATACGCATTCCCGCTTTTTGACCACGGGACGGGCTGCGGCGTTGAGCACAGACTGGAGAGGGCGTAGGTGGACGGCCGCAACTTGGTACAAGATGCCGTTGCAGTAATCCGCGCGACTGACAACAAGAACGTGGACAAGCATCTTGACATTATCAGCAGAGAATGCTGCAGGGGGGAATAGACCACAGCTGTCGGAGCTGGTAGAGGCATCGAGCTTAGCTGAAACCCGCTTCACGTGCGTCGCGAACGTCAGCTGCTCGGCGTCGAGGTCAACGCCGAGACGCGTGACGCAGCTCCGTGTTGTGGTGGTAGCACAATCCGAGTTGTCACAGTCCAGGAGCACTGTTACTCCCCAGTTCATCAGAGTACAACAGTACATAGCAGATCTGTACTAGGCGGGTCGTCGCACCGTGCAACTGTCACTCGTTGACCGTCTGATCGATACTGGAGCAAATTGCTTTTTTTCTTCGTCCGCTTTCCGTCGTTACACTGCAGTGCCCCCCTGTAGACAGTCTCGTCTCGGTCTTGATCTTCTCTATCAGGAGGCGACGTCTAATGGTGGCGCGGGACGCGGCGCTGGCTGTCACACTGTCACCAGCGGCGTTAGGTCAATCAGCGACCGGCCGCTGAAACTCTTGAAACGTACGACGACTCGTATTGACTCGTATACTCTGTAATGTTGTTTCTATATTTCGCCGGCGCTTTTCTTTGCTGACACAACACTTTGGTCCCGATCAGTTTAGCTGTTATGCGGCCTAACAGGTCGGCCGCATAACAAGTCTTGCCCGTCCGTCCGTCCATCCTATGTCCGGGTTGTTAACTCGAAAATGCGTAGAAAAACCAAAATTAGTCTTGTTAACGTTCCCCGGGCATGGAGTAGCATACGTATGACAATTGTTTTTTTAGCTCATAAAGTCAGGTCGACAACCATAGGTAGACTTCAAAGGATTTTGCCGCCAAAAAATGCAACTTTTTGTTTGTCACAAAAAATGCTAACTTTGTCAAACAATTTTTGCCAAAAGTTCCGAATTTTGCCATTTTTCGCCATCCGAAAATTAGGCCTTTTAACTGCTGTTAACTTACTTTACGAAGTTTTGCCAAAACAGTTTTGATGCTTTTGGTTCCCACTTTTCTTTTCATTTGTCAAAAAGTACAAACTTTTGGTAAAATTTTGCCAAGAATGTCGAATTTCACCGTTTTTTCGCCATCCGAAATTGAGTACTTGTTATGATGAATAGGCTTCAAATAATTTTGCCGCCAAAAATGCCGTTTTTCGTTTGTCAGAAAGTGAAAGTTTAGTAAATTTCGTCAAATATCGTCAAAAATCAATATTTTCATTACGACTGCCAGTTTTCATCATTTCGTCAGTTTTTCGTCAAAAACGAAATCTTTTGAGCCTAACCATAGGTTTGCGCTGCCCTAGGCGGACGGCCGCATGTGTCGGCACTCGCCAGTGAGCCGACGTATTTTTGCTAGTGCTACATTGAGCGCGGTCAGTATGAGATCACTCAGTGACCGTTATTCCCTGCAAGTCATGCATTTCGACCGTTACATGACACGATGCTGTGCTGACTATAGAGTCGGGGTAGTATTGGCAAACTCTGGCAGTGGGTGGTCAGTGCAAATATTGTGTTGATACGCCGCCACTAAGTACACCCCACGCCGCGTCGTCGTGATACATCGCTCAAGCCGTTCATCTCGCCGGGAGACCGACGTGTGAGTAATTGATACGACCCGACTGGACTCGACTTGTGTGGTCCGCCCTTCCTCCGGCACGGCACACGTCCGTCCATTAGCCGTTGGACATCACGTTGTGTCTGTGGTCAGTTGGTCATTCTTCTGGCTGCAGGCGCCCGCCGACTCCAGAGGGTGATGGGGGAAGATTAGGGGGTCTCTCGCTTATGTCCTCCAGCTCCCGACTCTTTGGCGTCCAACGCTAGGAAATTTTGTCCACAAATGGATTTGCCGAAGAATTGAAGTTGTGGGACGCACTAGAACCAAGGGCATGTTTAGGGGAGGGGGAGGGGCTTGCTCCGTAAACACTTGAAAATATACATCTGAAATCTACACCTGCCTCTTCACATTTCTTAATACGCCCCTGATAGAACGATCACCCATTGTAGCGTTTGATTCCTGAAGATGTTTTGTAACCACGGAGAACAGTAAAAAAACAGGCGCGTCTTTGTAGATTTTCGGTACAGTTTGAGGCTGAAACAACACACTTTTTGTCACTTGTGCAATACAATACGGCATCTGCACCTACTGGGCTGCAGAGCCGGTAGCTGTATTTGGAGGCAGAAAGAAAAGATGGTGTGAGAAAGGATGGTAAGGGATGGATAAGAAGGTGCAAAGAAGGGAAGGCGAGGTGGCCGCTCCCAGCGGTGATTTCTGACGGTGGGTGGGCGCCTGCGACTGAGCCACCCACTGACTATCAGCAGCAGCAGCAGCAGCCACAGCAGGAGGAGCTCAGAGGACTTAGTCTGTGTCTGAGTCGCTGAGATAAGTCCTCCTCTTGCACCGGTCAGTTATGAGTTTTTGCTGCCGCCGATGATGATGACGATGATGGTGCAGATATTGTTGCTGCTGAGTCTGATGATGATTAATCATTCTGCATCTGTGCCACCACCGGCTTCGTCTTCGCTGAAGCGTCGCCGCCGTATGAATATTGAGTTGCTGAAAACGAACGACCGACAACGACAAGTTATTGAGTGACATTGTGTTTTATCCGCTACATTTCTTAGCACTGGAGAATTTTTCCCTTCAGCATGACTAGTTCCGCTCCACCCCCTCCCTAACCACACTAACGAGTAGATTTGTTTGTCGAAAATTGGCCGAGTCGTAGTGCCAGAAGAGGCGTGTTGAGTGTTTGAGGGTCGGGGCTCCGTTCTGAATCCCGCTTGGGAGCCTACAGCCCTCCACAGACCACTAGCTGGTAGGGAGGATACTCGTCACCCCTTCCTAGGAATCTTATGTGGAAGTGTTTTATTGTCGCTGTTGATTGATTGTGGCTGAAGTTGTCAGTGCGTGGGGATGGTTTGTGCAGTGTATGCTGCGTTCTGCTAACTCAAGGACATCTGTCGTACATACAGCAGCAATGGAGACGGATGTTTTGCTGCTGCAGGTCCGAGGCTGTGAAACAACCTTCCAGCTCATTCGAGACAAGCTGAAAGTAATTTTTGAACAGTTTTTAAAGCGGCTGCTAAAGACATCTTTGTTTGGGTGTTGAGATCATGGCGCACTCCGACTAACTGTTAAACTGTGCCTCTTAAGTTTTCTTTCTGACTTACTAGTGTGTTGATGTGGTTGGTAGGCGCAGCTGATAGCGCAGTCGATCGGCCAGGCGTTCCAAGTGGCTTACGCTGAGTTCCTGCGTGCTAACGGCATTGACGACCCAAACCTACTCAAGGACGTGGACTACCAGGAAGTATTGAACCAGCAGCAGATCTTTGGCGAGGAACTCGCACTCTTCTCCAGTAATGAGAAACAGAAAGAGGCTAGTATCGTATCTGCACGATGTTTTCATGCTGATAGTTAGTCAGTTGTGTGCGCTTAAGGTAGACTTATGTCATTCATGTGTTGTTGCTGCTGCTGCTACTGTCTGTTGTGTTGTTGTTAATATTTTAATGCATACTTTTTCATGTTTACATTTGTTTACGACAATAGTTGATACCTTTACTACATGGTGATTTTTGTTTACTTGAGTAATTGCATTGTATAGTATTGCATAATCAGGAAAACTCTGTCTCTGGACTGTAGCAATACAGAAAGATATGATGATAAGCCATCAGCATTGCATATGCTATCAGCACACAGCTGATACTGGCAGTAGAACTAACTGTGTTTATACCAGAGTTGGGCATGGGTCGCTTTAGCACTTTGCTTGATTCGACGCAACCCGACCTACCAGTTCATGATTTCATCCTGACCTAACCCAGAAAAAGGTTTAAAATTTCAACTCTATAAATGGTTTTATTAACAGACTGTAATGTGGCTGCATTGTAGGTGACGATAACAAAGTTGAAAGGTGAGCCTTTGGGCATAGTGTTGGTAGAGTCAGGCTGGGGAAGCATGCTGCCGACTGTAGTGCTGGCTAACCTGATGCCTTCCGGTCCGGCCGCAAGAACCGGTCGACTGAACATTGGTGATCAGATCATGTCGATCGATGGCACCAGTCTTGTTGGACTTCCGCTGTCTACATGCCAGAGCTATGTCAAGGTCTCTTTCCATCTGTTCTCTTCTTATAATAATAGTACACTGTATCCCAAAAAAGCATCCCCAACATTTTTGACTGTAACTTGAAAACCAATTATCAAATTTCTATAATTTTTGGTAGGAATATTCCTGACACAACTAGCCATCAAATGACATTTAGTTTCTCACCTCACCCAGTGTATGCTTCTGCACTACCTAGGGCAAGCAGATCACGCGAAATATGTGTTGAAATAAACAGAAAACCTGAAAAAAACATTCCCGACATTATCAATCGTAACTTGAATAAAGATTAGCAGATTTCAATCATTTTTGGCAGAAATATTTCTGATGCAACTGGCTATTAAATAATTGTTTTTAATTTCCACCTCACCCAACGTCTGCTTTTTCACTACCTGGGGAAATCAGACCAAGCATAATACGTGTTAAAATGAATGAAAAAATGTCAATAAATTCCATCTATTTTAATGTGTGGGCCCCAACAGCCAGTCTGTTACAAGGTTTGACTGTCATGCGGCAGTGTGTCTACCAGATGACGTTTAGGAATGTTTGTGAAGTCAAGAAGTGACTGGTACAGCCCGGATTGGTCTGGAGTAGAACATTATCGATACTGCTGTCAATGAATGGAGAAAGCATCTCCTTGCCGGTGTTCGCATAGTGGGTCAACACTTCAAGCAGGTTTACTGCAGGGAGTTGAAAAATGGACAACTGGATGAAATGTCAGCCAAAGTGTCAGAAATGTAAACAAAATGTGTTTTTACACATTATGTTAATTAAGCTGCTAATCATATCGCATTGGATAAAAAAGTGATATTTCACTGGTTGTGTTTTCCCATGTAGTGCAGAAACAAACGTTGGGAGAGGTGGAAAACTGAATGGTCGTTTGATGGCAAGTTGTATCAGGAATATTCATACCAAAATTTATCAAAATTTGATAATATTGTTTTTCAAGTGACAGTCAAAAATGTTTGGGATGCTTTTTTGGAACACAGTGTAATAGTACTGTTGACGCCGACAATGATCCAGGCCTTTAGCCATTTCAGCCTTTGCTTTTAATTAGACCAGTGTTCGATTTGTCCAAAAACAGTGGGGGGGTCGCCGGCTGGGAGTGCCGAAGGCGCGAGAGTGGAGGCGCCGCAGGCGCCGAGAGGGGTGAGGCCGACTAGGGGGTCTGGGGGAGCGTCGTGAGCTCCCCACGAGCTCCCCCAGCGGGGTCCGGGGCGGAGCCCCGACGCAAACGCATTTTAAGCATATTTTAGAGTCAGAGAGTGGCTCTAGCAGAAAGAAAAATGCACATTTTCTGTCCTACATTTTGAGTGAGATATAACCACACATATATACTGAACAATTTACAGTGTTATTACCGATGATGCTGCACCAAGTAAACTTTCAAAAATTTAAGCATGCCATAAAGAGGCCCCACAGGCTAGAAAATATCTGCGGTACTGTCCGACATTCTTTGTCCTGTGGGCCCC
>Ga0209367_1009976_pt1 | contig 12796 bp, 4 predicted proteins | sample WorMetLIZISLAND2_FD_187412 | JGI IMG/M metagenome (GOLD analysis project Ga0209367, IMG submission 187412) | Marine gutless worms symbiont microbial communities from Max Planck institute for Marine Microbiology, Germany - Olavius geniculatus... ... | reverse complement strand
CGGTCCTTTAAGTTCACCTCGCCACGGAACCGCGCCGGCAGTGGGTCGGCCGCCATGCCGGGCAAGCACTTGTGATCACGTGATGTATGACGTCACGACCGGCGGCGAGTACACTGTACTGGCGAAATGGATGGATGGGTAACAAACACTGCAGCTTGTACTAATCTGCCACGTACGTCCTGCCAGGCGCAATTTGCATCATTCGTTCAACCCGGAGTCCTGCGTTGCTGTAGCGACAGCAGCGACAACCGTCTGCAAAAAATCAACGCACGCACTTACTAGGAGCAGACGGTTGTTGGCCTTGGCCTCCAGTACGCACAAAATGCCTTAAAGTGATATTATACACCCATGCAGCGGTCCGAGAGACGCCACTGTTATTTTTGTGATGACCTATGCAAATATGGACCGATTATAATAATCTCTTTAGTGATACACTTAATAACAAATCGCGGAGTAGCCATAAATAAATATTGTCATTTCTGTCGAAATTTGTGGCACCACTACTGGTGAACGAAAGTTTAGTTTGCAATCGGGCAACAGTTCGTTAAAGCCAGAATAATCTACAGAGCATTGGATCATTGGATGCTGATGCCCGCTTAGAATGGTAATCTGTACAACATAAAGAGAGCAAAAAGGTAAAACAGAAAGAAATGTTGTTCTCAGTTTCGCTGTCAGCATCGTAAATTAACACCAAGATAAAGTATCGCCAACAGTCGTTCTGTAGGGGCAACTAAAACTGCAAGTACGGAAATTGCAAGTACAAATCTTTCGAAATGAGCAATGGCCAACAGTTTTTTCCGTGGATAAGTAAACACTTCTGATGCAGGAACTGCCTGCATATTTGCATCAAATAGGCCTACGCATGACAAAACTATTTCTAATGATCGACATGTCTATTCAGCTACAGTTGCAGGTGCTAGGTTTTAAAAAATTAGGGGTCAATTTACCCTGCTCTCCCCTAAATTCGTTTCATCGTCTATCTGTTTTCCTTTTTCATTTTTCCCTCGCCAAACCAAAACCTCTTTTGCATTAGTGTCGTGGCAGAAAGCGGATGGGCCCACTCCGCTTAATTTTTGTCCATCGGAAAATTTTCTTCTGCTCAAAAACTTTGGAGCTTGTTAGCTGCGGTACGCTGCAAATACGTAAGCAAATATGCATGGCATTGAATGCCACACAATGTGGGCAAGAATTTCCGAGAAACTGGTCGAATCTGCGCGTATACGTAAAGTAGCGTATTTTATGCAAGACGAGTCAAAACTCTGGTCAATAACAACTTTTAGTGAGCGAAAGTGCTCGATGTGTCTGTGGCATACAACGCCGTTTCCAATTGTCAATATCTCGTTCCGTCTTGAAGATATTTGCGATCGGTTCAACGTTGTTCGAAATTCGACATTTTTACACCCCTGGTTTTGAAGGCGGCGTAGTTTGATACTGAATTTGCTGTCGGAATTTCGCAGCTGTCTGTCGGAAAATCGCAACTTACTGTCCCTGAAAACTTTTTTTGAATTTACGACGCCGCAGTTTTTGTAGATTTGAATAATGAGGATGGCGGCTCTAACTTTAAAGTGCGCGTTTATAGGTTACAACTTACCGCACTTTGATGATTCCCTATACCGTGTATTGTCAATGCAGATGATATCCACGGAACTCCTGCGACAGTCATCCGGTATCTGAGCTACTAAGTCAAAACCATTGAATACTCAGTTTACCGTAAATCACAATACGTGACTGACTGCGCCTTGCTGTTACTGCTGGGCAGAAAAACATACGCAAGCTACACACAGCAAGTAACAGGCAACGGTGATATCGACGACTGACGCTACGCTACTCCAAGCCTACGATCTCAGCTGGTTTGCGGAAGTTATGATATACACGAGATCGTTTTCCGTCGAAGTTATCACTCAGCTGATGTAGGTACGCTCAAGGTCTGCACTCTGCAGCTACTCTGCGTTATCTTTCGACTAACTCGCCGAATAGCTGACTGGCGGGTTAACCTGGTTCTTGGCATTTTGGCACACGACGATCCCACGCCGAGACGTTTACACTGCACGAGTTCTCGGATCCACAACTGTACGGAACTGACTTTAAAGTTTAAAGGTCAATGAGTCTTCACGTATCAGTCGTAACGGCGCTGTTCAGCCTAAAACACCATTCCGGACAGAAGAAGCATAGCGTTGTATTTAGGATGTTGTCAAATGTTTCCTCGAAAACTTTTGTCATTCTGACATAATGTGCTTCAAACAATTTTTAAGTTACGACTTTTACTTCGATAACGCATTATTATCAAAAGTGGGTGACCGCATTTGCTCTGATTTCGGTATTGCTGCATTTTATGTAAAATCCCTTCAATATCAATCGATATAAATAAACGAAAAAGTTGAAACATCAAAATCCCAAGACCTAATCGATCGTTTTAGGCACACCTGCATGAAAATCTCATCAAAATTAGTTTTTATAACTTTTTTCGATAATGTCGCGGAAAATAAGCAGACATGGGTGAAAGCATAGGCCTAACGTTTTTACTTCCGTGGATGCAATGAAAAGCTCAAAGAAAAGCTAACGTGCCATAGAACTGATGTTATAATTAGCGCAGAATTTAGCGAGACATCTCAATGAGAATGACTGATGGTTTAGTTCCGGGTTAATTTCTTACGTTAGACGCATCGTGTAAAAGGCTCAAAGACCCACACATGTACTTATGTAGCATCACGTGCAGCAGTTCGTGCTGAACTTATGCCAGTGAACGCAATAAATATTTTAAAATCGTTATTATTACCGTACACGTACAATACATATTAAGCTTACAACAAATGCAAAACTAAGAAAAAACAGAAAACGACAATGTGCCCAGGTCTTAAGTAACTTGCGCAGACAATAATTCGCACACAGTGAAAATCAATAAACTGTAAGCTATATCTGCAATCTATTTCTTCTATAGGCTACTTATATGTCATGAATTTCTATGAGGTCGACGACAAATAATTGTTTGCTTACCTGGGACGTTATTGGTCGGCAAAAAATTGACGATCGGCAAAGAATACGGTAATTAAAATTGTAGAATGTAGTCCAAAAGCGTCCGATCTTGCGATCGATGCCAAAATCACGCAGACGACGATAACAACGTACAAATCATCGATCTCAATCCGCTTTATAAAACAACATCAATATTTTTCGCGTCTCAAACCAACTTCATAATAGCAGTCGATATCGGAGTATTCACGCTGATTATCTAAGCATATGCGTGAGCAAGCATCTAATGTCGGTGGGACGTTAGAAAGACGCATTAGACCTACGATGAGTCTACGACGTGTGCCAGCGAGCGCGCACTGACCGATCAGCCTCCTACCAGCCTGCCTCTGTAGCAGGTGCTCATAGTGCCCCCGTGATCCATAGACCGCTGCCCGCCGTACAACGGTGGCAAGTGCTCCCAGTTTTTCGAGTGGGGGTACGCAGTGTTGTTTATTCTTATCCCATCGCAGAAAACTCGATAACGAAAAAGTTACCTTATCATATTACATAACATTTCCAAGCAACAGCTAAACGCAGCAGCGCGGCATTTCTCAAAGCGGCGTTTTTTTGTCCCTATCCATCGATTTAAAAAATGCTGATGCTGGGAATAGGCCTAATCGTTTCCTTTAAAGTTTGAATCTTCAACTTATCGTTATAGGCGCGCGCTCTGCGCTCGTCATAGTGTGCCCCCACTTTCAAACGGCTTCCTGCGGTCTGTGGCGCTATCTGGCGGCCGTTGTCGGCTTACTGGCGGCGGGCGGCGCAGTATTGTGTTGGAGCGTGCTGCATGGAAGTGGAACCGGGCGAGCAGCAGAACAACTGGCCCATGGAGTGACTTCTCCGCCTACTATATGCCAGTGCACATAGTTCTCCATGATTCTATATCTCATGGTAACGACGGACGGACGGACAGACGCAGCGATTGCGGCCGCCTGCTGCACTGCAGTCGGTGAACGGTTAAAAATAAAATAATGTCGGCAAACGGCCGCCGGTCTCAACTCGGAACGAACTCTGAAGCCGAAGTGATGATAATTGGCATACGAGAACGTACAATACGAGATCGGTGCGTAAAAATGGCTACACTGGTCCGTGATGTCCGATGACCTGCAGTTTACGAGTATAAATTCAATATTTAAAAAAAAACTCTCTAGGCTAATTGTGTGGCTGCATGTAAATCAACAAACATTTGCAAAATAATTTTATACGGAATATAAAACGCCGTTTTTTGCAAATGTTTTAGACGTGCTTACATGTGAAACAAAACACAACATATTGCACATGTTTTGCATTTTACTTCAGTCAGTCATTTAGTCTATACGATACAACACGATAAACGATTTGCACCAGAAAACTAATGGGCAAACTGTTAGTTCAATTCAAAACACGAATTAAAAATTTAAAATGTTTTGATAAAAAAAATTTAAAAAATTGAAATTGAAGTACTTTTATGTAAACATAAAGAAATTTAGAAACAGATGGTTACGAGAGAGTTAAAATGTCAAATGTTCAATGTAAATTTGTATAGCGCATTATCGTTAAAAACCTCTAATGCGCTGTACACACTAATACCGCGAGAACAAGAACGTCTTCAGCTACTGTCCAAAAATGTCTCAAACTGGAAAGCAAATTAATCAATCGACCGGTATAATCAGACAACGACGTCAAGATAAAGAGCGATACACGGCGAGATAATGCGAGATATACAAGGTGGGCCAAAAATGGCACAAAATTTTTATACACCAATAACTTTGTCAAATATGAATTGATTTTTAATTTTTTCCACTGTCGGAATCAGGAAAAAAATTGTAGTAACATTGTCACTAAAGATTCCACCACACCTCAAGTGTGTCGCTACACTACCTAGTGAATTATCAGTGTTTTTAAAGCAACAGTTGAAAACAAGGCAATATCTGTAACAATGCATTCTAAAAAATTAACGACAAAACAACTTGTTCATTGTCTCAGTTGTTGTCCAGAGTAACTGCAACATTTCGCAGTTTTCACATCAAATGTTCAGTGTGTCCGCTTTGCTGCTGGACGATGCACTCAAGCCAACGACGCCACTGACCAATGGCGCAATTAACCAAACGCTGCGACAGTTTGCCCCACTCCAGAATTGCTCCAGAATGGTCGTGAATTGTCAACATTGATAAACCATCCATGAAAGAGCTCCCACCCCAAAACAGCATAATCGATGGGATTTAAGTTCAAGCTGTTTGGAAGCCACGTCAGGCTTGAGCAACGTTGATCACGCAATTGGTCACTGTCGTCACCGACTTGAGTGCGATGTCTGACATTTCACAAGGTAGGGTAACGATACCTATGAGGTGTAGTGGGATCTTTAGTGTTAATGTTACTACTACACATTTCTGCTGATTTCATCAGTGAAAAAAATTTGAAAATTGGTTAATATTTGGTGAAGTTATTGGCATATAAAAATTTTGTGCCATTTTTGGCCCACCCTGTATAAATTAACAGTTTAAAAAAACCATATACGGTGGCATTTAACTTATTTGCTCACACAATAAATATAATGTAAACGGTTATTATATACACCTGCATTTATTTTGAGAAATTTCGAACAGCTTGTCTTGTATATTTTATCACAGATTTCCAAAAACAGTTGACGACAAACAATAACTGATTTCTCAGATACGATAGGTTATTTGCTGTCAGAAATCGATCGTGGACAACACTAGTCGTTGTTTAGGCCCTTCGTCTACATCTTAGTGACGCCACTAGCGACCCTGCAATGCAAAGATGTTCCTTGCAGATAAATCTGTCTGCTAGTGAGTATATACATAATTCGTCTTTATACCAGAAACTTGCAGTACAAATGCCGAGTTTTGCCGGCGATAACAGTTATCAGTGAAGGCTGTCGCTGATTGCTTTTTAAACATTTTTGGTGGATTTCTTGTGCTCATCGATTTCACATCTCTGCTTTTGTGTTATTATGCAGCCGTCCTAATAAGATGCATTACAGATCTTGCTCGTCCGTCTCTTTGTCGGTGCGTTCTTTGTCTCGTTGTCACGGGTTACCAATTCAAGAACAAAACGATGTAAAAAACCGACATCGGTGTAAATTTAGCTAAGGTAAAAGCAAACAGTGTGTCCGTTTCCCAATTTTTAGCTCACAAGGTCAAGATCAGGTCACCGCGCGTCATCGACCGTTCGTGAAAAACCTCCAGTGAAAGATTTAGCGCTTTATACTTATAGGGTGTTTACACGATCGAGCAAACATCGAGCAAACATCAAGCAAATATAACGCATGCATAAAGCATAGCCTATACGAAGCAAACATCGAGCAAACGTCGAGCAAACATTGAACTGGCTCAAACAGGCCTATTGGAACCCCGCCCCTGGCTCAAATGTAGGCCTAGGCTTAGGCTCTTAGCTCACAGCTGATCACGTGTTATATACATGTAGACCTTCCAATTACAACCCGTCCGCCCTCCTAATTAACATGCTAATTACCACAGAACGTCGAGCTAGCTGCTCGATGTTTGTTCGATGGTGTAAACACCCTATCACTGCTCGCGGCGCCAGCCCATAACATCAGGCGCTGCAATGTAGAAGTAAGCGTTCAGCTGATATTCAAAATGAGAAAATGTTGTGTGTGCGCATGGCCGCATATGATGTCGGCATTAGGGCAGCATCTCCGCTTGTGTTATATACAGAACCGCTTCATTCGAAAGCCTCATCATGTACTGCAACATCGCCGTTGGTCTGTACCTCACCTGCTTAGGCGTATAACTCAAGAAATGCGAGACCTCACAGAAAGAAGGCGACCAAAGGGCACGTGAAATACTCATAAACCTAAACCCGACTTCCAAGTTCTAACTACAACGAGCTGTTGTTGCGTATTGGTATAGCCGCCGCGCAAGGCTCGTTTTATCAATCATCAATATTTAATTTGACCGACAACAAGTTGGAAGACGTTCAACAATGTCTTCTCTGACGGGAGGTGTTAGACGCGCACGCGATCACAACAGATATGACAAGTGCGTGCGTGTATTACACGTAGCCTCGTCAGTCGGTGTCTGTCTGAATGAGTGCTAGTTCCATGACGACCATGCAGCACCAGACACTTGGCACATTTACACGATCACACACTATACTTCCGACACATTGCTTGGCACAGCGATGGTGCTCGTGCTGTCGGCGTTAGCGCTGCTTCTGTCTGAAACTCACGTGCGTCACAGCGACGGAAACAAGACCAAAACATTAAGACCAATACCAAGACCGATTAAGACAGCTTAAGCAACAACAGTACTATTTCACTTTGTTCATTTACCTCTTTGCACTGTAGCGAACACTCAGTCTCAGAAGTGAGACCAAAATGCTGAACCAAGTTCAAAACCAAGACTAAAGCTGTAGGGTCAAGACCTAGATCACGGGCAAAAGTATAAGATCTCTAAAAACCGGCCTTGGCATAAGACTGCGATCTCAGGCCCGGGTTTAGGCTTATTAGACCCCTGCAGACTGGCAACATCATCAAGAAGTTAATGTTGCCTACATAATAGTAAGCATAGGCCTAATTTCTAGGACCACGCCAGTAAAGTATCAGATGAATAAGCTTTATAAATCCGGATATGAACAACAAAAAAGTGTTGAAACGCTATTTGAGGTGATGTCCGATGTAAGGTCGCTCCACAGCTACGTGCTTACAGCTTTTGGTATTTTAAGTGCATTTTAAAAACTGAACTGTTTGATACTGCATACAGCGAATGAGTAAACGTGAACACTCAGCCTAGTCTCTGCCGCTTCTTGAGTCGCTCGAAAATCTCGAAACACGGCACTGTACAAAGATTGAGAGATAGGTGATTCTAGCAGTGCGTGACTTACAATAGACGTTTTCTGACGACAGGCTCTTTTTCAGAATGATCCCGAATGTGTATGCATTAGGCTTTCTTGCACTGCACAAATTGATCTCATTTACTTAATTATTTTTAGATACCTGTGTTTCAGAAACGTACAGTTATTGCATATATGCTTACAACGTAGAACTAGCAGTAGCTTTCAAGAACTTTACACCAGTCTTGGCTTGTCTACTTCAGTGAAGGCAACAAATGCTGTATTTGTATTATACACTTCGAGAGAACAGTTCGTGTTTTAGTAACGCTTTACTTTATTCGTGTTTTGTAACTGCTTTATTGTCTTGTATATTTATCCGTGTTATTATTTATTACAAAATGTTTGTGTAAACATGAGCATTTGACATAATGTTTAACGAACTGTTTACTTACTTACTTACTTACTTACTTAGTAATGTATCCACTCTCGACTGCTAGCTGTTATATCAGTGATAGAAGACTGAGCCGAGAACATCTTGAACAGTGGCCTACTTTACAATTAAGACATACATTAAAGCTGTGTTGTTATTAAAGGAAAAAAAACAATAGAAAAAATTTAAGCTAATGCTCGCGAGACGCGCGAAAGCCTATGGCAATTGCTGTTCGCAAATTGTCTTAGTCTATCTCTAGGCATTTCGTCGCAGTTCATTCTTGAAGTGTGCGCCGCAGCCGAAGATCGCAAAAATCAATAAAACCCTTTATTTCGGGAATTCAGGGTCTTTCAAAGTCATAGATGTTGATACGACTAAAAAGTTCGTCAATAGTGCTTGTTGCGATAGGCAGCATGGCCATGCCTATCTGCAACCGTCTTCACGAAAGACTGGCCAACAACGGTAAAATTACGACTTTTAAGGAGTACCGCTCTTTCATGCCCTCGTGCGCACTGCGCAGATTCTCTTAAAGCTAAAAAATCGAAACTTGGACTGTCGAAATCTAAGTTCAATGCTAACATTTCATGATACGCAGATTGTCATGGTCTATCTCTATTGGTTTCGGCGCAATTCGTTCTTGGAATGTCTCGCAGCCCAAAGTCGCCGAAAAATCCATAAAAACGTCTATTTTGGTGTTCAAGGTCGAACAAGGTCATTTTCTTGGTGCCAATCGAAAGATCGTGTACGACTTTATATTAGTGATAAATAGTAACTTAGGCTTTATCTCTCACCGTTTTTGAGATATAGCAACATATTGGCTAAAAATCACAATTTCCCTATGCCCTCTGATTTAGCGCCCTCGCTCAGTGCGACTCCTTTCGAATTTACGGTAAAACTTTACCGTTCCTGAAACTAGTCGTACAGGCGGCCGACAGTTTAGATTTGGTGATCCTAGCTTGCACCGTTTTTTGACTGATCCACTCGTGTGACAGCTAGACAGTTTGACAGACAGACGGACAGACAGAATTGCGTCGGCTAAGACGCGCTACAACAGTACCTGCTTTTGCGCGTAAAAACGTGCATAAAGTCCAATGTGTCAGACCAATTATTGACACTGTTTGACAGCGGCTGACAAAAGAACTAGAAAATAACGAGAAATGCAGGTTACGCTGTTTGCATGTACAGTACTTCACACCAGTGAGACTGAGTAGGACGTTGGCGCTCTGTACATGTATAATTAGCAGACCAGGAACTGCGTAATGATCAATTATCTTAATCCAAACCCACACGTTCTTCGTCTTTTCATTCCCAGTCTCAGCTCGTTTGCTCAGACAGACTGACATACATCCGCTTTCTGTTGTTGTTTGACCGGTCTACTTTACCGGAGCTATACTCCAGGCTACGTGGGAGGTCGGATTCATTAACCGTTTCGCTGCAGCAAGCTTTTTGGTGGGTCAAGGCAGATGTCCTTGACATTCCAGTCTCCCAATTAACAGCGCCAAATCAACGAAGACTCACAAACACACAGAGCACGAAAGACAAGTCATGGAACCTATGCAGAAATGTAGCGCTTGCATGGGGACAAGCCCACACGTTTGGGTTAGTGACAGCCGTAGCAACTAGCATGTAAGCACAAGCAAACTACTCTAACTGCTATAAATTTTGGAAGCGGTGGGGTAGAAAATGGAACATCACTTTGTAAATCACTTTGTAAAGGCAAAAAATAGAAATCAAATAAAAAATGCCTATCCCGCCACAAACAAATCGACCAAGTAGCGTATGTGTATTCAGAGAGCGAATACGTCCATTTAGTTATTTTAATTGAGACAACAGAAGCACACAGAAAAATACGAAGACAGATAAGATGTAATAGGCTACTTAATTAAATGATCACAGACAAACATAAAAACTGTATAATCTAAACATTAGCACGGTAAAGACTGACAAAAACACTGTTTTAACAGAAACCAACAATAATGTGACATCATTATTTTTGTGCATTTATAATAACAATTAAACTATAAAATTGTAAAACACACTCAGACACCTGATTTAGATACTAAGAAACTAAGGGACCAGACTAAGTAAATGCTTACCCATGAATTAGATCTAGATGTCATTATGACTAGCCAATTAGACGATGCCTATGGTACATGGAATTTGAAAAGGCAGACAACATGAAGAGATGAGAAATTCTGAAGTAATTATGCAATCTTTACACATTTGTTATGCCCAGGGATTCGCCAATTTTGAAAATATGCAGCCGTTTTCCACTATAGGATACAACGTAAGGAGGTTAGATACAATCTGACCATGCGTTAGAGGTTAGATCAATAAAAGACAGGTTCTCGTAATTAACTAAGAAAGACTGAAGCTCAGAGATGTTTAAACTATAACAATAGACAGTGTGCAAAAACCGGCAGCATATGTCAACATTAAGAGGTAGTTAAACTTGCTTTCATATTACTAGTGTTTCTAGTCAGTCCATACTAACACAACATCAAGATGCTTAATATAAACTACGAACATTAAATGACAAAGATGCATCCTTCAGTTATGAACAATTTATTTCAGAGATACAGATTATGTTGTCTCATGCGTATTTTTCCCATGCGAAGGTTATTGATCCAGCTAAGTTTGAGACTCAGATCGTGGGATGACCTACATGTAACTAATAAATACAATTAGTAGTCTGAAATGCCAACTTCAGTTTTGGACAATTCAATTCCGTCTAATTCAGAAATTACGTAGGAACGCCGTGTGCCTGGCGATGGTTCTTCATTGCTCGGGCGTGCCAGTCGAGCTGAGTGATCAGGCGCTTAGCTCCACCAATCAGCCGGTCATCCAGCGGCTTTCCGTCGGGGTCCAGTGAGTTCTGAACGGTCGGGATGCCAAAGATTTTCGAGACACTGATACAGCCGAGCTCACCCAGCATACAGCGCAGCTGCATCGCTGCTCTCATGCCCCCAAACGGACCTGCAACACGTGTAATTTTTACCTATAATGGCATGTTCAATTAATCATAAATGTAATAAACTTTAGGCATTTAAAACATTGAACGCGCGCTGTTTTTTAGAACCAAAACTGCGACTTTCGGTCTTAAGACCAAAACAGTGCTTTGGCAACACACATTCCTATAGTCTTTGTTTGATTGTCAGCTTCACAACAATGGACCTGCACAAAAATGTTGGCAAAAGCATCAAAATAGTTTCATCGCAGATCTAAGAATTTGTAACAACCTATACCATCGTTCAGCACAATCAGTTTGTGCACTACAGTTCGCAGTTCACAAACTGAACCAAACCATTAAGCAAACTGCTTGTACTTTCTCCCGCAAAAACGAGTAACTGCTATGTGAACTCTGCGTGGCGAGTTTATTGAATGACCGAAACAAAAACGACGGTTGGTGAATGAGTTTACCCATCGAGTAGCATACGATGCCGCTGGGCTTGTACGAAAAGCTGGAACCGGGAAAGTGGTCAAGGAGATTGGAGAGCGCGGGTGGAATGCAGTGGTTGTATTCTGCCGACACGACGACCACCGCGTCAGCCTCTGACAGCTTACGATCAGCCTCCCGCAACCAGTCCGGAGCCTCCGACCGATCAGCGTAGTGATGCAGAGGTTTCAGCATCAGCGGTATCTTCATTTCCAGCGGATCTGTATGTACGTTATGCAGATACCATGCTGTTACAAAGTATCAAATACCCGCTATTCTGCAAAGATTATAACATCACAAAAGTTGCAGTGAGTGATGATCTCAGAGTGCATTCACCAAGTCACAGATGTTGCATGCAAATTTGTGTGATGACTAAATACAAAGACACTTTTCATCTAGTGCCAAATATTTAATTTTTTCGCCTTGGCGCTTTATTAACAAATTTACTTACTTAAAAATTTACATAAAATGTACTTAACATGATTATAGATTCGATGTTTTGCTTATTGACAACTTCAAATTTTATTTGGCACGTGACCGGGCCGGACTGACACCAGATTTTATTTTTAGTCCGGACTTGGACTGGTGTCAAATGTTATTTTCAGTGCGAATCAAAATGATTACTTATGGCAGATTATGTCATCATTTCAGGCACTGCTTGTTGGCAAAGTTGATCAGCAGTCCACCTAGATTCCACATTGTGCCGATAAGGCACTTGACGGCTTTCCTTAGGTCTACTTTTAACACTGCCATTAGCGAATCCAGTTCTTGTCCGCTGCACTTACGGTAATACCTTGAACGACTGAAACGTTTCACGAATAACTTTTGCATAGTTTTTATACCCGCGTAGCCGCCACTCATTTAGTTGTCCTACCTGGGCTACTGGCGGAAGGTGTGATGCTGCAGTGCAGGTATGGTGAGAGCCAGTTGATGTGCTGTTGTCTCGGATGGTCAAAGTGCTGTCATTTTTATTGTTATTTCCCTAATTGTCATCTTGACTTCCAGTTGTTGCCTGTAGCTCAATATTAAAATTTCGTTCAAACAATTCTGCAGTAGCATAAAAATGAGATGGCACAGCTAAGTTGGAAAATTGCTGTTTGTAGCATTGCACCGACCCCCCCCCCCGG
>Ga0209367_1009975_pt1 | contig 12797 bp, 9 predicted proteins | sample WorMetLIZISLAND2_FD_187412 | JGI IMG/M metagenome (GOLD analysis project Ga0209367, IMG submission 187412) | Marine gutless worms symbiont microbial communities from Max Planck institute for Marine Microbiology, Germany - Olavius geniculatus... ... | reverse complement strand
AGGCACTACTGCGAATAAATAAGTAAGCTTAACTATTTTATGCTACGAAATTGATATCTTTATGTGTTGCCTGTTCTCCGAGACCACTGTAGCTTTGACAGTGTTTGTTTTGCTAGGTAATGTGGTTACACAATAAAGATGCGGTGGGTGGAAAAAGTTCACGTTTACGCGGCATAAATTTCTGCTTGTAACAGTGAAAGAATGGTTAAAATCGGTGCTGAATTACCGAAGTTATTCCAAAAATAAAACTGGGGGTCCGTTTTTTTGGACTACCCTGTATATTTAACTATTAGGCCTGTATGCCATGCTTTTACACCAGTTTGTTTGCGAAGTCGTATACGTTATCGTGCACTTCGTAAGCTTATCTGAGCTCGGTGACGCATTATTTTGACTTTTCTGACTTGCGTGATCGTGATCATTAAGTGTGATATGTGCAATATGTGCTATATAAATTTTTGTCAATGCATTTTAATTTACAAATTATAAAATACAAATGCTTGAATAGTTTGTTCGAAGAAAATGTTCATAAATGGCAATTTGACGACCGTTCTGTAACTTTTGTTTGTAAGAATTTGTAGTTCAAAAACCCAAATGTCAACTTGGGAATATCATGATAGACTTAATCGAATTCAACCTACTGAAATTATCTTACAAAAGTCAGGTTTCCACTCTTATCCCAAAATGTTTTATAATGTCATTTCAAAGTCGTATGTCCTACCAGTATACGGATAATATCTTTTTTGTGGTAAGTTAAGCAACAAGCATGCAATAAAACATTTCTGCTAAAAACAATTGGTGCAAATAAATGACGGTGATATAACCGACCCGCATTTATCAGAAAACAGGTTCGGGTGATCGAACCCCCAATGAACACAAAAAATACATGTAAGTACTTATGGAACGAAAAGAAATTATAGCCCAGTAGCAAGCAACGGATGATTGTTACCTGTTATTGCTAATGCTTACGTACGTAGTAAGCAGAGTTTTGATTTTCTGATTTGGTGATAAGTCCACAAGTCCGTTATGACCTGCAAGTTTTGGTATTTTCAGCTCGCATAAGTGGCGTATTTAGGATTTGGCGAAAAGGAGCATCGCAAGCGGGCAGAGCGCGACATAGGCTAACAGGGATCTGGAGGCGGAGCACTTAGCGGGGTCCAGGGGCAGAGCACATGGTTAGGGAAAAAGTCAGACGAAGCTCCCCTAAAGCTGAAACATTTTAGCTTTTAAACGTTCGGTGGAAGTAGCAAATTTGCCCATATAGAAAGTGTATAAGCGCCGAGAGAGGGCATGACTGACTGCTACCGTTACATACACCCAGGAACGTCATTTAGAAAGGCTGGAGGGAGTCTACGCACCTCTCCCCAAGAATTTATGATTTTTAGTCGACCAGTACTTTAGTAAAGGTCGAACTATTGGCATGAGTTGTCGTCCGTCCGTCGTCTGTCCGTCTGTCACGGATGTACTGTGGCTAAACTGTGCAAGATAGGGTTTAAATGGATCACTAATAGGAAATCGCATACTAGCTTTTAAATGACATAAATATAAATCATTGACCTTAGATGAATTTGAAAGGTAATAACGCACTCTATGGTAAGGTAAGCCAATCATGCGGTATTGCGGGTGAACGGTAAGTCATAGAGGGTCGGTGATGGTAGCAACGGATAGAGCGGTGGCAACTTTCTATAAGCCGTCAATAGTAACCATGTGTCCATCTGCAGCGGTTTGGCCGCAATTTTGAATGGAATATTTAAAGCTGTTAGTAGCCGTATAAGGCCTATCGCAAACGATGGGAGATACGGCTTAGGTTACTATTAATCACTAATATAGGAAATAGTGTACGCCCTGTCAGATTAGATGGAAATTAGTGACCTTGGATGACATTGAAGGCCGTTACCCGCTATTGAGGCTAAACGGTAAGAGATAGGGCCTAAGTTGCTATTGATCACTATAGAAAGAAAGTCGCATATTGGCTTTCAAATGACATGAAAATCATTTACATTGAATGACCTTGAAGGTCAGCACTGCAACTGAAACTGTATAGGCTGTAGCGTCACCGTGTTTTCCCGAGCGAGGGGTTTTTATTGTGAGAAATATTTGCGAAACCTGCGTCCGGTGTTTTCATTGTTCATTTACTCTGTAGCTGTTCACCTGGCGAGATGACATGCACGTGCATGGAACAGTAGCTATTTATATCGCTTGGCAAAATGACCATGTGCAATGTCTGTTATACTAGCGTTCCTTGTAGCTTTTGAGCCAGCGTTTCGTTCATAGCGTGCATATGGAACTGTCTCACCTCTGACAAATCGCTTTCTCTCGTTGACTGAAAGTCGGAGGCTGGGCTTCGGACGTAGGGGGTACAGTGGGCTTTTCCAAGCTATAACTGGACTTCTTGTAACTTTTTCCCTGTAAATCGTACCTTTGACACATGTTTCTGGTGCAAAAACAACACATTGCCTAGACTGAGATTACGCACCCCCAAGGATTACTGCGACCCTCCCTCTCAATGAGTTACTGAAATGACGCCACTGAATACGCCACTGTCTCCCGTGTACAAGACTTGCAAATCACAAAGGTTAGTTGTTCATCTTCGTGAAAATGTGGGTGGCTCTGAAAAGAGCCGGTTGCTGTGTAGAGTGGCTAAACTGGTTTACGGTAAGCTTGTTTGCCGTGGATACGACGAGCAAGCTGCATATGTCTTTGGGCATGATCGTCAGTTCGTCACTCGCTTGCGCACAAGTTGATGTCTTCAAAGTTTAAACAAACCGACGACCAGGTAAGCCTCTCTCGCCTTCTGCAGGGCGGCAGGTTTTTAGTCATGTGCACGCTGAACCATGCAGGGAGTGTAGAAGTGGGCTGCACTATGAAAGAACAGATACAGTCTTGAAGTCCATGTAGACCCATACAATCTCACGTAGGCTACCAGGCACTGGAACTGTAGCTTGCGGATATCAGCAACTCGTTGTTTCTCGGTTGACTTCTGGTATAGGTGCCTAGTGACAGATCTCACGTCGAAGTACCCCAGTTTCTGGCCAGGCTGTAACGATGTGGCTTTGTTCACTCCGCCGGTCGCTGAAGCGCTCTTGCGGGCAGCTTCGTTGCCTGCAGCTGCTTCGTCGGTGTCTTTCCATCGGTCGACTTGCGAGCAGCCTGCAAGCTTAGTTTGCTATATGAGTCATTTCTAACATAAACCTTATTTTGTAGGCCTATGACTACGATTCGAAACAAGAAGGTCAGCAGGATAGCCAACAGTAGGCCTACTGGCAACATGCATTTTGGGAAGTCGGTACCTCATCTGGTTTTTGGGACTTGGGAGAGCGAGTGTCGACGATTTTATCGTTTTGTAGGCCGTGTGACGTTGGTAATTTCTTATCAAAGTGTATAGAAAATTACACTTTGATTTCTTATGGGCCGTCGCTATCAGCAGCGTACTAGCGTAGACCTATAAGCTTAAATTTAAGTTAAAAGTTTAAGCATCTATGATTTTCTCTGTCAGAAAATTGCCGTGTTTATCGGAAAATTGCAACTTTCTGTTTCGCACGGGCCACGACGCCACTGTTTTAGCCACAATACGTGTGTTACAGACGACAGACACAATATCGTGCCATAACGAGACCGTTAGTAAGGTCGGCTAAAAATGTCAAAATGGTGCAAAAATTTTTGCAAAAACTGACTGACTTATGTAATTGTGATGATAAAAGTCTGGTGTGAAAGTTACGACAGATTAGGCCAATCATCTGGCTTTTAGCAACATTGCAATGTTTATTTATTTACTTACTGATACGTATATAATGAAATTGTTAATTTCCAGTTTCGACGTTGTGACTCATTTTCATGTGATAGTTTATACTTCCGGATGACTCATCGTTTGGGTTGTAAACGTAAACAAACAGGTGCGCAAAGGTATTGCATAGTTTGAGTAGCTTTTTTCAGTTGTTGTCGTTGATCATTAACAGTTTTCAGTAGATTCGAACGAACAGGGCATCTCATTGTATTGACTGGTTTGGCAAAACCAAGGGTTGTACATTTTAACAACTTAACACACAGCGATGGTGTTTTGTACTGGTCCGTTTGTTGGAAACTATAGGAGTTATTGCTGGGAAACCGCTGATAGCAGCATTAGGTAGAATTTAGAACCTTTGTCGGTACGTGCAAGACTTGAGAGAGACAAGTCGGAGAGAGGGAACAAAATGCAAGTTTTCAAGCCAGCAAACTAAACGTCGGTATGAACTGAGAAATTTACTTCCACCAAAAAACCACCAGAATCCAGTCATTCATGCGATAAAAATGCTTTTAACATTGTAGCAGTACTAGTCTTCCGAAACATGAGCCTTGCAAGGCCAAGGACCTGGTTGGTCAAGGCCAAGGACTTTTGCTCAAGGCCAAGGCCAAGGACTCAAAATTTTTCCTCGAGGACACGCCAAGGCCAAGGACCAAGGAAATACAACGGTACTTGGAAGCGTTTGTTCATAATTTATATATTTTTTTGCTAATACCAAGCATCTGAAACCGGAAATAGTGACATCTGGCAAGATGTAACACTATAAACAACGTAAAACAATGAATGTGTAAAAAGTTAAAGTCCAACAATTTCACATATAAAAAGAGGTAAGTAACACTGTTCGGAAAGATGTTACCTAAAAACATGCATAACGAAAGTCATTATACCGATACACATTATTGTCATATATGTACACAGCCATTTAAGGTAGCATAGCTATTGTAAACATTAACCAAGCCTTAACCTTTCTCATGTGTGTTATCAGAGCATCTATGACAGCATCTGACTTAAAGCTATTGGCGTTGCTTTAAATTGGCATGACGACAGTGCATATTGCATGTGAGTGAGCAGGAAAGAATTATGTGGGTACAATAAGAGACAAGTCTCGATGGCTTGTCAAGGAAGGCAATGACTTTTCATTGTGCCATGAAAATTTTAATACAAGACATATTTCATAGAGGAGCTGTGTCTTTTAATAAAAACTGGGTAATTAAGTCACTTTTTTTTGATATAAGCCAGGTCTTTTATTTAAGCTGGGAAGCATAATTATCAGTGCCTGCCACTTGATAATGTGAGATGATTGAACAATTGATTGTGGCAGGCAGGGTAGGTGATTGATAGGTGATCGATTATTATGGGATTGAAGTAGCACTTGTACATGCTAAGGTCGAGGCCCACTTGTGTCACCCGTCATGCTCATTGGGTGCCTACAGAGATCCATGAGCAAAAAAGCAGAGAAAAACATAACAGAGCAGCGATGTTATAATTTAAATTTTTGAACTGCCTAGTTACCAAGTATGTTGAAGAAAACTGCCACTTACAGTTTATCGTGTTGCATCTGAAGTTTACTTCATTTCAGCGATCAAAAATTATTGAGCATGGGCCTCAAGGAGGCAATTGAAAAATTGATTGCTTGACAAGCATTTAAATGAACAATTTAGTTAATAGACTGATCAGTCTTCTCAAATTATATCTATGCATTTTTACCATCATGGATAGCAGGGGTACCAGAAGTTGAAAGTATGTTTCTGGTCTTGAAACATCAAAAGTTAAGTGACTTGTTTTCATAGTGTTTGTGTTTCTGTTTTTTTATTCCACTTATATTATCTATGTCTGTGCAAATTACCATGAATTTTATAAGGAACCAATATTTGTTTGTTTCATTGTAGTTAAAAGTAAATAATGGCAGTGTCGAAAGGTGATGACTACGACTATCTTCTTAAAGGTACTAATACTTCTCTGCTTTTGTGCTTGATTACGTCGTGGACGTTTACCACCAAAAAAATTTGGGCTCAATCCACCCAGGGGTTTTTGCTCCCCATATAGGTGAAATATACACCCCTCCTGTTCGAAATTTACTACACTTTTTTTTGGTATGTATGACACTAGACTGTGTTAGACCCAAACAGTTTAGTGTCATACAGACCATTCACTGCAATGTTGGTCTGAAGTGTTTTTCTTAATTTTACCGAAATATTTGTTTGTTATTATCGTTATATATGCATATTTCATTGATATTTCACAAGGTAGTGTAGAAATGCATTTATGGTGTGGTTGGATATGTAATAATCACGTTATTGCAAATTGTCTGCAGAGTGTGCTAGTGAAAGAATTTGTGAAAATCGATCAGTTATTGGTAAAGATATGGACAGAAGTAAAGTGCCACGTTTTTTGGCACATCCAGTATAACTTCTAACTTGAAAACAAAAAAATGTAAAATACCAAAATTGTCGTGAACGTTGCCTAAGACAGCATTGACTAGTGTGCCAGTTTTCAGTGTAGAAGGTCAGGGTTAGTTGCCAAGCTGTAGATGTTTGGTGGTGCTGGGCCAATATATTTTTGTGTTTTGTGTGAAATTGTAACATTTGGTGTTATTTGTTTGGTAGTTGTACTGGTTGGTGACTCTGGCGTCGGTAAAACGAATCTTCTGTCACGGTACACTCGTAATGAGTTTTACATGGAGTCAAAGCCAACCATTGGAGTCGAGTTTGCCACGCGGTTGGTTCAGCTGTGGCACGTTTGATGCATTTCTCAGTAGTACTCAAGCTGTTGAATTAACACGTTAATGCTACGTTAATGTGTTAAGGAATATTAGTACGCATAAAAAAATTAGCGGACATCAAAAAAAGTTAATGCACATACATAAATTTAATAATTTGGTGAGGCAAGAGTTCTAATATTGCACTAAACTGCTCTTATTTGACAATCAAATAATAAATATTCAAGTAATGTAAAATTGTTTTGTTGCCATTTGATCACTACTGGCACGGTTCTGCGACACAGCCACAAGTTCGTCGATCATCATTTCAGTCACTTTGTCGATGTAGTCCACTGCAATATCAGCAGTATACTAGTGCATTAATTAACACGTTAACGCATGTGTTAATGCCGTTAAAAAATTAGTGTCTTGACAGCACATACAGATTAATACTGCAAGTAACACAGTCTCTGTGTCTCTCGTTGAAAGTGGAAAATGTTGCGAGTGCTGTATGCATATAATGCTGCAAATAATATTGTGAACGTGTTTTGTAATTTGTATCTTCTATAGGCATAGTGCATACGATTATCGTTTGTGTCTGTTTTTCTGTACCTCTTTTTATCTTGTAGCAGGTAGACATGATTGGCTTCAGAAAGTGTTATATTTGTGAAAAATCAGACGCTGGATCTTTTGAGTTTATTTGAATCGCTCAATGAGCTCTAGAGTGTCAGGTCAACAATTCAAAAAGCTCAGCGGCCATATGTGATCAATTGTGAACGGATTGTGTTGTACAGAACGGAGGAAGTGGATGGTAAGCGGCTGAAGGTTCAAGTTTGGGACACTGCAGGCCAAGAACGCTACCGATGCATCACAACTGCGTGAGTGATCAATGCTTGATTTGTCTGCTTTACACAGATTTGCAGGTGTTTATCAATTTTTCAGTTATTAAGCTACAAGTTCTCACAGAGCCAGTGAGACACATCTATTAGGTGTTTTGTTCTGCCTAGTAGTCTGAAAAACGGATGATTTCGGGTAATTTCAAATGTGTGTCCTACTGTCCTGATGCTACTGTGTCTCGAACAATATAATGTTTGTATGGACATGCTTTAATTAAAATCTTTGGATTCAAATTTTGTTTATTTATGAAATTTGTTTAATGATTATTTGTAGGATTATTTTTAATTCATCACAGCTCTAATACAGCCTTAATTATTAAGCTTCGGGTCACAGATCTAGCATAATGATTCATGATTGACCTGTGATGCTGATATATTCTTGTTTGTTTCTTAGTTTAAAGATGGGGCAGCAATGCATTTACTGTTGAGTGCTGTATGTCTGTAGTTGGGTCAGCAACAGCCGTATAGGTGTGGTTGCCTGTGTAATTTAGTTACTGATGGCTGGTGACTGGTCATTAGTTTGAAGGGGCACTAGTTTATAGTTGGCTATAAGTCGCTCCATCATAGCCAGGGGCCACCATAGCCAAAGGCTGACCTGGCCAAGAGCCACCAAAGTCATAGGTGCAATTTATTCCAGTTTTCAATTTTATCCCTATCTTTATCCTTAACCCTCATGCTGTTCGGACTAGTAAAGTATTCCCCGATGTCTGGCAGGTATTACCGTGGAGCGGTCGGTGCATTTATTGTGTACGACACAACGAAGCACTCGACATTTCAGAGCATTGATCAGCGCTGGTTGCAGGAGCTGCGTGACCATGCCGACCCTCACACGGTCATTATGATAGTTGGCAACAAGACTGATCTGCGTCATTTGCGCTCCGTCATGCACGATGAAGCTAAGCTCTATGCCGGTGAGGAACCTAGATGTTTGTTTGTGTTCACATGTGCGGTAAAATGTGTACAGCCGATGTGGCACTGACGTGTGATGGCAGTTTTCAGTTGACACAGCACATGATACAGAACTGACTGTACAGTGACACATGAAAAATAACACTAACATTTATTTGTGCATTAATACGTTAAGCCAGCAAAAAAACAGTGATGGGGAGGGCGGAATTTTTTTTTATATTATGACGTGTCAACTTATAAAAACAAGTTGACACACTAAGTACTACTCATGAGAAGTTGAAAACTTGAGTAGAGATGCTGCAGCTTAACAGACCCTGTGCAAAAAGCTTTTTTTTCAGCAAAACTTTGAAAACAAACTAAAAAGTGCAAAAATAATTTTTGAGGATTTAGTAAATATTTTGGAGATGCAAGATTTTTTTTGGAGATAAATGCAACCAGAAGCACAAAAAATTTTTATGTTTAGGCTGCATTATGAATTAACCGACAACAAAAAGCATAGAAAAACCACCATTCTTGGTAAATGTTTTACTCACTAAAGGTAACTGGTGTGACAGTTTTTGGTTCATAAGTTCAGAAATCACAGTCCGGATCAGGGATAATATTGTACTATGTAGCGTATAACAAGGCATATGGCTGCATATTCTGTCAACACTGGCTAACATATTTTTATAGTTTTTTTTATCATCCTTATTGTCATCATTAATTAAACTAGCAAAGTACTCGTCCTACGGGCGGGTTACTTTGCTAGTGAAATGAATGCATGCAAGAGTTTCGGAGGGGTTATACGCAGTACGTGGTATGCGGTCGTTATAACGTGCAGAGGGCGCCACTGATCCAATTACCACCTTGAGCCGGCACACGTCGCAGAGACTATGAAATTCATGGCCGGCCTTGAGGCCTTAGGCTGCGACCTTTAAGTGGTTGTTATTCGCCAGATGTCGCCACGAAGTTGAGCACTATACAGACGAACTTGACAGAATTGGCGGGGAAAGAAGACCCGGCAACTCAACCCCCGCCCCCTCAAGCTGCATGGGGGGCATGTAGAGGGCAAGGTGGGGGGCACGTACCTAAGGCACGGTCGGGATTTGGCAACAGGGAAGGCGCTAGAGGGGGCTGACAGACAGACGGACAGACAAACAGACTTTTCACGCATTATAGTAAGATATTTTATATTTTTTCAGTTTGCTGCAGCCCTTTGATGTTAATTGGGGACAGAAATGGCATCTGGCCTGTTAAATATTTTGTTTTCATGGAGAATCAGGAAGGATATCGACTAACTCATGTATGTATGGGTATTAGGAAATTGCTACTAAAATTGTCTCTGTGATTTGTTGTCATTATTTACCTCTGGGTCTGTCGAAAGTGATATGCGATTTAATCATGATTGCCTGTTTTGTTTTGTATACAGAGCGAAAGGGTGTGTCTTTCATTGAAACGTCAGCCTTAGATTCTACCAATGTAGAAACGGCTTTTAGATCATTATTGACAGGTAGTTATGCTTTAGCTTTTTTTTGTTTTTTTGCCAGAATTCATTTTTTTTCTGTCGCAGTGTTGGAGTGTTGTGTTTGCAGCTGTAGTTGAATGACATTATTAGGCTGCCTTGAACAATAGTTCGGGAAGGCCTTACGTTTTACTACAGTTTATTCTTTTCTTTTTCATCGCAAGATCTCCTAGGTTCGTGGGCCGATCTCCGCGAATTTTTGCCACACGTTCGGAAGCATGTCAATTTATAAATGCCAGTCCAAAAATTTGGGGGCCTTTCCCCCCAAAAATTTGGGCCTCACGTTGGGCTCTGCCCCATATTTCTAGTTTTGTTTCATTTTCAACAGGCTCTCTGTAAATCATTTAAATCATATTAGTTTAGCTCAACTTGCTTTCATTCATTGTTTTCTCTCAGAATCATTGTGGCATCATTTATTTTAGCTATTGCAAAATAAACTGTAATTTGTGATCTTGTTGTTTTACTAAGTATTTCTTTTCTTTGAAGCTGTACGGAAAAAAACTTGTGTTGCATTTTTCAGAGCGAACATGGCATAACTTGACTTAATGTAATTCTAGCGTGATACATTCCTTAGGGTAGCGTATAGGTTTTGCTGTGTAAAATGAAGCTAATTGGCTGGAAAACTGGCTGAGAGGGTGGCTGAGTATGTTATGCTTTATTTGTCGGATAATATGCCAGAAGGTATGGGTGTCAGTACGTCAAAGACAGGCGTTGTCTCTACGAATCTTTGGGTGGGGGATACCACTTTCTTTGATGCAATGTGGAGAAATGGTGATTTGGAATTACTAAAGGATGCCCCATTTCTTGCATGAGAAAAGTTGCATTTAGTGCCATGAGTGCACTAAATGCATTAAAAATGCAAGCCACCTTTCTAGACCACACCCCATTGTTAATCTTTGTCCCCAGTGTTTGATATTGATTGACAACATTGTCAGGAAGTTGCAGTGGATCTGCAGTGAAGATTTTGCACGTGGCCTAGTTAACGTACCTTGGAAAGCTGATGCCCTTAGCTGTTTTTACAAGCGAAAGCAGCTACTGCTTTCAGCTCGTCTTAGCCATCGCAATTCTGTCCGTTTGTCTGTTCGTCTGTCTGTCACACGAGTGGATCAGTCAAAAGCAGTGCAAGCTAGAATCGCCAAATCTTCACTATCGGCTGCCTGGAAGACTCTAGTTTTAAGAACCGTAAAGTTTTTCCATAAAGTCAAAGGGGGTCACCTCGAACGAGGGCGCTAAATGAGAGGGGGGTGGGCAAAATTTGCGATTTCTCGCCAATAAGTCGCTGTATCTCAGTAACGGTGCAAGATAGGGCTTAGGTTACTATTAATCACTAATAGGAAGTCGTACACTGTCTCTCGATTGGCGTCAAATTCAATGACCTTGAATGACCTTGAACGCCAAAGTAGGGGGTTTATGGATTTTTTGGCGATTTCGGTCTGCGACACAAGTCTATATCATTCATAAGGTGGCGCCACGGAACTATCATTATGCGTTCCAGATAGAGAATTTGGTATTTGTACATTAACTTAGCGTGAACACCCCAATTTTCAGCTAAACTACTGAACCGGAACTGCTATAGGCTTTCACGCGTCTCATGAGCATTAGCTCAAATGTCTTGTAGTGTGTGGCTGAAGACGTGTGATAGAGAAATCTTGCATGTATTTCTGCACAGCTATTTATGAAGTTGTGTCCGAGAAGCGAAAGTTGGATGCCGATACAGAATCGTCGGGCCCTATAGTCGTACTTCCATCCTCGACCGAGAACACTAAGCCGAAGAAGTGGTTATGCTGCTGAATAGTTCCACAGTTCCACACAGCAACTAATAATCTACATTGTGTCTCAAAAAAATATCCCCGACATTTTTGACTGTGACTTGAAAACCAATTACCCGGTATCAGATTTTCATAATTTTTGGTACAAATGTTCTTGACACAACTTGCTATCAAATGACCATTCAGTTTTCCACCTCACCAAGCATTTGTTTCTGCACTACCTGGGGAAAACACAACCAGCGAAATATCACTTTTTATCCAATGTGATATGATTGCTTAATTGACATAATGCGTAAAAACACATTTTGTTTACATTTCTGACACTTTGGCTGACATTTCATCCAGTTGTCCATTTTTCAACTGCCTGCAGTAAAATTGCTTGAAGTGTTTGCCCACTATGCGAACACAGGCAAGGAGACTCTTTCTCCATTTATTGACAGCAGTATCGATAAAGTTCTGCTCCAAACCAATGCAGGCTGTACCAGTCGCTTCTTGACTGTTCAAACATTCCTAAGCTTCATCTGGTAGACACACTGCTGCATGACAGTCAAACCTTGTAATGGACCGGCTGTTGGGGCCCACAGATTAGAATAAATGGAATTTATTGACGTTTTTTCAATTCATTTTAACACATTATGCTTGGTCTGCTTTTCCGCAGGTAGTGCAAAAACAGACGTTCGGTGAGGTGGAAACTAAAACACTTATTTGATAGTCAGTTGTGTCCTAAATATTTCTGCCAAAAATTATTTAAATCTGCTGATTTTTCTTCAAGTTACGATTGATAATGTCGGGGATGTTTTTTTCAGGTTTTCTGTTTATTTAACACATATTTCACTTGATCTGCTTTCCCTGGGTAGTGCAGAAGCATACATTGAGTGAGGTGGGAAACTTAACGGTCATTTGATGGCAAGTTTAGTCAGGAATATTTTTACCAAAAATTATCATAATCTGATAATTGGTTTTCAAGTTACAGTCAAAAATGTCGGAGATGTTTTTTTTGAGACACAGTGTATATAGTTTCATCAGATTACAACTTTTATTTGTTCAGTTGTTGACATTTTAGCAACCGCTGTTGCCTTCTTTTTGGAATGATTCATGCAATGTCAGCATTTTAGAAGTTTATGGCTAATAATAATAATAATAATAATCTGACTTGTAAAGCGCCAGTATGTGCTAAAAAGACTTCAGTGGCGCTGGCGGACAGAACTAGTCGCTGAGGTTAAATGTCTGACGGAAAATGTGTGTC
>Ga0209367_1009973_pt1 | contig 12798 bp, 12 predicted proteins | sample WorMetLIZISLAND2_FD_187412 | JGI IMG/M metagenome (GOLD analysis project Ga0209367, IMG submission 187412) | Marine gutless worms symbiont microbial communities from Max Planck institute for Marine Microbiology, Germany - Olavius geniculatus... ... | reverse complement strand
GTTGGTGACGAAGTCATTCCACCTAACACCAAGAATACGTCTTTGGCATGTCATGTGGAATGCCTGTAGCCTGCGTGAGTCTTCCTTCAACAGTGTCCAGGTTTCAGACCATGGAGGCCTACTGCCAGAACACATGTAGTGTAAATCCTCAGCTTAGTAGCAAGGCTCAGCCGATTCTGGCGCCAAACTCGGTCCAACTGGCCCATCACCGATGATGCGAGGCCAATTTGTCGAAGAATGTCAGTGTTGGAGTATCCATTGGAGTCGACAGTGCTGCCCAAGTAGACGAACTTATCGGTGGCTTCCACGGGGTGTCCATCGACGAAGACTGATTGAGGTGGAGGATCATAACCAGTGTTCTGTAATTTTGTCTTTTCCCACGAAGTGTGCAGTCCCATGGTGTTTGTGGTGTCGTCGAAACACTTGAGTTCTGCCTGCCACCTGCCTGGATCCTGTGCAAAGAGTACCGCATCATCTGTCATCATCAGGTTCCTAGAAAAAACTAAATTTCATCTGCAGCCATGGTCAGGGGGATGACCAACAGTCAGTGTCAACAGCACGTTATCTATATTGCTGGCAGTGGACAGTGATACTGATAATGCTATATTATGGCTGGCTCATGCCTGAGTATAGCAGCATGGCTGCATGGTTAAAAATAATAATCTTATCTAAACTAACTGAACCCAATGTGGGGTAGTACATGGTACAGTGAACAGCTAAGAATGGTTTAGACTCAGCTAAGAATGGTTTAGATTCGATAAAGTGGCGAGAATAGTTTTACCACTGACTGTTTGCCTTCATACTGCAATACAGTTTAAAGGTCCACGGCCACGGTCAAACTCACTTGTTAAATTTATGTACTACTCAATAAGATATTTCACTTGGAATATATAATGTGTTGATTTATGCTTTATAAATGTATGTAATTAATGTCTAAATATAACAAAAAAATGGTATTACATTACGTTATGCTGAAAATCCTAATCTTGGCAAGTGGCCGGAAGTGACATCAGTGGTTGAACACAGTCAGTATTTACCAATTAATTTTAATATTTATAATGACAAAAAATACTGTGTCGCATGACAACTGCAGCAGTACATAAATAGAAAATATGATTTTATAATCCTTATGTTTCTATGCATATTTTACATTGACGACGTGTTCAACCAGTGACGTCATCAGCCCATCAACATGGCGGTTCATTTTCTACGAACTTTTCGTAGATCGTCGATTTCAAAGTAAGTTTCTTCGTGTGACATAATGCTGGTCAGCGATATTACTATCAAAATTATCAGAAAGTTATGCTGTTTTTAATAAATGGATAAAATATATATGTTAATTTTGGTGTCCGTGGACCTGTAAGCAGATCTGCGGCTTGGTCCCATCCCTGTGCTACATTCATCAAATGAATTGCAAAAGCAATGCCGCAACTACAGCACCATAAACATTGCTGTGACTATTACGATAACAATGCGTGAGCCTTTACCAATATCTTTTGAGTCCATGTCCCTCAGTCGATCAATCGACAGTCCACGTTCTTCGATCTTATTTAGCACCTCAGCGGGAAGGAAGGCAAACTGACGGAGAGGATGTTCCCAGTCCCACAGACGCTTTTCAACAATCTTACTGAGCTTAAGCAGCCGACCAGCCATCAAAGGCCAGTTCCTACGCAGAGCTATCTCAAACAAAGCCCGGATTATACGCGCCGCATTCTGCAACAGCAAAAAAAACATTTCTTTGAATCAACTCATTGGTTAAAACAGTTATCTAATAAGCGATAGGAGTTCAGCAGAAATACAAAAAGTCATAGCAACTTCATTGTACCTATAGTAAATCGTCTGCCACAGCAACATCTACAGCTGAACAAAACTTGTTACATCGACATTGTTGCCAAATGGTCTGTAAATAAAAGAATTCATAGTCATACTGCTTATTGCTACTTCATTATTATTTAGTCTGTTCCCAACAGCTTCCACAATAGTAATGATGTTCACTGTCATGTAATTAGATAATTCTTAACAGCTTCATGTTTATAACATGATCATACAAAATCACCCAGAACATTAATTACCACAGCAACAGCACTCATAAAGCCAAAACTAGCCAAAAGCATTTTCAGTCAAAACATCACGAAAAAATCCTATTCGTCTTATGATTATTTTCTTCAATTGAGTTGTGCAAGTTTTTTATTAATGCCAATATTTCAAGATGCTTAAACATTTCCAATCACAAACAGTAATATAATTAACTGCACATCTAACTCTTGCTTTCTCTAACTAACCTGCTCTACAGAGTTTGTGCAAACAAAACCAGTCAAACAGCTTCAACATTAGATCGATCATATGACGGAATCACAGCAGTAGACGAATTAATAGAAATATCCATCTGAAAAAAGTAAAAGAGAAGAGGGCAGAGCCACCTCGTATGATTCTTGGAAAAAAAGCAGAGCTCTACTCCCCAAATTAACAGAAATGCATCATGTGTTATTTCATCTACTTGCATTGTGGTATGGTGTGAAACAACAACAAAGTAATAGCAATGTAGACATCGGCACCTGTGCAACATAAGCCTGATCCGACACCAGTGAGAAATTGTCAACTCTGCCCTGAGAAATGTACGTCTGCAGCAAAATGTTCACTTTGCCGTATGTGTTTTCTGAGCCGCCGGCTACATTGACGTGACATGAGTCCAGTCGATGTTGGTCCAATTCTTCCAACTCCTCATCACGTACCTGAACATATCACATTTGTCAGCATTGTGAGTGATTTTTCACATATAAAGGTTTAAACGTCAAAAGTATGTACACATCTTTAAGGAATCTCAAAGATATGGGGCACCACCTGCCATATAGCACAAATGTCACCTGCCAACCAACGGGGGTAAATGAGCGCTGCTTTAACCCAGCCAGGCAAGCCAGTACTTGACTCGCCTACTCTGGAGGAATAGAAGGCTCTGTTGACTCTGGTGGTTGGTTATACACTGGGTGAGGTCAAGTTGTGCTAAGACTTTAGTCTAAGACAAAGTCTTGACTTGGTCTAAGACCAAAGTCAAGACCAAAATCAAGATTAAATCAACTGACAATTTTCAATGTCAAAACAATACAATTAGAGCTTAGCTTGACCAAATGAACGTCCCAGTTTGTTATTTGAGCGTAATACTTACTTTTTGACCAGTAAAATAACGTGCGGCATTTGGTAACTAATAGGCATTTTGTTACTATCTACCAGCATTAACTACACAGATGACACAAGCGAAAGTAATGACGTCACTGCTAGCACAAATATTGCACAAATTCTGTTTATATCCACAAAATGGCCACATAGGTAAACAAACTAATATTGCATACATCGTCTGATTGACATAGGCCTGGAAAACACTTCTATAATGTTAATTTATCTAATTGTATAATTGCAGTTATTCGACGGTTGCGTAAAACAGATTTACGACCACAAACGAAAGTCAAGACCAAAGTCAAGCCCAGCTCGTAGATAAGTCCAAAGTCAAGACCTCCACTGTGTCCCAAAAAAACATCCCTGACATTTCTGATTGTCACTTGAAAACCAGTTACCAGATTTTGATAATTTTTGGTACAAATATGCACGACACAACTTGCCATCAAATGACCATTCAGTTTCCCACCTCACCCACTGTCCACTTCTGCACTACCTAAGGAAAGCAGATCAAGCGAAATATACCTTGAAATAAACAGAAAACCTGGAAAGACATCTCTGACATTACTGATAATAACTCGAAAAAAATTAGCAGATTTGAATAATTTTTGGCAAAAGTACTTTTGATACGACTGGCTATTAAATCATTGTTTAAGTTCCCACCTCACCCAGCGGCTACTTCTGCAATACCTGGAGTAAGCAATAATGCATGTTAGAATGAATGAATAAATGTCAATAAATTCCATCTACCCAGATCTGTGGGCCCCAATAGCCAGTCTATTACAAGGTTTGACTGTCATGCAGCAGTGTGTCTACCAGATGAAGTTTAGGAATGTTTGAAGAGTCAAGAAGCGACTGGTACAGCCTGGATTGGTCTGGAGCAAAACATTATCGATTATCGATACTGCTGTCAATGAATGGAAAAAGTGTCTCCTTGCCTCTGTTCGCATAGTGGCCAACACTTCAAGCAATTTTACTGTACATAGTTGAAAAATGGACACCTAAATAAAATGTTAGCCAAAGTGTCAAAAATGTGAAAAAAGTATGTTTTTATGTGCTATGTTGATATGGTAATCATACCTCATTGGATAAAAAAGTAATATTTCGTTGATTCTGTTTTCCCCAGGTAGTGAAACAGACATTGGCTTAGGTGGAAAATTAAATGGTCACTTGATGGCCAGATGTCTCAGGAATATTTGTACCAAAAATTGTCAAAATCCGATAATCCTTCTTAATGTTACAATTAAAAATGTTTGGGATTTTTTTGGCGCACAGAGTATATCAAAACAGTTAACATGTCTAGTGACTACAGTCACCCATCCAAGTAGTAAGAACTTGAGATGACCTGACTCAGAACCAAACCCACAACTACTTGATCACAAGTTTGATGCCATGCTGCTACGACACCAAGCCACTTCTTTCATACATTACATATAATGTTAATTAAAAACGTTAATCAATGAAAATCATTACATACTTGCCACAACATTTTATGGCAATTTTCAGAAAAAGCCACGTTAGCTCATTGGCCCTTGATTCTCTGTCTCCGTTGGTCTATTGGTGAGCCTTAGCATAAGTAAGTAAGTAAATAAATTTGTATTTCATCAAATCTGAGGTACTAGGGTGGGTCTAATCATGCTAATGAGTTTCAATAAACACACCTTAATTTGATCAAATTCTTGTGCTTTGGAGACCATTTCAAATACTCTGTCTTCAGTCATCACTTGCACAAACAGTTCATTGAATACCTGCAGCACAAACACTAACACATGACAAACCAAAAGGCTCTCGTGAGAGTGCATATCTCCGCCAAGTAAAGTGATTTAAACATTACTATTACTACTACTAGGCCTACTACTACTAAGCACCTACAACTACACCCTACAACAAGAAAAAGGGAAGAAGAAGGAAGAGCCACTTCATGGAGGGAGGGAAAAGTAATAGCCGGCATTGCTGCTTGTTCTGTTAATGCAATGACATCATTGCTATTATGAGTCATCATGTACACACACACACTGAACGACGGACAGAACGACCAATCTTTTAATCTCCTCCAATGTTCACTACGTTCACCTTGGTGGAGATAATAACTGCTTTAATAGCACAATATACACACAATCCAGTTTTTAGTTTGTATGCTCGGCCTTTCTCTTGCATCTTTTCATTATTTCCTCCATCTAGTAATGCCAAATAATGACCAGAATCTAGTGATCTAGTGCTGTTACTTATAGATTGCAGTCTGCATCAATTTGCCCTCAATCAGTCACCAGAATGAAATGTCACGCACCTTTCATTTAGCATGATTTGTTTCACTATCAGTAAACTTGTTGCCTTTGCTCAACTGTGACATTTTCCCATTAGCATCATTAAGATTTTATTTCATGTTGTGCATTGTCTTCAGTTACATGCGGCTGCAAAATCTAGCGGTATCACACCACTATTAAAATAATAACACTTACTTACTTATTTAAATGTCCAATCAATGGATCAATCCATCAAACAATCAAGCAAGCAATCACATCATATTTCTACAGTGCCGTATGTCACGTATGAATCAAGACGCATTATGACATGTATATGGACAATGCTCCAAACTTGCTACAGTGCAATGTCAAAATCTGAAAATAAAAACAACGAGCAAAGTTGAGCATACTGACTTCGACTGTATCGTACTTGATGTAGTAATGGCTGGCAGTGCGACCGAGATCTGTTGCCGACAATGTGCATGTCCGCTCAGAAAAGCGAATCATCTGCGCCTTGTCAAGCGCTCTAGCTGCAACAATGATTAGGTCACGCCTGTGCTGCTCCAACATAGGATCATCCTGACCAGAAATATTTCAACACATGTACCATCACTTGTCAGCAAAAAAGAACAAAACTGGTTACAAAATTACAAATGCTATTTTTGTACCAATATTAACACTCTACTTCATCTTAGGTCTCGCTATAAAACTTCTGCATAATGCTGAAAAAAGACTTTATTTCTTACTTTTCAGGTTCAAAACCAACAGTGTGAAAGCATTAACAGCATGCTACACAACTGATAATTAAAGTAAACAAGAAATCTGAGCTAATGCTCACGAGACACGCAAAAGCCTATAGCAGTTCCTGTTTGCAAATTGTCAGTCTATCTCCAGCCATTTTGTCGCAGTTCATTCTTGGAGTGTGCGCTGCAGCCGAAGATCGCAAAAATCAATTAAAAGCCTTTATTTTGGAAGTTCAGGCTCTTTCAAAGTCAGTGAGTGAGTGAGTAAGTGAGTAGGGTTTAACGTCCTGCCTGACACAGTATAGGTCATTTCGAGAATGGCCTTTTCAGGCAGAATGCACACAAACACATAATAACGGAACAGTAAGTTTGACCTTTACAGAAACACAAAACACAAGAACCTAAAATTGTAAGAACTCCATTCGCAAGACTGGCTAACAATGGTAAAATAACGACTTTTACCGGGATACTGCCTTTGATGCCCTTGTGCGCAGGTTTCCTTGAACCTAGAAAATCGAGACTTGGCCCATCGAAATCTACGTTCAATGCTGAAAATTTTGTACACAGCTTTTCCATGTCTATCTCAATTGATTTCGGCGCAATTGGCTCAAAATGTGTCTTGCAACCCGAAATCACCGAAAAATCCATTAAAAACCACTACTTTAGCGTTCACAGTCATTAAATTCAGTGGCAATTGAGAGCCAGTATATGACTTCCTATTAGTGATTAATAGTAACCTAGGCTCTATCTTGCACCGTTATTGAGATACAGTGACTTTTGGCTAAAAATTGCAAATTTTTCCCACCCCTTCTCATTTAGCACCCTCGTTCAGGGTGACCCCTTTCGAATTTATGGAAAAGCTTTATGGTTCTTGAAACTAACGCCTTCCAAGCAGCCGACGGTAAAAATTTGGTGATCCTAGCTTGCACTGTTTTTGACCAATCCACCCGTGTGACGGACGGACGGACGGACGGACGAACAGACGAACAGAATTGCAAAGGCTAAGATGCGCTGAAAGCAGTAGCAGAGTAGCTGCTTTCGCGCATAAAAATCTGTCAAAAACACCATTTTCTCTACTTGCAAGTCTGTACACTAAACTATGTCAGTATATGCTGGGTGGATGAAAAGTTGTCACTAAACAAAAAAAAACATATAGTCTCTGTGAGAATGTAAGTATATTCAAGGTCATTAAATGTGACAAAAAAAGACGAGAGAGTTTAACAAAAAGTATCCAAAATACTGACACAACTGACAGAATGACAGCCAGTCACCCTAAACTCAACTCGTACCAAAATAAGTAAGTACAATGTATCATATGCTATGAAACTATTAAACAAAAATAAATCAGAAAATACATATTAAATTAAAATTTAATATGTATTTTCTTATTTATTTTTGCATGACCATGTTAATAAATGCAGACAAATCTATTAAGAAAAACATAATTAAGCCAAAATAACTCGAAAGAAAAATGTCCACCACAAAGACAAGTTATAAAGATCACACAACATATTAATGCCATCATAAATTTAATACTAAATTGTCTGGTGAGAACACAGCAATGCATGATGGTCACCTGCAATGCAACGTGACTGACTCCATAGACAAGAGGGTTACAACGCATTCTCACATACAGGTATGTATAACTGAGCCATTTCACGGCATCCTCCACTGTTGCCACTGTACCGAGTGAAATCTACAACAGAACCATAGACATATACTGTCTTTATCCAGATAAGAAGAAAAAAGATTAATGCACAAAGAAGAGGTCTATCATACTGAAGCTCATCCCTTTTTGCAGAAGATCTATGACCTGGCGAAAATTGGACCCAATTAAGCTAAAAATACAACACATCAGCCAAAGGGTTGGCTCCATCAACAGCTACCGCCTATAACAGATCAGGTTAGCACGTTCTGGTAATAAGGCTTATGGTTACACAGAAGTTACTGTTTTTTTTCCTTATTGGTAGCCATGATCACTGCCAGATTTAACCTAAGCACAAAAATGGCTTGGCTAAGTTAGCCTGTTTGGCTTGGTCAAATGTCAAGTATACCTACAAATGGTTACCCGACTTAATACTAACAGTCTAACCAGGCTCAATGCGGAGTAACCCTGTTGGAGCAAGCAATGACGTAAGCAATAGGCTACAATCAATAACATGCAAAGAGCCAATACTGCACTGCCATCAACAAATCGGGTTCTATCACTACACAGCACAACACGATTAGTGTCTGCTGATATGCACAGTTATTTCATTATGCACTACGTACATTTTTCATCAACATCAACTATGTTTCCAACAAAACAACATGCTTTGGATGTGTATAAATGTGCAGTAGTTTCACCAGGAGTGTACTTTGAAGTCTGTATTATTTTCAAAACAGTACGATGAGTATAAATTTCTGCATCTTCATGTAATCTTCTTGTAAATCCAGCCAGTATCTAGATGTAAACTAAATCATGCAAACCTCGGCATTCAAGTTGTCAGTAAGACTGTTCACAAACTGAGACTCGATTGGATTCTGCTGTGTCAACAATGACAGATAGTATGCCAGCTTGTCATGGGTCGTGATGATAGTGCCATGGCCAAATGTATCATACTGCGGTCGTCCAGCTCGGCCAAATATCTGCATGACGTCCAGTACGCCAAGATCAACAAATGAGCCTTTCTTTGCATCATAGATCTGTGTTCCCTACAACAGTCACAACAGACTTGATTATACTGTCACTGCCTGAGATGAAAATTTAACTCCTATTTTCTGACTGCTGTCATCATCATATACAAAATGGCAGTGTTACTATTACAAATTAAACACAGATGTCTTAGGTCCGGTTTTTCCATGCACATTTGATGGCCGATCAAATTGATCTCCGGAGATCAACTTCGGTACTTGACCTGGGATCATCTCAATAACCGTTTTTCCATCGCCAATTAGCGACTAATCGTCCATCAAATCTCCCACCAAGTTGATGGCCGAATATCGGTGGATCAAGTCAGATAACTGACGATTAAACCTGGCGATCTGCAGTGCGTTGCTTATTCGCACCAAAAACATCGCTTCACTTCGCTGCTCAGAACGGCAATTCACGCATTAAAATAAAGTTCCAGGCATGTGCATAGTGTTTTGTGAAGAAATAAAATGGATAGATGCTCCCGTATAATTTGATTTGCGGTAGGACGTATTTTTGACAGCAGACGTAACGTTGATATCGTTGCTATGACGACGTTTACTGCTTATGGTGCATGCCCATTAGCACAACACCGCAAATTGAGGTCACGTCAGCCAACCCCATTTATAGCTCGTTGCTGTCAGCCAATCAGACTGGCACAAAGTAGGCTTAATTGACGGCCGATCAACTAATCGCCGATCACGTAATTGGAGATCGAAAATGCTTGGAAAAATGAAACGCAGTTGATCAACAATCAATTCTGAACATCAAGTTAATCGAAGATCAGTAAATCGGAGATCAAATTTGATTTGATTGGAGATGGAAAAACCGGACCTTAGACAGCATCACACTAACCAATGGGTCAAAATGAACTCTTAAAAATGTTACCAGACAAATGAAAAAATGAGCTAGATTATATGACTCTTCAATCCAAATTCTCACTCAATAACAAATATCCTGGCTCGAAATTAAACGAAACTGTACACTCAAGTGTCTAGTTGCCATACATAAAGGCACATTTTAGTTTCAGTTTTTCTCTCAGTTTAGTTCCCATTGTTCCCTTTCTATTATAGTTTTTCTAGTGCTCCTATTGTTTCCATAGCTAGTCTGTTTCTTGATTTTAAAAAATTTTTTTCATAAGAGTACTTATTCCATTTCTGTCATTTCAGCTCCACTTAGTTCTTCTACGTTAAGTGCTGCATGCCTGCCAGTTTTTGGCTCAAACTCTCCATGCATCATACGATACCTTGATAACGACAGCGTGTGCTGGGAGATTAATGCCCCAAGCCAGCGTAGCCGTGCACACTATGACACGCACTAAGCCATCGGCAAAGTAACGCTCAACAAGGTTGCGGTCCTGACGCAGCATGCCAGCATGATGAATGGCAAAGCCATCGGGAAACAGTTCACGTAGCTGCTTGTTACGACTGTGAGACATCTGGATGTGCACACAAAGTAGCATTAAATGACAAACATACAAACTCAAAATATTGAGAAAAAAACATACACATCTGCAAATTCTGCATACACATCATGCCAGCACAGCACACATCATTGATGGCGTCATACATGCTTACATGTATTTGTTTCATCCCTCCAATTTTACACCAGTAAGCTTGGTATTCGGCAAAATATACAGTTCAACAATATACAACGGCTGTTTTTTTTGTCAACTGTCACTGGTGATATTTATAACAATTTTGCATTAGTTTGGCCCACCGTGATTTCAAAACTATGGTGACACCAAAGCTCAAACAGGTTGTGCACTTCTATCAAACAAAGCAACAAATACTGGTAAAAATTTGAAAAGTAATAAAGAACTAGAGCCGTAAAATTAATGCATTAATTTACACACTAATGTGTTAATAAATTAACGTGCATTAAAAAAATTAACGCACATACGTAAATTTATGTTAACTTACTAAATTCCATGAAGCAAAAATTCCAATATTCCGTTAGACTGCAATTATTTGACAATCGAATAAATTCAAGTAACTAAACTGTAGTTGCCATTCCATCACTACTGTAAATAAATAATTATTTCGACGACAGGCTAATAGTTCCTATGCTAGCTATGACAGCAGTTATTGTTGATTGTACGTCTAAAATGTCTTTCTAACTTTCTATATTCTACAGGTGGGGCCATCAAACATCACGGGGTTCGGGGTAACTTACCCCCTTCTCTCACTCTCGATGGGACTGGGTTCGTTAATAATGTGTTAATTAATGCATTATAAAAATTAATGCAACGCATTAATGCATTTAAAGAAATTAACGCTTCAACAGCCCTATTAAGAACTGAACCTGTTTGAGAGCTTCGGCTGCTTTGGTCGACTTGTCGGCAGCAAACATTGTGATCTGTCCGTTATGCTTTGCCATCTCACACAAGACACTCGCTGTACGAACGGTTTCGTTTCTCGCATGCACAAACACCATCACCTTCAACACAACACACATGCTATGGCTAGCTACACAATATCTCAGCACCATCTAGCAACTACCTAAGTCAGATCAAACCATAACAGAACATTCACGTAGCAACTGAGTTATTACTGATGGGTCACATTATGGGACCTTTATCTGTTTGTCCATTTGTCAGTACACCTGTCCTGGGCCTATGCTGTCAAAAAAGAATAAACCACTCAATACATGGATGGCCACACAGTATGCCGGCACAGGGCTGACATATTTTTCCAGTGACATCCAAGTGGCGTTTACCAAAAAACTCAAGTAGAAAGACAGCCGACCTGATGTCCATTGCACACTTGTTGAATGACTTTCTCATAGCATACAGTGTTGAAGTCAAGAAGCTGCTGCATTCTGTTGGTCGTCTTGATGCCTACAAGTGAAACTTTTTTAAACATTTCATCAACACAAATACATCTGGCTCCAAAAATTACATTCAAAACCAACTTAACTCTTGAGTAAACTTCGAAAGTTGTCAAAAGTACATAAGATAAATGAAAAACAACAAGTAGCAGCAGCAGCAACAACGGCAGGTGATAAATACAATACACATTTCTATTTCCAGCAAAATTCAGAACTATAAATAAACACAGAAATTAATGAAAATGATATCACAAAAACGTACACATCACAAAGTGCTACAAAACCCAATAGTGACTGCTAACAGTAACAAAGAGATCACTAATAAATGCCATAAATACTATGTTCAATTGCCACAAGGAGACCAAAAATCTAACAGTAAGGATAAATAAAGCACCGTAAAACACAAAGCAAACTATTTTTATATGAACATATTGCACAAAATGTTACCGATGAACGTCTGTGCTAACGGAACTGGGCGAAAGCGTCCGTCAAAGAAAAACAGCCCTTTCTGCATACTGACACCAAGAAAGCGTGCAACGTCGACATAGTTTGGCAAAGTTGCCGAAAGACCAACGATGCGAATCATTTTCTGAGAACTCTCAACCTGCGGACAGCGCAAGACAAACATCCACATCAATTCTAGACATTACACTATAAAGGTGGCCTAGTAGTGTAATGAAAAAACGTTGGACTTGCGATCACGAAATCGTTGGTTAGACTACCGATCAGAAAGCTATAAAGTGGTTACTACTTGGATGGGTGACTGTCCGCGGATAGGTAAACCATCTCAGTACATCACCAGCACCAAGATCAACTCAGCCTTCCATCCCTCTAGAGTAAGTTGCAGTTGAAGCAAAGCACATTCACCTGTGTCGGGTGGCAGGTAACACCATGTGATCCTGTGATGACAGGTGACAACAGCTAGTTTTGACCTTTAGTAATTTGAGCAAAGCTCATGAGACGCACGACAGCCTTAGCCGCAGTTCCTATTCGCAGGTTGTCTTGATTTAACTCTATCCATTTTGACGCAATTCACTCTTGAAATCTACGCCGCAGCCACAAATTGCAAAAAACACTAAAACTCCTATTTTAGAAATTTAAGGTCATTCAAGGTCATCGATGTTTACACCAATAAAAAGCT
>Ga0209367_1009972_pt1 | contig 12799 bp, 7 predicted proteins | sample WorMetLIZISLAND2_FD_187412 | JGI IMG/M metagenome (GOLD analysis project Ga0209367, IMG submission 187412) | Marine gutless worms symbiont microbial communities from Max Planck institute for Marine Microbiology, Germany - Olavius geniculatus... ... | reverse complement strand
GAATATTTATCCGGCAGCCGGATAAATATTCCATGCCAGAAAAAGGCAGTAGGGACTGTGGCAGACAATTTTTTATAAGTAGGCCTATTTTTGTTTTTTTTTATCATGACATGTCATGTAATATTACATAACAACTCATAAAAACAAGTTAACACACTGAATACAGCTACACATGAGAATGAAAGTAAAGATAATGCAACATTACAGACTGGATGCAAATTGTGTTTTAGTGACACTAAAAGCAAACTATAAACTGAAAAAAATGTTTTTTTCTGGTTCAAAATTATGGTTGCAAGTTTTTACGGGACGGACAGCAAGCGGAAGAACAGGATTTTTTAGCGATCCGTGAAAATAAAACCAATGTGCGACGGCGAAGAAAAAGACGTCAATTGACAGTAAGTGTTGCCATTGTCGTCTTTGCAGAAACGTTGCAAAAAACTGAAAAATTAAACTAAGATATTACAGAAAAGTCACCGTGTTGGTCTTTGTGGGCATTCGAGTCTGGAGGATCGTTCGAGGATCGTGCGTTTGTCTTTCGTTCGTTCTCTTTAGCCGCAGCTGCCGCCTGCTCCGCTTTTCTATTCGCTGCTTCTGCACCATCAAAACATGTGATGTCCCTTTAGTGGAGTCCAAATTCGTCACTGCAAATTAAGGCCTACGTACCGGAGTCCATGCTGAACGTAACGTAAGTCGCGGTTATCGCGGGCAATCTCTGCACGGGTCATAAGCGCCTGCAGTATAGGATTCCAATTGTCCAAACGTACACGCACGCCTATTAATAATAATTGCGCGCTTGCGTCGAAAAACGCACGGTGACAAACACGCAAAACATATGTCTAGATGACAAATTTGTCCGCTCTTATCGGTTTACTTGCGCGAAAAATGTGGTTAAGTAATAGCCAGGTACAAATATACCGCTGTTTACCGAAAGCTAAAAAAGTGAGCGTCTGAGCACTAAATTGGTGTGAACTCACGGACCCGGGAATAAAGTAGCCTACTGACCTATGACGGCTCGTTCACGCCAGTGAAGTTTGTTATTGACGAAGCAATCGCTCCACCATCGACGAACGACAAACGCTGCAGCGGCACTCGACTGACCAACGACCGTGCCATCAACTGCCGCCGGAGTACCGCTGGCTACCACTGATGCCGATGCTGTATTCACACAGTAAGATCTTCACAGCTTAATATTATGTAGCCTAGTCTAGAATCAAGCGTTCTTCGATGTGAACGGGCAGTTAAACTGCAATTATTTTTAATGCCCGGTTTTCAAAGTTGTTTGCTGTGTCTCTGAGTAGAATGAGCAAAGAATTTACTTTCATGAGCTCTACCGTGTTTGCTTTTTCCTTTTACTAAACTTAACAGAGATTAAACGCGAGAAAAAGCGGCCCTTCATACCGACATGCGCGCTACTTTCGTGAGATCTTACGTCCGATAGGCTTTCTTGATCCAATGATCCTTGAATTTAGCGATGAAAATCTGCTTACTTATTACTCCTGCTGCAGAGAACGCTCACAGCAGTTTCGGTTTTCTGCGTTTTTTAAAAGAAAAGCGAACCGACAGGACTGGTAGTGCGACTCAAAACGGCTGCAAAATAAAACGCGAAGAGACGGGGGCGGGGCCTCAGATATAAGAAAGTCGCTTGCTTTTGCGAGTTCTGATTGGCGAAGGCGTTGAGCGTCTCGATGAACGACTCGACAGACTGGAAGATCGAGAACTGCTGTGGTTGTTATTGCTAGCAGCGGCGGCGGTGGCGCCGGCTGTAGCGCCTGCACCCTGAGACTGCGCTTCATCCTTGTTCTCTTGCAAAGGTCTCATGATCGCTTCCATCATGTCGCCCATCACTTGGAAGCACGGGTCGACGATAAAGTCGATGAAACCTGCAATCAGCATTATTGCGTTAATCGCTCCAGAGCCTAAATGCACAATAATATTCACAGCTTATTCGTTCACAGTTCGTCTAAATATAGGCCTATAGCATAAACTAACAGTAAAAATAAACACAAAATTACGTTTAGCATGCTAATAGAAACTTTTTTTAAAAAATACAAAGATTTCGATATAGGCGTAAGCTACATGTACTTTGTTTTGGTAGGTCTATAGCATATGTTAAAAACATTAATTTGCAAATTTAAAAAACATTTTAAAAACATGTATTTTTTAACTTTTATAAAAAATGTAAAAACATACCTAAAAACATTAAACAACATTTAGCACAATAACGTTAAAAACAAAAACCTACCATTTGTGGAGACTAAAGACCGAAATGTGAATGTTATTATGTAACCGTGATTACGGTACAGATCGAAAACAGGGCTAAACGCAAATTGCTTATGAGAAATGCATCATATTGGTAATTTTGTACGTTTATGTTTTAATAAAAACAAAACACGACATAAAAATGAAACAAAAACATTTTTTTAAAATTTTTAAAAACATGAAAACATGTTTTTTAAACATTGATAAAAAACAAAAAATATTTCTACATTTATGGTCTACAGGCTTGCTGCAAATCGTTGTTGCCCAGTGCGACGATTCAACGAGCGTGGAATAAACGAACGTCGAACCACTGTCTGGAGTGATAAACTTTGTTCAAAACTCACTTGTTTTATGACCGCGCTCGTACTGCCGATCTCTAGCACAATGTCTGCAGTGGTATAACGTGTTGATAACTCCACGGCTGTACTCAAGCGTGACCAAACGAAGGACAATAGGCGACCGTCATCAGCGGCCATAGAATAAGCGCGTCAAACCAGCGTGAGATAAGTTCGTGCAACACTCACTTATTAGACTACTACTGCAGACAGTGATCTAGCTGGCACGAATGACACACTGACCTATTTGTGATTCGCAGACGAGAGTATTTTGTCGGTCACAGAGCGGAGAGATAGGCAAACCGAGCTCCACTTCGCGATCGCCCTATAACAAACGAACATCAACCGACCGACCGACCATTACAGGTTGAAACATCATCAAGCTATATTCTTTCCGCTAAACTTTAATCGACATTGAGCGCCGGAAAACGCGGCCCTTCCTATAGACAATACGCGCTATAGTGTTCAACACAATAATTTATCTACAGCATCACCTAACACTCAGCGTGATCGGAGTCGAACACGGGTTGCACTTGGTACCAAAACCTCACACTTGAGAATCAAGAAATGCTACCATAACGTCACACTGGCAACATATGCGTCATTCCCGCGGGCGGCTGGCTGTGGGGTCTACATAGACTGATGGTTTGGTGATCATCGGCCTTCAATTGGCTGAGAAAACTTGAGGGGGGGGTAAATTATGGTCTTTTGGCACTTCCACCGAAAGTGGAAATCGAGATTTTCTTTCGAGAGTGTTTACGTAGAGCTGAGGGAGACCTAACATGCAGTGAAAAAATTGTGCCGATCAGTCGAAAGATTACCGAGATATACGACAACGAACATTGCGCGCAAAATTTTAGGCCATTTTGGACGGCCTGCGACCCCAAACCCCAAACGCGCACCCCTAAAATAAATCGCACGTTGCGTTCAGTGATACCTTGCCGACCACGCGCCACACTGAAAAATTTTGGGCCGTTCGCATATTTTTCGTGAGAATTTATTTTCGATAATTGTCGAATAATGACGAAAAATGAGGTTAAATTTGGGGAAACGATTTCCTGGACCCAAGCTGAAATTTCGAAATTTTAAGTCGCTTGTGAAGTATGGGAACCTATTGCCGATGATTTGTTACACGAAGCGGACCAATCTGACAGAAAAGTTTCGAGAGAGAACAGTTTAAAATTTTGTTACCCCAAAATGGTGGAAATTATTCGACCCTTCGCCCTCCGCCCTCCGCCCCAAGTTATTTTAGGGGGCTGGAATTTTGCCGGAACACGTCCCCCACCGAGGCCCGTTGGAATAAAAAATTTTTAGCGCCTCAGCCCCCCTGAGGGGAGAGATATGGAGGTCAAAGAAAAATTTCTCCTTCACGCCCCCTCAAAATCTCTCTGATGTATTCGCCCCAAATTTTCCCATAACTAGCGCTTGATGCCCCATACCGGCCAGAGCAAAAAATGCGGGTTTTCGGAGCCCGGGTCTATTTCCACTAGAACGGAGTTAGACGATACTCCTCCACATTCCCGCCCGGAATCAAACGTGATTTTCTGCACATTCTGTAAACTGAGCGAGTTCGGACTTATACCGTAATGTTTCGCATTTTACTCTGAAGATTTTGGTATATTACGCTTTTCTGTCGTTTCAGCCGTTTTCTTATTTAACGTGCAGACAGTAGGTCGGTTTTTAACCCAAAACGCACAAAGTGAGTCGAGATGGTACTGTTCGACGCGGCTTTTCACTCTGCGAATGATCGTGTATGACTCGTCTCAGTCGTCTGTCCATGTCCGCCCGTTTTCCCGCTAAACTGACAATGACACACCGACCGCTACGTGACGGCCGTGATGCCACTGTGCAGAAAATGCGCGATTTTCGCTCAACTTTGACCGCCAATATCTCCGCATTCATACCAGCTAGCAACTCGCGATTTGAACCATCAAAAACGTCGTTTATTTCTGAACATTTTGTGTACATTTTGCTAAATTTTACCAACAACGTAAATAAAACCGATCAAAGTGTATAAAAGTGCGCTTCCACCACAGAACGCCAAAAAATTGACGGCAATCTTGGTAAGTAGTAAGTAAGTAAATGCAATAATTAAGTAAAATTAGATTAACCCCCAAATGCACTACTGTCTTAAAAAGGTACCTCAGCCGTTAGTTTTTTGTAAGTTGGTTGGTATTCTGGCAGAGTACGGTAGTCGAATGTCGCCAGAATCAACTCGCGAAAACGTAATTTTTCGATTTTCAAGTTTTTGCCAAAGTCGCTGTGTAACAGCTAAACGACTGAAATTTAGTAGAAATGTTCATAGGTGTTCATTCTAACATAATCTGCACTTTAACCCAGATTGCGCTATAAATGAAACTGCCAGGCGGGGCCAAAGTAGCCGCCGCAGAGAGTATTCGCCAAAAAACGAAGTCCAAAAATCGAAACGAAAAACAGATAATGAACGCAATTTGGCACGCCGAAAGAACGTATTAAGGCCTACAATCCAATACAAAATGGGGCCAATCGGTTGATAAATAAGCGAAATATCGATGTTGGCTGGCGTTCAAGTTCATTTTCGCCAACTTGGTCCAGGCTATCGTTTGACAGTCATGCGGAAAATCTATATCACAGGCTGCGCGGTAGCGCCAGCCCTGTTGTAAAGGTGACCAGCCATTTCAATGGGAAACTCCAAAATTTGGCCCCTCGTATTCCCCAAACCCCTTAATTTTTCCACACCGAAATTTACACAAATGATTACGTCCAGCATATCTTTTGATGTGCAAAATTTGGTGAAAATCCGTTTACCGGGGGCTTCCCCCCTAATAGGTGAAATATAACTCTTGCGTGACTTTTTGTGCCTTCCCTTTTTTTTCTTGCCGTCCTCTACAGGAAAAACGACTGAACTGATTTTAACGCACGATGGCTCATATGACGCGGTTTCGCGCAAGGAAGTGCCTTTTGGGGTTACAAAATTTAAATTCAACATTTTCACCTATTTTTTCACAAAAATATGAAAAATTACAATAGCGCCTATGGGGAAAATTAGACAATGCTTTAAACTGTCATAACTCCGGCTATGTATAAAATATAGTCGTAATTTTTGGTTCTAGGGTATAATTTTCGGGGTCGGCCATTTCAACGGTGTCATTTATATTTACCACTGATCGACCACCGTTGCCATGGCAACGAATTTTGGGACAAAATTAGCTATAACTACGCCCCTGTAAAAGATGATTGCGCGCTGTTTGCACCTACCCCCTATTTTTGGGCCCGCGCTATCCGATGGTGTCATATAAATTTTTCCCCTGGCAACCCCGTTGCCATGGCAACGAATTTTGGGACAAAATTCACTACAACTCGCTCTGTGTAAGAGATATCTGCAAGATTTTTGCGTCTATAGTGGGGTTTTCGGGGATGGGCCATCAAATGCTGCCAACCGAATTTTTCCGCGAGCGACCCTCGTTGCCATGGCAACGAAATTTGGGACAAAATTGGCCATATGGGTTAGAACTCGGCTTACGTAAGAGATATATCGAAGGTCTTTGTGTCAGATGGGGTGCTTTCGAGATCAGTTTATTTTAGTATGAGCAGTGCGCAATTATTTTTTTAAAAAACATGCGCATCCCTGCAAAAATCATACGTTGAATATACGAAAAATTGTTATCTTGCAGCAAAAACATTTATACATTTTTAACATTGCTATAGTTAATTAATCAGACATTAGATTAGTATGACATTTTAAAAGTTAACGACAGAATCTTCTAATTCGAGGGCTGCTTAAAGCGAGATAGGACACCCGTCCGCTTTGAACGTAAATTGATAGAAAATCCATAGAACTAAGCGAAGTAGCTCGTATTCCAAGATAAAAACAATTTTAAATGTACTTTACGCACAATAAAATAAATAAAATATTGGCGAAAAGTAGAGTTTGGAGACAAAACAGACGGATTTTGAGTCGTTAAATTTGTTGATCCCTGGTATCCATGACTACGCCAGCAGACAACGTTGGTGCTAGTGTTGGGTCATTTTAAGTTATTATTGTGGTTTGTCAAAAATGTGACTCCCATCACGGTATACGTAGTAGTGGTAGTACTGTAGTAAGGATAGGGGCAAGATAGAGGTAGTGTAGTCGTAAGATTATGAAAACAGCAAAGTTGTAATTTTTACGAGCGAAAGCAGCTACTGCTTTCAGCGCGTCTTAGCCATCGCAATTCTGTCCGTCCGTCTGTCTGTTACACGGGTGGATCAGTCAAAAGCGGTGCAAGCTAGGATCGCCAAATCTTCACCGTCGGCTGCCAAGAAGACTTTCAGGAACCGTAAAGCTTTTGCGTAAATTCAAAGGGAGTCATCCCGAACGAGGGCGCTAAATGAGAGGGGGGTGGCCAAAATTTGCGATTTTTGGTCAATAAGTCGCTGTATCTCAGTAACGGTGCAAGATAAGGCCTAGATTACTATTAATCACTAGCAGGAAATCATACACTGGCTATCGATTGGTGCCGAATTCAATGACCTTGGATGACCTTGTATGCCAAATTAGGGGTTTTATAGATTTTTTGGCGATTTCAGGCAGCGACACGAGTCCATATCATTCACAAGGTGGAGCCACGGAACTATCATTATGTGCACTTTGACATGACTAATAAGGGTGTTGTATTTTATCCCAAATTCCTGCAAATCTAACTCAAACAGCGACAAGTTTTCGTTATACGATTTTGTTGTATTGTGAGCGCAATAATTTATTATTTAGTACATTTGGTGAAACGGCTTGCACACCTTACAGCGTAATTTGTGATATTTTGTTCGATGGTGCTGCTACCTCAGGAATCGGTTTACAACGTGCAGCACTAACTAACGCAGATTGATTGCATTGATTGACTGTTATATTTTACGTGCAAAAATTTTGTCGTGTTTTAGCCATCGCAATTTTGTCTGTCCGTCCGTCTGTCACACGTGGATCAGTCAAAAACGGTGCAAGCTAGGATTACCAAATTTTCACTATCAGCTGCACTGAACTGTCATTATGCGATCTAGATAAAGAATTTTGTGTATCAACTTAGCGTGAACACTCAAATTTTCAGCTAATATACTGAACCGGGACTGCAATAGGCTTTCGCTCGTCTCATGAGCATTAGCTCAAATTTCTTGTCCCACATACAGCTGCATTGGACAGATGGCTGTTCAAAATTTCGAGTTTGACCCTACATTTCCTCCAAAATGTGGTATTTTTAGTCCCAAATTGGGTATTTTTGGATAAAAGTTTTCTGAAAGGACAATTTTCAGACGGATGAAGGTTTGGGGGTAGGGACATTGCTCCCTCCTATCCCTTCCTTTCTGTGGTGCCACTGATGTAGAGACTGGGGTAGTCTTAAGGTGTAGTGTTTTTACCATGAGGTTGAAACTGCTGGCAGGCATTAGATATTCATTTGTCTGCAGGATGTTTCAGCCTCATGGATTTATTTGTTCAAGTTTCAACCAACCAGCTGTGATGTAGGAAGCTTAGAGCTGTGAGTGAAAATGCCATCATGTGTGCAGAAAACAACACGTTAGTTGATACCGTGCTCGATTGCGTATGTGCCGAAAGGTTGTGGATTCTTTGCAGAGCTTGCTTTATATAATGCTCTGCAGGATTTTTCAACCTCTTGGAGCATACCATAACATCATGTATTCGTAATTATTCTTAATCTCACTACTGAAAGCACTACCGGTATCTTGTTAGAATAATTATTAGTACATTGTTTGCTAGTTTAAACTTCTTTGTGGTTTTTATAGTTAGTACTGAGTGCCATATCAGCTTGTGGATTGTGGAAGAAAGTTGAATATCGTGCCAGTCATGAATTTTAAGTGCTGACGTGGAGCGTAATGTTTTGTAAATAACTGGCTAATTATGAACTATGCTTGCTTATTTTTACTTGAAACTTATGCTTATAACTAGGTAGGACTGCAAATTTTGAGTTCAAGTATGTAATCATCCAACATGTAAACACTGCTACAGGTCGTAAATGTTCATCCATCTGTCAATCATGTACTTATTCTAACTAGTGAATTTAAAAGCCCAGAAAAGCCAGAAACAGTATGTCCATATACTCTGTTTGGATATATGATGGTGCATGTCCTTTCCCTACACATGTACCTTCTGTAGCCTCCTGTCCTCCAGTAGACAGCATCATGAGATAAATGACTGGGGCCCAGTTTTCTGCGGAAGATTTTGCCAAATTCCGCGGCTTACTGCAACAAAATTGTGCCAATTCTGCGGCTCACTGCGGCCTTCCATTTGTGAGTAAACTGAGCTCTATCCTGTTTAGAAAATTTAGTTATTGGAAGGCTGGCATTGTGCTCAGTTATGCTAGCAACATGCAAAGATGATTATCAATCCTTTTTCTTTTTAAAAGGGCAATCTGTCAAGTTGTGTTGTGTTTGCTTCATACGATTGTGCCATATTGCGATAGCTATTAGTAGGGCTCACAGTTTTAGGCAGTTCAGTTTGAATTTTTCCGTCACATTTCGTGATAAAATTGCATCATCAAGCCTAAGATCATACTGATCACCGGTCATTTCTCAGCTTTTGCGAAATTCTGCAGATAAATACAAAATTCTGCGGAAAAGGGCGAATTACGCAGCCCACGGAAAACTGGGCCCTATCGATGACTGTCTGGAGGATAACAGGGAAAATTATTAGAACTGCCATATATAGTCTTACATATGCACAGTTTTAGTAGCGAGTTCTTACAGTGTTAGGTTTAGGTTGTTTCTGTGTTCTATGTTTCATATTGGGGTTTTCTGTATAGGTTGAACTTTATGTTGCTGTAAAGGTTAAACTTACTGTTTCATTATTATGTGTATGTAAGTTCATTTTGCCTGGAAAGGCCATCCCTGAAATGGCCTATACTTTGTCAGGTGGGATGTTAAATCCTACCGGTACTCACTCACTCACTGTACCTTCTGTGAATTGTCAGTCATTTTTTGCTCTTATGTCTTCAGTTAGCAGATGTACATTTTGATTTTGTGGTTTTTGTTAAAAAAAATGTCATATCTCAAAACATATTAGTATTGCCCGTGACTGCCAAAATAATGTCTAATATAATACTTGATTATGCTGTTAAATTATTAAAGTATTTGACCATTAATCGGTCTGTATGAACAGTGTTCCCTGTAGGAATTGGATATGCTTTTTACTCATATAATGTATGTTTTTGTTCACAATGTAGTTTGCACATGTGACAATTCTGCACATAATTCTAATAATCTGTATTACAGGTCTTGCCCGTCCATCCATCCGTTTGTCTGTCCTTACTTCTGTACGAGTATGTGCTTCTAACTAGAAAATGGAAAAAGTATGCAAAGAATAGAACTGATGTGAATATTACTTTGGGCACGAGTAACTGGTGTGCAATTTTTTGCGTTGACTAGGTAGCACAATGCGGTGTATAGTTTGGTGGATGGCCGCACAATACGTTGGCGCTGGGCTGACGTATTGGCTCACAACGCTACAGGCTATAAGTGAGCCTTATGCAACATGTCTGTATCTGGCTCTGCTCCAGGCCCCCCAGTTTCCTGGCCATCCAGGATTTTTTGCAAAAATAACACAAGTGTCCTGATTTTTTTTGCGTTTCCAAATTTAAGCAAAGTGGGCAAATTTGCGGCTTCCATTGAACGTCCAAAAACCAAACGTGCTTCAACTTTCGGTGGGGGGGGCTTTGCCCCCCTGATCTCCTGACCACCCTCGCCATGGGCATCGTGCCCCTTTTCCTCAGCTATTGCAGGCTAGAACCGCCACTGACAACAGCTGTCGCTAACAAGGCCCATACCGGCTATATTTTTCTACTTCTGTACAGGGTGGTCCAAAAAACGGCACAAAGTTTATGGCACCATAATTTTGCAACCGTACATCACAGAGTCATGCGGTTTTGAGCAAAATGTTTTGACAGAAATTCTTTACACGACTAAAGTCAGTGTTCAAATACAGCAGTTAAATATTCTTTGTTATTGCCGCTGGCAATTGAACTATCCAAAAACAGTATTACCCTTGACACCGCGGTTTATAAAACGTGCCACTTTTTTCATTAGCTCCTTGAAACATTGGTCGTTTTTAATAATTTTTGGCATGTGACATTAAAAGAAAACTTGATGCAAACGTCTGTAGCTTTGGCCACCTCGCTCTAATGTTGTCGCTACACTACCTTGTGAAATGCAGAAGTCATAGTTTGACCATTGACAACAATGAATTCATGCTGGGTAGTGCATGCATCAGCTCAGGAAATTACTGAGACCGCAAAATCATTGAAAATCTGTTACTTCGTCTTCATTTTAAAATTGTAAGTTAACAATTTGAAATGATACATCAACAGCGAGTGAGCCGCTTGAGTCGTACAGTTACTGAACGTGCTCTTGGCAAATGGTGTCAACGTCTACCGCTTGCGTTTGTGCTGCAGGAGGACACTTTGAGCATATGCTGTAATGAAGATGATGTCATGTAACACGTGTGACTTTTTGAGAGATAATAATTGCCAATCGTGTTTGTCGTTATTCAATAATTAATTTCTAAGCCGACGCATGCTCTACCCAGTAAGAATTCATTGTTGTCAATGGCCAAACTACGACTTCTGCATTTCACATGGTAGTGTAGCGACAACATTAAGGTGAGGTGGCCAAAACTACAGATATTTGTGTCGAGTTTCTTAATGCCACATGCCAAAAATTATTAAAATCGGCCAATGGTTGAAAAAATAAAAGTGGCACGATGTGAGCCAATATGTCAGCCCTGTATTCAAACACTAACTTAAGTCACGTAAGGAATTCCTTTCGAAACATTTTGCTAAAAACCGCATGACTCTGTGGTGAACGGTTGCAAAATTATGGTGCCATAAACTTTGTGCCGTTTTTTGGACCACCCTGTATGTATTCTTATGACAAATGTTCATTTTTATTGCACAGCAGATATTACTAATACTGTGCACATTTACATTCTGTTTTGACTTGTGTGTTACGTTAGCCTTATTGTGTAAGAAGCCGATAAGATGTAATGTGAGACGGCGTTCACTTGAGAATTGTAAATGGTTAAAAATAACTATCAAGGAACCCAAGCCATTGAAAAAAACAGGTGAACAATTAGAAGTAGTAGTAGCTAGATTTTAATTTAACAAAATGAAAGAATAAAACAAGTGCAAGTTTTAGTGAAATTTGAATTAAATGCGATACATTAATGATTTATAATTTGCGTAGGTACATTTTTAAACGCGTATGAAAATTTCGTCACAGTAGGGCCTACTGGCAGCCTACTAAAAAGTTTGCAGTTTCTCAGCTTTGCAGCTTTTTGTGTTGGCACTTGGCAGTCAATGAGTTACCAACTCGCTTTTAATCTTCTAATCAGTTGTCTGTTATTTTCATTGTCATTCGCCAGGTGTCGCACATGTTTCACCAAACTACACTGAGTGAAAAAAAACTGCCTCTTATTGTCCGTATCTTCGCCAAAAGGTTAACAAATTTTCGTAATTCTTTCGCTGGTGTATTCCGTGGACAATTTAAAATAAAACAGTTATTAAATATTCCACCAGTTCACTATAATAAAGTTGCAGGCGTTCATGGACACGGAGAACATTTTGAACGCAGAATTTAGATGTGTGTTAGCTATTTGCAAACGTGCAGTTTGACAATCACATTATCATGAGGTTGCCTAATATGCCTACAGGTGATCTGACTAAACCCGCCAGTAGCGTAGCCAGAAATGACAATTGTGAGGGGCCTGCTTTCCTTCTCCTCGTTACACCTTATGTTCCTTTGTCTTCCCTTTTTTCCCTACCCTGCCTTCCCTTAGAAGTAGAACTTCAAAAATCCGGCTAGAGGGTCTGGGGAGCGTTGTGAGCTCGCCGAGCGGGGTCGGGGGCGGAGCCCCAGCTGGAATAGAATTTAGTGCATTCTTTTGCTTTTAATAGATGAGATCTGCTGGCAATAATTTTAATTATTTTCCCGAGAATAAACTGACCAAATTGGCAAATTTAGTACAGTTTAAACGTATGCTAATGCTTTGTCTGGAGGATTGTGTGGGAGCGGCTGAGCTCCCCCCCCCAATTGTCTACGCCACTGAAACCCGCTGTCGGCTAAATATTGTTTGCGTTTAGGCTACAGATCCCACTGAAAGTTTGGCTGTTTGTGTGCAATTAGATGTTGCATTTTTGATATGAAAACATCCGATGTTTGCTGAAGTTCGAAATCGTAGACCTATGGAA
>Ga0209367_1009971_pt1 | contig 12799 bp, 7 predicted proteins | sample WorMetLIZISLAND2_FD_187412 | JGI IMG/M metagenome (GOLD analysis project Ga0209367, IMG submission 187412) | Marine gutless worms symbiont microbial communities from Max Planck institute for Marine Microbiology, Germany - Olavius geniculatus... ... | reverse complement strand
GTGTAACATCTACCACATCCATTCGTGCTGTCCTCCTCCAGCACGAATGGATGTGGTAGATGTTACACTACTCGCTATCAGCAGGTTCAATAATCTGCATTTGACAAGGTAGTGTAGCGACAGTATTAAGGTGAGATGGTCAAAACTATATAATTTTTATCAAGCTTTTTTGATGTTGCATGCAAAAAACATTATTAAAATCGGCCAATGTTTCACAGAGCTATTCAAAAAATTAAAGTGGTACGTTTTATGGACCACTGTGTATATCAATCAAAAGCGATTTCACGTTATCATTGAAAGATATTAGCTGAGCAGTATTTATAAGCCTAACCAAACCTGTAGAGCCGTTTGAGACTGTAGTAGTTGTTGTAGTCGTTGCTCAGTGTCTGCTATAGTTGTTGCAGTTGTTGTTGCATGACGTCAGTGTCTCGGCGGTATGTTGCAAGCACGTGATCTGGCTTCTGTACATACATCGTCATACATGTAGGTTTTTTTGTTTTATTGGACACTTTATTTAAGTTATTTTAGCACTCTGTTCTTGTGCGAATGCACTTAGATTTTTTGTAATGGGCGAGAAAACTGGTCGATCGGACAAACAAAACAGATCGTGCGAAAATTTAGAAGCGGCGGCATATCTTCTCACTTTGGTACCGTGGTAGAGGTAACAGTTTAGAAATTCTCAAGGCTTTTTGTCGAGAACACGATCTTAACCCTAAAACCATAGGGGCTTAACCAAGGCAAAGATTTTTGTCTCAAGAACCATAACAAGGCAAAGACGAAAACCTAATCTCAAAAACAACGCCATTGACTTGAGTCCCCATCTTCTAGGCCTAAATTGCGGTAAACCTCTATACCGCTGTGGTCGAAAACTAGGAGCTAGTTTCGTATAAGTTTGCAACTAGGCCTGCATTAATACGAAACTGTAGACGAAAGTGTAAGTTCTGAAGTAAAAGATCGTTTATGTGACATTACACAAGCATAAGAAATCCCGAGACCGATATAAGCTGCTCTCCTATTTAGAGATTCGTTATGGTTGAATAGCTCTGACCATTCGTATAATAGGCCTCCTACTGACATTTGGTATTCTCATTAAACTCTCTTTTAGTGGTCCCTTAACTGCGCATTAGCAGCCTGTTAGTGATAATATTCGTCTATTTCGTAATATGTGCAGTGATGTAAAAGCGTATAGGTAACATCGTGCTTACCTAGCTGCGTTGATGATGTTAATTAGCCTACCACGGCAACGATGACGTGACGTCACACGCAAATGACGATAGTCACTGCAGCGGCTGAATCTGGCGCTCATTATTCACTCATTATCTAATCAAGGTCCACAGATTTTAGGCACGGGCAGGGGCGTCTATCCCACCGTGGACACATTACGCATACACCCCTCCGATGTCTAACCCCCAACGTCGACTCCCCCAAGTCACACGTAGTCAAGTGTTGCATTTTCCGTCGGATGGCAAAAAGCGTCATGGGCACCCGCATAAATTTTACGAAAAGCAAAGACGTTGACCAAGGCGCCTCAGGCGTCAAACGAGGTAAAAAATGAAATAAGGTTTCTTTCTCCCAGGCCAACTAGGAAGTCTAAAAGCGTCGTAAGCTCCTCCAGCGGGGTCCGAGAAATGTAATAGGCCCTACGCTGTGAGCGTAGTCCTCAATTGACGTGGACGCCCCTTGGCCTGCATGGGGTTTCTGATGCTGGCCTTGATCAAGCTTGCAAATTTCCAGTATTTTAGTCTTCAGTCTAGCATTTGACCTTCTGCCCACCTGTAGACATCGTTGGTTTTTACGCGCGAGAGCTAGCATAGCGCTGTATTAGTATTAGCATAGTATTAGCTGTGGTAATTCTGTCTTGGTGTCTGTCACAACCCGGTACCGATCGGAGCCCAGATGAGATAGAGACTTCTGGTTTATACCGTGTGATAACCGCCAGCCTCTAGTATTTTGTGACAAAATTTCATGCTACTGGGTGAAGGGGGTCCCCACGAACGAGGGGGAGAAAAGGGCACCACCCTTAAAAAGACGTTATTCCACCATTTGGCTCATATAACGTGAAAATGGTTGCAGATAGGCACAGACATGCTGCTTATCTTAACAAGCACTGGCAACGAGCTTTTTAGAAATGTCAACATCGACGACCTTGAATGACCCTAAATCCCCAAAACAGGGGGTTTTAGTGAATTTTTCGCGATTTTGGGCTGCGACACGCACTTCAAAAGTGAATTGCACCAAAATTGCTAGAGATAGACCCCACTTTGGACATAAATTCTGATAACTTGCAAGCAAGTTGCTATACAAACTTATAACTCTGTTAAATAATTTACACTGAGTATTATTTTTTGCTTAATTAAGCAGATAAAATGACACGACACTATTATCTCGTAGACTGACCTCTAGTGTACGTATATAGCAAGTCGGGGTATACAATAGTGGCTCGCAGCACGGGGGACGCCTCGTGTGTGCGACTGCACGCTCCTTCGTAGCCGGGGGACCGGAGCCTCAGGAAGGTGGCGGGCTTGGTCAGGCCCAGACCGTAATGGTCTAAAGGTGCCTACGGCACCAAAGCCCCGATGAAGCGCCGGCGTGCGTGGAGAGGACAGTGGCCACGAAAGAGCAGTTTTGCTTCATTTTGCTTCGTTGTATAATACTTGTATTAACCCGCAGCACGAAGCAAAGCAAATTAATTGTAGTAGATAGCGTACTCAACGCTCCATATGCACTGATAGTTGCTTAAGTCGTTACAGCGTTTTCTTGGAAAATAACTCAGTATTATGCAACCATTGGGAACACCTATGTTTTCACACAGTAGTGCGTTAACATAAATTAGAAAAAGTGGAAAGTGAGTGCACCTTGCATAATTTCATCGTCTTGGCCATCTTTGTGCCAAAAAATGTCAAATTTAGTGAAAATATGACAAAGTTATGACAAAACAATTTTGACTGTTTTTTTTTTCTGAGACACGGTGTATACGTTTTACACTTACTGTATTTACAGACAGAAAATGTGCCTCTGCCAACATCAACAAAAACGTAAAGACAACTAACTGTACAGCAGCAACTAATGATATATGTCAACTAGCTAATACAGTGTCACAGCATACAGACGTTAATATACAGGGTGGGCCAAAAAAACCGGAACCTGTTTGAGCGTTGATATAGCACGATGTCAAAAGTTTTAGCATGTTGTAGATGTGTCATAACAAATCATTTAAATATTCGTTGCCTAATTTGCCTAAATCTTCATTACCCCTGAATACTCCCATGTGTCCGAGTTATTGAACTCAAAAACTCACTGCCGAAAAGTCCAGATTTAAATTCTGTGAATTATTCAGTGTGGCGGCATTGCAACAGATAGCATGGTCACACAATTTTAGTAACTGACCAGCTAAAACGTGTGCTAATCGAATGCTGGGCTAAGCTGATCCTGAACACGTTGAATCCAGCGATCGATCAGCTGCGTAAAAGGACTGATGACAGTTATGAATGAAAAAGTTGGGCAACCGCCTACATCAAATTTCATCTAAACTCAACGTGTGTGTTAATGATTGTTGATATTTCACTGTATGCTGAATGAAAATCAACTTAAATTCGTGCTTTACTGCCAATGTGGCATTATTTCAGGGGTGGGACAGATTTGTGCAGATCAGGCAAAAAATGTTTAAATGCTGAGACATGCAAGTTGTACACTTCTTCCGTACACAATTTTGAAGCTTTTGGCGTATTACGTGTCTTTCCATCAATAAACATCGCTAAGTTATAAAAGCTCAAATGTCCATGTTAAATCCATTTGTTACAGTCAAATTTGGCAGAATTTTGGGGGTGACAAATATTTATGCAAATTAGGCAAAGAATATTTAAATGCTTCATTATGCAAATTTGTCATTAATTCTTTACAGCATTCTAAAACTTTTGATGTATCACACGTCTTTCTACCACTAACCATCGCTGAGTTATCAACGCTCAAACAAGTCCGGTTTTTTGGCCCACCCTGTACCACTGTCACTCATAACGGCTGGTCGATCAAATGTATTAGACATATTGCTAACAGCTTTGTTGCTTCTATCTGAAGACAAATGTTTTACATGTGGTTTCGCTTAGCCGTGTTTGTGTTTCATAAAGGTTAAACTGCAAAGGTTAAACTTTTTGTTCCATTATTATGTGCATGTGCAATTTTGCCTGCAAAGGCCATCCCCGAAATGACCTATACTGTGTCAGGCGGGACTTTAAACCCTACTCACTCACTCACTTGCTTAGCCAGTTGTAACAAGAAAGTTAATCAACATCGAGACTAGTTAATACTAGTGCGGGTGACCATCAGCAAACAGGTAAACCATACTGGTGTGTAGTCAGCCACCCAGCTCAACTCAACCTGGCCAACCTCCATGGGGTAGACACAATAAGTACTTCCACTTTTGATTTAACTGATACAAACTGTGAGAGTAGCTCTGGAGAAAATGACCAATGAACAAAAATCAAAAGTAGTATATCGACAACAGAATTGAAAAACATCATATCTAGTTTTCTAGCAAAACATCCTGCTAACTACAAAGTTCTTCAACATGCTATTTAAAATACTTGTCCGATTATAAAATGAAATTAGAGCAAAAAACTTCAACAGTTTACAAAGCTATGTAAGGGCGATATGAGTCAAAACTCGAAAACAGCAAAAATGGTTTTGGGGCGATATTATTGCGTGTTGAATTCCAGACTGGCCCTTACAAGACTAGCCATTCTAAATGCTTGATAAATATTACTGTAGGCCTATATCATAAACAAAGTTTCGTTGTAGCCGTTTTTGAGTGTTGATTCATATCACCCTTACATAACATTGTAAACTGTGAAAGCCGCTTGTGAGAATGTGTAGGCCTATGTCCGTTATGTTTTTACTCAATGTAATTTAACACACAGTGAATTTTAAAGTTAAGATAATAATAATTCAATTTTTTCTTTCTTAACAGTAACGGCCTATATATTTTATAGCTGTAAGTTTCTGTTACTGGCACGCTGCCAGCGTTGCAGCTGGTGACGTCACAGGCACTGAATAATCTGCTGCTGGCCTACTGTCATTGTCACTATGACGTCACGCCACTGCACGCACATGCAGACAGACAGAAAATCAGACATGCCTGGATGTGTCTTTCTACCATGGGCATTGGCATTCACTGCAATATAGGTACGTGTATACCTATATACTGTTTGTTTCGCCGAATAGCAGTATTTCATTTTTTTCCTTATTAACAGTAATGGCTTATATACTGAATAGCTATAATTTGCTGTTACTTGCACGCTGCCAGCGTTGCAGCTGGTGACGTCACAGCCAATGCATAAACTGCTGCTGGCCAACTGACGTCATAGTCACTATGACATCACGCCACTGCACGCACACGCAGACAGAACGACAGACTAAAATTCAGACATGCCTGGACCTGCCTTTCTACACAGACTGGTGTACTACATTGTTTCAGCTTGCGACTTCTGTTTTTGTATTTTTATTTCAAGTATTTAGAATGGCTAGTCTTGTAAGGGCCAGTCTGAAATTCAACACGCGATAATATCACCCCAAAACCACTTTTGCTGTTTTCGAGTTTTGACTCATATCGCCCTTACATAGCTTTGTAAACAGTTGAAGTTTTTTGCTCTGATTTTTGCTGTTTTTAGTCGAATTTTGTCCAAATTTTTGGTATTAGATTTTATGACAATAAATTTATTTACTGTTTTCAGAATACCTCCGGGCGGGTAAAGAAAGTTGGTGCAAGGAAAAAATTATGTGTGATGTAACAATGTCTGCTGCAGGCAATTTTGTCTATGAATAAGAACGGTTAGTTGCCATGGCAACAGGGGTCGGCAGGGGAGAAATTCAAATGACAACATCAGATAGCCCGGGCCCGAAAATAGGGGTGTAGGTGAAAACAGCACGCAATTGTTTTTCACGGGGGCCAAGTTATAGTCAATTTTTGTCCCAAAATTTGTTGTCATGGCAACAAGGGTCAGCAGGGGAGAAGTTTAAATGGCACCATCGGATAGCGTGGGCCTGAACATAAGGGGGGAGGTAAAAACAGCTAGCAAATATCTTTCACGGGAGCTGAGTTATAGTCAATTTTGTCCCAAAATTCATTTCATGGCAACAGGGGTCAGCAGGGGAAAAATTTAAATGACACCGTCAGATAGCCTGAAAACAGGAGTAGGTGCAAACAGCGCACAATTATCTTTTACGGGGACCAAGTTATACAGCTTTGAAATCTCCATTGGCTTTAATGCAAAATTTTGCAACTTTTGAATGGTTGCTATGTCAACAGAGGTAGATAGGGAGAAAATTTAAATAACACTGTTAGATTGCCCGACCCCAAAAATAGAGGGGTAGGTAAACACAGCACGCAATTATCTTTTACGGGGACCGAGTTATACCACTTTAAACTCCCCATAGGTCGTAATGCAAATTTTTAGAAATTGGGGGTGAAATAGGGGAAGGAGTTATCAGATTTTTATCCCAAACAAACTCGATCTTACTTTTTGAACCCCAAATCACTGTGCAAAATTTCATCAAAGTCAAATCAAAATTGCAGCCGTAGGAGTGTTTACAGACAGACTGACAGACGCAAGTGATTTTATAATCTGTCCCATGCTACGCTATAGCAATGGGACAGATAAAAATCCATTGTGTAGAAAGTTTTTTCAATTTTGTTTTAATGCCATCCACAACAGATGTTTCACCATTCTATCATCAACGTGGTGTTAGTTGTTACAGCAAGCAGTTGTGATGCTATATAGTGAAACAGTCATGGTGTACATGAAAACAGTGTATTAACACATCTCCATCGTCCATATGCCTCGTGTTGTTTTTTTTTCATCGATGGACTGCACCAGAAAAGTCACCAACTGGCACTTTACAGCACTGCCGAACAAAGTCAAATTTGATGATTTCTGGCCATTAAATTCCTGAGTAGCTTGGCAATTTTGGCACTATTCTCAAAAATACACATTAAACTATATAGTCTGCATCAGTTTCTAGTCGCATCAGTTTGGCATTAATTTGGAAGTAGGTAATGAATGATTTCGCTGTATGTGGTGCTGCTAAGAATTCAGCAATTTTTTTGGCAGTGAAATATATTACATTCGATATTTTCAGCCAGAAAGAAGTTGGCTTGCATCCCGATGCATGGGAGAAATTCACCAATGAATAAAACAACACAAAGGAACACAGCACTCTATGAACAGAGCAGCTAGAACTGCATGTAGTATGGCTGAGCTATGTTCGAAGACGTCTGTGGGTATTCTAAGAAGATGACCTATGATAAATTTAGGTGAAGTCGCCTTTTCGTTGCTGGAAACAACAGCCTGTCATTTCACCCGCCATCGAAAGATCATCTACATGCTTCAATTTGTCAATGTCTCTACTCGACAACTGTCTGTCTGGTAAAACGAGACCCTGCAAATAAATCTGTTTCCCCTCCTTCCCTGACTTTTCTTCGCATCTCAAAGTGCTGTTTGTATTGTCTGCCAGCGTAACAGATGTTAGAGTTACATTTACAATCAAGAAATTGTAAGTTTGACTGCTGGTCAGGTCACTGTCAGCAATGTAAAATCGACTTTAGTTGGCTAACAAAATCAGGGACGTTGAGAGCCACAGCTGTGCTTGGGAAAACATTTTCGTAAGACCTATCTGGGAAAAAAATTTGTAAATTTTGCATTTAAAATGGCACAATCTGCTAAACTTCATATTTTTAAACGATGGCAGGGCTCAGAAACATTGTGGGGCACAGGAAAAACTTTCTCCGCCGCTCCACAGGCCCGGACAGAATCAATCACTTGGCATCCCCTTACAATGACACAGTCATACTGTCAGCTGATGCAGACTGGCAACAGCTAGAACTGTGAATAGTACTGCTGGGCAGTGTCGGAGGATGCGGTCAGGTAATGTCCACCGGCGGCAGTGGTGTAGTACGCAGTCTGCGGGTACCCAGCAGCAGCAGCAGCTGCAGCAGCAGCTGCATCGGCATATTCATAGGCTCCTCCCCCATACAGCTGCTGCTGCTGCTGGCCAGCTGCTACTGCCGTGGCGTACTGCTCGGCTATCACAGCTGCTGATGGCTCATTGGACACCGCTGCCAGCTGGGTAGTACCACCTGCCGTCGCTACGCCGTATCCCATGTTCACCGACGCACTAGCACCAAACCTCTGTGGCCTGTATGTACCGGCGGCACCACCAGGCTTATTCCCACGAGTCGAACCGGCGCCGAACCCACGGCCACGGATTGCAGACTTGCCGGCTTCGCTGCTGTAGCCGCCGTATGCTGTGAACATGCTGCCCTTGGCTGCGCCAGATCCACCTCCCCGTGCCTGCTGCTGCTTTGGAGCACTGTACGACTGGCCACCATACGAGCCATAGTCGTCGTACATGTCGTACCCACTGGCGCCGTAGGTAGCATCGTAGCCCTGGGTGTTTACCGACGAGGACGCAGCGGCTGCAGCAAAGTTCCTCGCAGACTCGGCGAGCTGCGAGTAATCGCCGTCCGAACTGAACTGCGACCTATCTTGCGACGCCGACAGTACGCTCTCACGTAGACCCAAGAAGTCACTGGCCTTCAGCACGCCGCCGGACACCCAGGCCTGGTTACGCACGACAGCACGAGCCCCGCGACCTCGACCTCCGCGACCTCCGCCGCGACCCCTGATGGCACCGCTGCCCCCACGGTCAGTGCCGGTGCCCTGCGAGAAATGCGGCTTCTGCTTGGGCTGCCAGGGGACCTGCTGTCGACGTTTGATCTCCTTGGCAGTCAGCTTCACGTGCAACACTCCGGACTGATGGAGGTAGTTGACTGCAGCAGTAGCAGCAGCAGTGCGAGCTGCCTTCTTGTTCGTCCCTTCACCCTAACATACAGTACACCATACGTGCACGCTACACTAATGGTCAACTCAGCCTTCTACCCTCAGCAGAACAAGAAATGTGTAGTAGCTTACGGGCTAAGGGGTGAAGGTTTAGTGTGGCTGATTGGGGCGGTGTTATGTCTGCTTGCTATAAACTCCGAGTCCAACTGTTCGCTGACACGAGCAATGAATGGCCGCATACTGCGCTGCGGTATCATTAGCTCATGCCACTTAGCTGCCACTTCTAAGATTGTAAAGGGCTTCTGGTCACAAGTCTAGATCATGTAAGAAGCGCTATAGCAAGTACCAGATCTTTACCTTTATCTTTAATACGAAGACACAAACAATCAAGTTGGCTGGGTGGCACAACAGTTAAGATGTTGGACTTACAATTAAGAGAATGTAAGTTTGAATCCTGATTGGGTTGCTATCAAGTGGAAACTACTTGGATGTGTGACTGTTTGTGGGGAGATAATCTATCCCAGTATATAACCAAGCACCCAGCTTAACTCACCCTTCCATCCCTCCTGGGTCGATTAATCAAGTACCAGGTACTTGGAGGTAAGGCAAGCGGTGTTCGTTCACTTGTCAGATAGCAGGCAACAATGAGTGATTCCATATGGTAGGTGACACATTACAGCTCTGAGATGGGTTTCCAAGAAGAGCTACACACATCTTTTAACCTATTTTAACACAATCAATCCATACACATGTGATACTGTCACAATCAATCATGTCATGATGACTAACTCTCAAGACCTAGGTTTGTTCAAGACTAAAATCAAAAACGAGGTTTTATACTCGTTTTTTTGTTTTAAACTAGAGCTGCCGAAGCGTTAATGTTTTAAACGCATTAACGTGCTGCGTTAATTTTTTAATGCATTAATTAACGTGTTATTAACGCACCCAGGCATACCGAGAGGGAGAGTAGGAAAGGGGGTAAGTTACCCTGGACCCCACGACGTTTGGGGGGCCCTGCCTGTAGAGTATAGAAAGTTAGAAACACAATCTTAAACGTATAATCGACAATTACTGACATCATATCTAGCACAGAAATCTATTAGCCTGTCTTCAAAATAATTATTTATTTATAGTAGCGATGAACGGCAACTAGTTTAGTTATACCTAAATTCATTCGATTGTCAAATAACTGCAGTTTAACGGAATAATGGAACTTTTCTTTCACAGAATCTAGTAAATTTAAATAAATTAACGTAAATTAATGTATATGCATTGATTTTTTTAACGCGTGCATTAATTTACGCACTAACGCGTTAATTAATGCGTTAATTTGAGAGCTCTATTTTAAACACTTTTGGTGGTGGTGGTTTCCCTCCCAATGTAGCACACATTGTTTTATACCTGAAATTCACTGTTTTCAATCCGAACTTTGGCAACAAAAATTCCCGGCATTTCCGATGTTACTTCATCGTCAAACGTCAGCTCTGAACTGGAGTACAACTCGTGCAGCAAAGACACTGGGTTTTTCCCACCAGGAATTTCGAACAGCAGATTTGGTGCTGCAACGACAGGCTTTGTGCCAGTAGAACGTCCAGAGATGAAAAACTTCTGCTTGACAGTTGATAGACTCGCCATATCTCCAGTATAGACTGGTGAACCATCTACACAACCAGGCAGTCATTGATCAAACATAAGAGTGTAATACGAAACCAGCGACAGCCACAACTGCCCCTCTCCCAACTAAATTTTTCCACCAGTCAAAAAAAATTTTCTTCCAAAATACAAAATCTGGGGTAGAAAATCATCCATTCTGAAAAATCACGCGCAAAATTAAAATTTTAAACGTTCATTTATAATCTCCTCTGTCAGAAATGTGCACCTATCTAACAAAAAATGCCATCAAAATCATATTTGAGCATAAGTGCATAATTTTCAACAATTATAAATTATTGCCTAGTTTAGCTTCAAAGTAAGAAATACACTAGCCACAATTACTCCATTAAAGCCACACATCTAGAAGGCAGCTAGATGCACAAACAAACCTGGCAGCTGGGTGCACTGTATTCCAAACAGTTTACGCAGTGCAGCATCAGCAGCAAGCGCTTTGGACATCTTCTTGTTGGTGCCGCAACCTTCAAATGTCTCGCCATCGACCACACACACCATGCCATAGAGCGGCTTGCCATTGCTGACTACGGTCTCTGCCGGGTCGTCCGGTACAACGGAGGTGTATGTGGTGCCTGGACGCAACTGGTTGAGTACAACTGTTGGATTGATGCCTCGAGAAGATTCCTCCACTGTGTCCATGCCAGTCGCCAATGCGGAAGAACCTACTCCCCCGGCCGCTGGAGTGGAAGCCACGACATCTGGAGGCTCACCCAGCAGAGCGTGAACTGCACTCTCGGCCGCCTGCAGTTTAGCCTTCTTCTTGGACGTACTCGTGCCAAAAAACACCTGACAATGGACCACACATGAACAGACTGCATATCAACACAAGGTGGCCTGGCAGCATAATGCTTTGGACTTACAATCAAGATGTCACGAGTTCCATGCTCAGGCGGGTCACCAACAAGTGGTTACTACAAGTCGGATGGCTAGCAAAGCTGTCTGTGGACAGGTAAATAGTATATTACCAACTCCAAGAGTGGCATGTAACACTTGTGTGATCCCATATGGCAGATGATCCTCTGTAGCTCTGAGATGCATTTTCTATAAAGAATGCCATTCAACCATCAACCAAACACAGACAGCCAAGAACAGTACATGAACAGACCACCAGACAGTGCACATTGCACAGATAGTCTGCACTAAGTACAGTGCAGCACTATTTAGTTGGCCAAGACCAGTGATTTTCAGTTTTGCACAATTACCCATTTTGCGGATCCAGTTGCAATTACCCGAGCACGCAAACCTAGTTTCAACTTTAAAGTAAGTACCGTACAGAAAACAACAACATTTTGATATATGAACCCAATTATCATTATAACAGTTAGGTGGTAGAATTTTAGACACTAACATTCAAAATTTGGAGAATATGATTATCACACTACTCTTAGAATCTTAACCGAGTCAAAACAGACATCAAGCTGTCTCATAAACCCTGCCTGAGGCACTTCAAAAATTGTTAAATTTTAGCAACCAAAGTTAAAAGTGATAGAAGACTGAACATCACACACAAACATATACACAAAGATTCAACAATTTACCAATATAAGAAACACAGATTGGACTAACAGAGCCTATAACACAGACTGAATAAAGGATGACATTGTAATGAAGCTTAAAACTGCAGTAACCTGTCCGTTTACAACAAGCTGTATAGTGAACGAAGGATTGTGCACAGGTCCTGAGTGTTCCACCAGTTCGTACTTGAGATCCTTGTCATACTCATGCAAAGCCATCACCGCATTGCTCTCCACGGGTGAGCCAAGCTGCAAGCGCTCACGAATCCGCTTGATCTTCTTCTGATATATCTCGGCATCGCTGGGTGGCGGCCGCTTCTTGGTCGTCAGCTGAGGCTGAACAGCAGCAGCTGGAACCTTGTCTGACTCGGCAATGCTCATCAGCTCTAACACACAACAGCATTATTATAATTGTTGTAAAATGTGTCACAGAATGCATGAAAATATGTTATTCTCGAAGCAATATTAAAAAATTGCCTGCAAAAAACACTGTGTGAAGCGGCTCTGCTCAATGCCCTTCTCCAAATACTTTCCCACTAAGCAGAGAAATACCCTCTCATCATCATCATCATCAATGAATATCCGAAAGCAGGCCAAAGGCCTCTATTTCCATGTGAAGAAGATAAAATAGATAGAATATGATCGTCATTATCTAGCAACAAAAACATTACTACATTACTACATTACTGCTATAATTAACTAATCCAGATTACTTCCAATGGCAATAAAACTGCAAATATTTATGTAAAAAACTGTTCAGTTTATATACAGTGTAAGGGTGACATC
>Ga0209367_1009970_pt1 | contig 12801 bp, 12 predicted proteins | sample WorMetLIZISLAND2_FD_187412 | JGI IMG/M metagenome (GOLD analysis project Ga0209367, IMG submission 187412) | Marine gutless worms symbiont microbial communities from Max Planck institute for Marine Microbiology, Germany - Olavius geniculatus... ... | reverse complement strand
CTGCAGGAGTTGAGCCACGCTGCCCTAGATAGGCAGCGGTGGGCAGCGATAGTAAGAATGGCGTCAGACACCAACGGGCATTGAGCCCACGGTTATCGATGATGATGATGATGATCCGAAGCCGCCGGCTTAGATACTTTAGCCATGTAGTCAGAACGCAACCTTCCCAATGGCCACACTGAGCCCTGTATGGTTGTGTTCACAAAACAGACACTGAGAAGGAGATTTGGACTGATAATACTTCGGACGATTGCCAGATGATGAGACTCTCACTCACACAAGCAACATACGAGTCTGAGGACAGAAAACAATGGACGGAATATACGAGGCTGCATGTCCCAGCGTGTTTAACTGCTTCGCCATGACATCGAAAGAATTTAAGTCAACATTTTTTACAAACTAAATTTCTCAATGGCCTCCTTCTGTATTTCCACTGCATTCATTACCTGGAACTGTTCCTTTTCTTTTTCGAGGTCTTTCTTCGCCTGCACCAAAGTTTCCTTCTCAGTCACCAACGCTTTGATCTTCTCCTGCAGGCTGACGATGTACACATCGCTGTCATCAAGACGTTTCTCCATCGTCAGTTTCTCCTGTTGACCACAGACACAAGATGACCCCATGATAAAACATGACATGGCACTGCTACAAGCCATGGCATGTCACCGACACAAATGGCAAACCAACATCTAACATAATTGCAAAAATCAATTCACTTTCTGAAAATGTTTTAATGCACTGGAGCAACAATGCATCTTATTGCAGCTGTTTCCCTGTCTTAGTTCATACAAGATACACGGTGTTTCACAAAAAAGACCCCTTTTTGTTTTTCCTAATTCACTCACATGATGATCAGTTTACAGCAGGACAGCAACTGAAAGCACCAGTTGAAACTATCAAGCTCATACCCTTGACACATCATGATGTCAGCATTACGTCACTACTAACAAAGAATATTTCATCAACCGCTGTATTCAGCTACAACTGATACAAATTTTGTGTAAATTGATCATCATTTGAGTAAATTATGAAAAAAAACAAAAAGGGGTCCTTATTTATCAAACACCATGTATATGCAATGTCTACCTTTAGACAAACAAAGGCCATCTTGATGTAATGCCAACAATGTCCAAAGCTTTCCACTTACAATGAGCATGGTAATGGGGTCTATCAGAAACTCATTCAAAAGATCCCTTTCTCATCACTAACAAGAAATTTGAGCTAATGCTCACAAGACGCGTGAAAGCCTATAGCAGTTCCTGTTCGCAAACTGTCAGTCTATTTCCAGCCATTTCGTCGCGACTTTTACGGGGGTACCGCTCTTTGATGCCATAAAATCCGTAAAACCCCCTATTTTGGCGTTCAAGGTCATTCAAGGTCACTGAATTGGGCGCCAATCGAGAGGCAGTGTACGACTTCCTATTACTGATTAATAGTAACTTAGGCCCTACCTCGAACCGTTACTGAGATACAACGACTTATTGGCCAAAAATAGCAAATTTTGACCACCCCCCTCTCATTTAGGGCCCTCATTCGAAGTGACCCCCTTTGAATTTATGAAAAAGCTTTATGGTTCCTGAAACCACGAAGGGTAGAAGACTGAGTCGATCTAGCTGGCAGGCTTTGCACCGAGATGGTTTACCTGTCCTGCTTTACGGTTCCTGAAATTAGAGTCTTCCAGGCAGCCGACGATGAGGATTTGATGATCCTAGCTTGGACCGTTTTTGCTTGATCCACCCGTGTGACAGACGGACGAACAGACAGACAGACAAACGGACGGACGAAATTGCGATGGCTAAAACATGCTGAAAGCAGTACAGCTGCTTTCGCATGTAAAAATGCTGGCAAAGATTCTGAAATACTTGGGACTGGTGCGCTTGTAAAGTTTTCTTAAATTCACTGCAAGACGTCTACGGTAGTAGAACAGTGACATGGTGACATCAAAGATGAGCTTAGATAACCTGATTAATGACTTCCATCTTTTCTTGCAAACTGCGCACACAAACTTGCAAGTCCTTCGTCTCTTGCTGCATATCAGTGCTCTTGTCCAGACACTCCTGCAAAACGTTTCACATCTATGCAACTAATTCCACAAACAGGAACAGCACATGCAATATCATCAAACGTCTAAAGCGGTACAGTGCTATCGACAATAATCAATAATTTGCACTTTTGTGAACCCTCATATAATTAATTATATGCATGCAAATTGCAAAATGATGTCCAAAAAAACCCAAATAGTTCAAACTTCCACCAACGACTAATTTTAATCAACAGCCTACAGTAACTGCACTCAAATAAAAAACACACTAAAAATCACGAGGCCACATCATGATTCAGATTGTCAAAAATGTGACTATTCTTTGGCTATGCCCCACCCATCCAAACAAGAAATTTGAGCTAATGCTCCCAAAAAGCGTGAAAGCCTATAGCAGTTTCTGTTCACAAACTGTCAGTCTATCTCCAGTCATTTCGCCGCAGTTCACACTTGGACTGTGCTTTGCAGCCAAAGATCGCAAAAATCAATAAAGTCATCGATGTTGATACAACTAAAAAGCTCATCACTAATCCTTGTTGTGATAGGCAGCATGTCCATGGTGATCTGCAACCATTTTTACGAAAGACTGGCCAATAATGGTAAAATAACAACTTTTACTGGGGCACCGCTCTTTGATGCCCTCGTGCGCAGGTTTCCTTGAACCTAGAAAATCGAGACTTGGACCTTCGAAATCTACGTTCAATGCTGAAAATTTCGTCTGCAGCTTGTCCTTGTCTATCTCAATTGATTTCGGTGCAATTCGCTCTTGAAATGTGTCTTGCAGCCCAAAATCACCAAAAAATCCATAAAACCCCCTAATTTGGCATTCAAGGTCATCCAATGTCATTGAATTCAATGGCAATCAAGAGCCAGTGTACGACTTGCTATTGGTGATAATTAGTAACCTGGGCCCTATTTTGCATTCTTATTGAGATACAGCGACTTAGTCTAAAAATCGCAAATTTTCCCTACCCCCTCTCATTTAATGTCCTCGTTCAGGGTGACCCACTTTGAATTTATAGAAAAGCTTTACAGTTCCTCGAACTAGAGTCTTCCGGGCAGCCGACGGTGAAAATTTGGTGATCCTAACTTGCACCATTTTTGACTGATCCACCTGTGTGACGGACGGACAAATGGGCAGACGGACGAACGGCGTGAAAATTTCACAAAAATTAATTCATAACTTGCTGAGAAATCTTGTGAACAGATGGAAAGATAGACAGAAAGTCATAGATAAAAACAAAACCTCTTACATAACATAACTTCAGCACTCATAGGCCAAAAAATTTCATAACACTAAACAACAAAAACTGACAAGATGATGATCATTTTTTTCATCCAGCAGTTTTCCATGTTTTCATCTCAATTCCGAAATATTTAATAACCAAAGCACACTATGAGACTAAAATGCACAATGTTCACTGATGCCAAAAAATATCAAAAACACTATTAATACACACTCTCAGCTGGGCACGCAATACATCCGAGTCTGACGTTTGATCCGAAATCCTCTTCTCAAGGTCTTTCTTTTCGTACTCAAGCAGAGCACGTTCACTGTCCATTATACACAGCTTCTGCAAACATTCAAGCATGTCCAAATCAATTGCCAATATCAACAGTGCAATCAATTCAGCTGGCCATATCACTAACTGAAGTCATCAATGTTACTATGATATACACATAACATCACAATGGCATTGAACAAACATGTATGAAATAGTTACAACCATAGATATAAAGAACATTCCAAACTAGAAATTTGGGGCAAAGCCCAACGTGAGTCCACCCGGCGCCCTAAGTCCGATTGGGGGAAATTAAGGGGGGTAAAGACGGGGGGGAATTTCCTCGGCACCAAAGTCACGTGGCCCGAACTCAAATGCATTGGCATACGCCGAACGCGCATTGTCGACTTAGGGTAGGTCAACATGTTGTAAAGAGCACCAATTTTTGAACGTTTTTTGTTTTTTGCCCTCCCAAATTTTAAGGGGGGCGGTGCCCCCAAAATTTGTACTTGCATTAACACCCCAACATAGAGACACGTCAAGTGCCAAAGTTTTGTCGGGCTACACCCCCTAACTCCGAAGTTATAAGCGCTAATTTGTTCCATTCTAAGCCAATTTTTGACCCCCCTTTGAAAAAAGTTGTAAGGGGGGCCGCCGTCCCCGGTGGGGGGTGCACTAGTAAGACTTGAGTGATTCTCTAGCGCGTGTAAAAATTTGGGGGCGCAGCATCCCCTAGGGGCCGAAATATATTCTTCCGAAAAATGCGACTTAGGGTAGGTCAACATTAGCGCTTATAACTTGGTTCGTGGTGGACAGAATTTCACAAATCTTTTTTTGTTCAACACCGAAAAGATCGCTCTCGTCAAAGCCGTTTAGATTATGTCGCTCTCTTCATCGGTTCCAGAGATATTTGCGCTCAAACTCGAAAGTTGTCGTAAATCGCACAGATTTTGGAACGTTTTTTGCCCTCGAAAATTTTAAGAGGGTGGTGCCCCCAAAATTTGTACTTGCGTTAACAACATAGAGACACGTCAAGTGCCAAAGTTTCGTCGGGCTACACCCTCTAACTCCGAAGTTATAAGCGCTAATTTATTACATTTTAAGCCAATTTTTGACCCCCCTTTGAAAAAAGTTGTAAGGGGGGCCACCGTGTCCGGTGGGGGGTGCGCTAGTAAGACTTGGTCATTCTCTAGCGCGTGTAAAAATTTGGGGGCGCAGCACCCCCTAGGGGCCGTAGGGGAAACATGTGCTTTCGGTGGGTACCATTAAGAATCTAAATCTCCATGGTCACTGGACCAAACTTCACCGGACTTGTTTCGCCTAACGCAGGAGGAATTGCGGTAGACGGAATGACTATCCGATTTTGAATACCTTCATCCATTTCGGAGATATTCGCCGCCGAACTTCGAAGTCGTCCGAAATCGGGCCAAATTTTGCATGTTTTTGGCCCCCGAAATTTTTTCGGGGTGTGCCCCCCCAAAAAATTTTGGACCAGCATTATAAAATAGTGCCTAGTACTGACCATCGTGCAAAATTTCATGCTGGTCAGCCCACGCATCTCAGAGATCTCGCGTTGCAAAAAAAAACATCTGCAGTAAAACATAAGTCCTTCCGAAAACTATCGTTTTCGGGCGGACTAATAAACTGGGAAGAAACATTTTGAAATGTTTTTAAAATGTGGCAAAAATAAAAAACGTTTAAAAACGTTGATAAAAAACGTATGCATAATTTGTTCAACTTAGAGCCTGAAACCAATTAATGTCAGTGTAGCATAGCTAGAGCAAGAGAAAGACAGAGAATTTTATTTAATTTTTTTTAACTGTGTGGTCATAAGATCAAGTATCACTAGAGTTTATGTAAGTAAACTACCACCACTATAGCCGATTAATTCATTTCTATGGTTTTAAAAGTGTTTCTCAACATTTTTGGCAAAAATTTTCCAATATTAATGAACGTTTTTATAAAAATAAAAAAGTTGAAAAATAAAAACAGTGTTAAAAAGCGTTAAAAACGTTTTTACGTCTATGGTTAAGACGCAGCAATAAAGCGACACTGTGCAGTGATCATAACTTAACATCTTTATATACACCAAACCTAAACCATGTGTGCCCATGAAAAGTGAGGACCTTAACATTTTGTTAACAACTTCTACCAGGTTACTATAGAAATATGTTACAGAAATATGCATTATGAAATTTATCAGCAGAGTTGACAAATTTTGCATAAGTACAACACTGTTTGCTTAAACCATACCCAGTTGAAATTCAACTAACTACAAGAAATTTGAGCTAATGCTCACGATACGTGCGAAAGCCTGTAGCAGTTACTGTTCGCAAACTGTCAGTCTATCTAAAGTCATTTTGTCGCAGTTCATTCTTGGAGTGTGCGCTGCAGCCGAAGATCACAAAAAAATAAAACCCATTATTTTGGACGATCAGGGTCTTTCAAAGTCATCGATGTTGATACGACTGAAAAACTTGTCACTAATGCTTGTTGTGAGAGGCAGCATGCCCATGCCTATCTGCAACCGTTTTCACGAAAGACTGGCCAACTACGGTAAAATAACGACTTATACGGGGGTACCGCTGTTTAATGCCCTCGTGCGCAGGTTACCTTGAACGTAAAAAATCGAGACTTGGACCATCAAAATCTACGATCAATGCTGAAAGTTTCATATGCAGCTTCTCCGTGTCTATCTCAATTGATTTTGGCGCAATTTGCTCTTGAAATGTGTCTCACAGCCCGAAATCGCCAAAAAAATTCATAAAAACCCCTATTTTGGCGTTCAAGGTCATCCAAAATCATTGAATTTGGCGCTAATCAAGAGCCAGTGTACAACTTCCTATTAGTGATTAATAGTAACCTAGGCCCTATCTCGCACCGTTACTGAGATACAGCGACTTATTGGCTAAAAATCGCAAATTTTTCCTACCCCCTCTCTCGTTTAGCATCCTCGTTCAGGGTGACCCCCTTCGAATTTTTGGAAAAGCTTTACAGTTCATAAAACAAGAGTCTTCCAGGCAGCCAACAGTGAAGATTTGGTGATCATAGCTTGCACTGTTTTTGACTGATAAACCCGTGTGACAGACGGACAGACGAACAGACAGACAGACGGACAGAACTGCAATGGCTAAGACGCGCTAATGCAGTAGCTGCTTTCGCGCGTAAAAACCTGGCGATGCAAAATATTGCAGCACCATACTATACAGCTTACTACAGAAGTTCACAGAAGTTCAGAGTTCCTCAAAAATCCCAAAAATTGTGCAAAGCATTCTTTAAACTTTACATTATGTGTTTGAAGAACACAATTCATGAAGTTCAGTAATGATCTTGTAATGTTGTAGACGTTTTGTTGAATGCTACACCTGTTTCAGTTCGGCACGCGACTCGTTGGCCTTCTTAAGCTGGTCCTCCAGCACGGCAGTCTTGGTGCGAATCACCAGCAACTCTCCGTTCTCATCCTCAATCTCGATCAGATCATCAGTCATCGGATGCTTGAACTGGAATGGCGGACTCGCACCACGCACGTGTCCTGATGCTGCCACGTAGCAGAACTGATAGAACTCACCGTCGTCTTTTGGCAATTTACTGCCTACAAATTGACAGAACATGAATCAGCTTTATGAATGAGCAGTAATAAATGTCTCTGGTGAATTTAGCACATTAGCAGCCTACATAGGCAGATCTGTGGCTATGGCTTGATCCAAAGGTTGGTAACCGACCAACATTGTTCAACATGCATCAGATACACCAGAAGAACTCTTGCAATGGCTGTACCATGATTGCTAAAAGCACAAAGTTGTTCATTGTTACTAAATTACCATTGATTAAAAACTACTCATTATAGTCTGTTAATATTTACCTGATTACCACTGTATGTTCAACACTACCGGTACTTACTTACCGGTACTTATTGTAGCCTACAGCTACACTTCACAAAATTTTCCAAAAATACTCACTAAGGCCCGGTTTTTTCATCGCCAATCAAATCAAATTTGATCTCCGATTTACTGATCTCTGATTAACTTGATGTTCTGAATTGATCGTCGATCAACTGTGTTTCGTTTTTCCATGCATTTTCGATCTCCAATTACGTGATCGGCGATTAGATGATCCGCCGTCAACTGAGCCTACTTTATGCCAATCTGATTGGCAGACAGTGACCTTAATTTGCGGTGTTGCGCTAAATTACCCAGCATGCGCTGCGAGTGGACGCCGTAGCCACTACTAGCCAGTAAACGTCGTCACAGCAACGATATCAACGATATCGTCTGCTGTCAAAAATATGTTCTATCGCAAATCAATACAGGAACGTCTATCTATTTTATTTCTCCACAAAACACTATGCACAGTATGAATTGATGGGTAGTGATTGATCGCAATGCCTGAAACCTTATTTTAATGCGTGAATTGCCATTCTGACCAGCAAAGTGAAGCGACGTTTCTGGTGCGAATAAGCAACAAACTGCAGATCGCCACGTTTAATCGTCAATTATCTGATTTGATCCGCCAATATTTGGCCATCAACTTGATGGGAGATTTGATGGACGATCAGTCGCTAATTGGCGATGGAAAAACAGTTATTGAGATGATCTCAGATCAAGTACCGAAGTTGATCAGAGATCAATTTGATCGGCCATCAAATGTGCATGGAAAAACCGGACCTTAATTACTTTCTCTCTGCATCATTCACACTTTAGGCCTACAAATAGTTAATCAAATGGATGTTTGCCATTACGAAGAACAATCACATTACCTGGAAACACAACACGGTTTGCAACTTCTGTTCCAACGACGTAGCTCGAAGGAATCGGCGACCACTCGTAATAGAAATAGTCTGAAGACGATCTCCAGCCAACTTTGTAAAGACCGACCCAGTCTCGTGAATTAACGACTAGGTCTTCACTGATCACATATGAACACTGGACATCTGCGCCAGATGTGAACGTCTCCGGAATGCATATGAACCGAACGTGAGAAAAGCTCGTTGCTTTACCGGTAACCTGAAAGCTGTCTGATTTTTCACTATTTGCAGCCATTTACTGCCGATCTGAAACCAAATGTTCAACAAAGTGATAGAGATTATGCAGCATGCAGTTAGCAAAAATGTCAAAGTTTACAAGTGCAATAAACAGTTGCGCAGTGTTGTAACTTTGTAAGTCAGTAATAAACAAAAAAGAAAAAATATAAATATCTACTAAAAAACTTTGCTTTCAAAGTGACAAAATCAAGAAGACCTACAGGCAAGTGTCAATGAACTAGGCAAAACTCACTATTCGTGATACCTGCCACAGCCACAGTACTAAATAATAAATCACAAAACAAAACAAAAAATGTTGCAACAATATTAACTTAGGTAATCTATATTATAGCCGCCAGAAAATGAATGGTTTTTGTTACAAATTCTGACTAGCAGTAGACTTACCAATGTTTAAATGATGCTGTAAATTGCACACCAATGTTCATACATTAATATTAGGTCTCATTTATACGTGACTTTGTTCGTCTTTATGTATACATATATCGCTGCATATTTGTTGTTTATGTTCTCAACTCTCGCTAGATGTCGCTTCAGTTTGTTTATTTTTTTGTGTATGTCGTGTTTAAGTAACGGGAAGTACCAAAATTTTCGGGCGCAGGTGTGCAATATTGTCGTTTTTATTGGGAAAATTCCATTTGCATGTCGGAAGCGGGTGTAGCGGGCAGCTATCGTGACGTGTCATGTATGATCAGACAATGACCTTCATGGCCCGTATAGCATGCGTGTTATGGCGTCGAATGCAAATGTCGTCAACTTTGGAGCGTTTAGTTGGACAATGCTGCATTTCTCTAATGTGTGTAATAGTGCAACAGATTTTTTATCATTAGTCGTGCGTCGTGTCGTCGTTCTGCGTGAAAATGCTGCAGTATCAGTGTGTGCGCTACTTTTTTCGCTGAACAACGTTTGTTTTGTCATTTGTTTCTTTTAATGTTGCTTCAGAAGTGACTGAAATAGGTAGAATTAGTGTTGTTATGCATGTTTCAGACTAGTTTAATTATGGGAAACTGCAATTAAGTGGCATATTGCTACCCGAGAATAAATTTGGGGTCTTGAGTGGGGATCAGCAATAACATTAATTCTTTCGTTCTTTATATGCTGCTTATTCAGTACCTGCAGTTCATTGCTTTTTCCCAGGGTGGTGGCAGTTTGCTTTTTGTCCTTTTGGGCATTATTGGATTCATCTATGATTTACATCGCTGCTTACTAAGGCTATTTATTTTTTCTACATTTTTACGCGCGAAAGCAGCTACTGCTTTCAGCACGTATTAGCCATCGCAATTCTGTCCGTCTGTCTGTCACACGGGTGGATCAGGCAAAAACGGTTCAAGTTAGCATCACCAAATTTTCACCATCGGCTGCCTGAAAGATTCTAGTTTCAGAAACCGTAGATTTTTCATAAATTCGAAAGGGGTCACCCCGAATGAGGGCGTTAAATGAGAGGGGGTAGGCAAAATTTGCGATTTTTGGCCAATAAGTCGCTGTATCTCAGTAACGGTACAAGATAGAGCCTAGGTTACTATTAATCACTAATAGGAAGTTGTATACTGGCTCTCGATTGGTTTAGGTAGTTTTATGGGTTGTAGATGCGGCTTATTCAGCTATAAGATTATTTTTCTTATTGAGTTTAGTACGTCTTTGATTCGCCAGGTGGCGCCACTCATCTGTTTTTTCGTATTTTTTTGTTTCCCCCCCCCCAAAAAAAAACTAGCCCCTTTTTCTTTATAGGCCCCATCAAAAAACCCTCTTTAGAATGATGAAATTCACCCAAAAACTGAACTTTGTTCTCGGGTCTCAACAGTCAATTATTTGCAGTTTCCCATAATTAAATTAGTCTGAAACCTGCATAACAACACCAATTCTACTATTTCAGTCACTTCTGAAGCAATCTGGGGTGGCGGCTGTAATATAGATTTTTACCTTAAATTATTCTGAAGTTTAAAATTACTTATTATAGCCGATAACGCCCAGTAACGATTACACAACACAATATCATCTGTTGTCAACGCTTCCGCCATTACGAAACAAAAGACCCCAGAAAATAGACAACGTAGACAACCGATATATATGTTTACAGCAATAAAACGTTAACTCACTTGATTCAAAAGATCCAGAAGAGTTGGCTTAAGCTGTTACTCACTCTAAACACCCGATCATATGCCTGGAAATAATGCTTCGCAGTGACCTAGCAAATCATCAAGTGTTTATTTACGCCATTTGTTGACACTGGGATTTTTTCTCAGCTGGTTCTCTGTCACCTACGAACGTTACTTCCTTTCACTTTCGAGATTCGACGTCGACGCATTTTCGACGACGTGTATTTTCGCTCAATAACTATACCGGTAGGAAAAACTAGAAAATCTTTACGTAAAAAATTATTTACACCGGTTTCGTCTAGTTACTTTTGATAAACGTGTTTTCGAACTGTATCAACTGATTACTAGACTTTTTTCAAAGGCCTCGCGACTCTTTTTATACATCTCACGTCTCGAAGTTCGTTTTGAGACTCGAAGTGAAGACTAGAATGCTTGCTTACATTCTTACATCGTTGTTCTAATTTGTATTAGGTCTATTGCACACACGAATTCAACGTAATTCAACGTGAAGCGCTTTGAAATTGTGCGCACGATGACTATACGAATATACGTCTAGGCTAGGCCTATAGCCTAGCCTATGATCACACTTTCAGAAATGATGTTGATTCATGATTTTAGACAACAAAGCACACATCATAACAACGTAAATACCTTACACTTCTAGTTGCTAATACCCTTTCCGCAACACCTAACCTGGTCCTAATTAACACTTCTGCCAAAGAGAAAGTTCGACTAGGCCTATAGGCCTTATACAGAGTTAAAGGTTAAAGGTCGCATATAGCTCCTAATGAGCGAACCCATCTCAGAGCTACGGAGCGTCACTTGTCATATGGGATCACACAGCGTTACCTGCCACCCGACAGAGGTGAACGCGCCCCGCCTTAACCCCAGCCAGATAGGCCGGTACTCGATTTACCTACCCCGGAGGGATGGAAGACTGAGTTGACCTAGGCGGTTGGTTACATCCCGAGATGGTTTACCTGCCCACGGGCAGTCACCCATCGCAGTATTAACCGGGCCCGGCGTACAGTAACTTCACTGATCAGATCAGACGCGTTACCACTACACCATGGAGGAAGGTTTGTTTGTAGCTTGGCTTGGCTAGAGACATTTATCTTACGCTGTAGCGTAGGAAGCAGTGTTAGGAAGCGAGCTAGGTTTAGAATAGAACTGGCTCGTGTTGACTGAAAGCGTAGCTAGAAAAACTAGGCACATTTGGCTGTAGGCTGCGTCTGCGACGTAGCTACGGTCGTAGCTAGAATATTTCTGTCTGCCACGAAAGCGTCAGCAGCAGCGCAGGTCCTCTATCTAGTCAGACGAGCTCTAGACATCGGTCTGTGCAGAGCTCTTCTAGCTGTAACAATGTAGCGTACGTGATAGAGGCGTCATCGCTGCGGTGACGTCGTAGTTGTGTGTTCCTGACCTCTAGAATCTTGCCATTAAATGTTCTGGATACCATCCTAAGTCGTCTCTGTGTCTCCTAGAACCGCATTTGGACAATATAGAAGAACCAATAGCAGTCTGACAGTTGGAGTGACACAACCAGCCTGCCTACATTTGGATGGAGCTAATTCCCAGAATTCCCTCGAACCCAGAACATCCAGTAAGAAGGCCACCAATGACCTTTCTTGTATTTGGTGGAGATGCTCAAGTTCCCGTTCCGCGCTCGTTCCAGGCTCGGTTGTTGATTCAACTCCACCAGAATTGCTTTCGCGTTCCACGTTAGTTCGCTGCAACTGTGACTCGTCTTATTTCTTCGTCGTTTCATCAAGGTGGACAGTGGCAATTTTCATCACTTCAGGTTATACGTACATTTCTTCTTATAATTTTGAATCATCGGTTGAATTGTGGGAATCTTCATAGTGTCATCATTTCGTCATCATCATGTTGCGACTTTTGGACATGATTCGGCATATTCAGCATACATCTGAGGGTAGTGTCGCGACCTGCCGCGACATAAAAAACTTTCTTTTTATCAGATTGAATTTAGCGTTTATAGTCATCGATTTTAGAACTGTTGATTTGACTAAATTTAGCATTTACAGTGTCTGATTTCCTCTACATACAGTGATATAGGAGCCTTTTATTGGACTGACGTAGCAGCTGTATAGAACTCGTAAAGCGGTCTGT
>Ga0209367_1009969_pt1 | contig 12802 bp, 11 predicted proteins | sample WorMetLIZISLAND2_FD_187412 | JGI IMG/M metagenome (GOLD analysis project Ga0209367, IMG submission 187412) | Marine gutless worms symbiont microbial communities from Max Planck institute for Marine Microbiology, Germany - Olavius geniculatus... ... | reverse complement strand
GTGCGTCATCATCAGCAGCAGGAGCCAGTGGCGTAGCCAGAAATGTGAAATGGGGGCCTTCCAGGCACCCATACCTTCCCTTTCTGTCCCCTTTTCTTCCCCTTCTTTTTCTCCCCTCCCTTACTTTTTATTCCCCTTCCCCTCTCTTCCATCCCATTAAAAGCAGGACCCCTAAAATTCAGCTAGGGGCTGGGGGAACACTGTGAGCTCCCTCAGCGAAGTCAGGGGTGGAGCCCCAGCCGAAATCGAATTTGTTGCACTATAGTACGACATCTGGTGGCAACGATTTTAATTATTCTGCTGAGAATCAAGTGATAAAATTTAGTGCATTTTAAACGCGTGCCTATGTGCTGTCTGAGGAACTGGGAAGCAGGAGGCGGTGGGACCGCTGTCTACGCCACTGGTAAGAGTAGTGCAACACGACCACGCACACACACACGCACTGTGAGATGTGAGCTAACAACAACAAATACACGCGTTACTACTACAACTAGTCAAGTCACAGCAACTACTACTGCTCCTACTGCTACTAGGCTGTGTTAAGTGACACCCTGCCGCAACTGTTGAGTATGCTCAAAGTCTGATGGACTTCATATTTCCAAACTTTGGAGTCGACACCCAGATGGGGATGTCATAGTTATCAACACGATTACATCGTTTTAAGCGTTCTGATACAAACGCATCGTGACTAACTGTTAAATCAGTGAGCACTTTTAAGTCTGCCTACTTAGCCATACGGTAATGATAACTATCATTTATAACCAGAAAGGCATTCTGTGGAATGAGGTATCTGTCCCATTGCCACTCTATCACTGCTATGTATTATCGCACATTAGCAGTGGCGTCATTTCAGTAAATCATTGGGGGGGTTCAGTCTACGCAACGTATTGTTTTTGCAGCAGTAACGCTCTTTCAAAGGTACGATTTACACAAGAAAAAATTACAAATCCTTGGGAGTCCTTGGGGGTCCATAGATCCCCCAACCCCTCCCCCCAAAAATATATATGTAACGCCCTTGCACGTTAGTTAATGTTTGTTTCAGCCAATGGTGGGTGGTCTTCAACAGCGAGAATGTCACGCTGCATTCAAAGTGGGCTAAGTCGTGACAAAGAAATAGCGGGGGAGGAAAGGATGTGCAGTTAGGGTGCCACTTAACAAGCCTAGAATCAGAAGCAAAGCAGAAGCAGAAGCAGCAGCAGCAGTGTGCTAGCAGTCCGCAAGTCGGTCACGTACTTGCGATGGCCGCAGCCGCCGCTTCCTGCACTGTCAGATTCCGCGCCATCGACTGACAGAAACCTGTAGACAACGCCAGATAGCCAGAAAGCCGCCGGACATACAGACAGACAGACGTGACACGGACAGACCAACCACAATAATGACCAATGTGGGTGAGGGGGACGCTGAAAACGCGGAACTGGAAAACACGGGAATGGCCTGCGTAGGGATTCGAAAAATAAATAAATCGACCCAACGCTGCCGATCGCAGTGCTGGTAATAATTGCTGCTGAGATCAGGCATGACATACTGCTTGGCTGAATGCTGATTTCAGTCCTGCGTTTTCCGTTCCCGCGTTTTCAGTCGCCCCGTGGGTGGTCCATTGATCGGTCTCATTTTAGCCTTTCCTCCTGATCATCAAGTCCTTTTCCCTCCCTTCCCTGGGCATCTTTCTCCCTTTCTTTAATACCCCTTCCGTCCTCACCGGTCTAGCCACATCCCAATTGCACACATAATATTATTCTGCCTGGCTCACTTGAATTAACACTGAAGAGGACCAGACGTAAAGGTACAGTGATACAAATTGGCAAAGCTCTGTATACGCTTCCTTCTTGCAGTTTAAACCCGCGTCTGCTGAATCGCGGCGGGCGCATTGTGCCCTACTGTTAAATCGGTGCCTTTCGGGTTCTCTTACTCACTTGATTACTTACAGCACAGCGGCAGGTCGTATCGCAGCTTTTGATTAAATGTTAATGACCCTATCAGTCATAAGACAGTTCAGTCCAGCACTTTACACATTATCAGGCTGTCGTCACGTCCATTGTCTATAGACAACAGGAATGACAGACGTAGGCAGGCCTACACTGCAGACGGCACGCACCGACCAAGAGCCTTACGAGTACACAGACATATATTCCTGACTGGCCACACAAGCCGTCAGTTGGCATATCATCAATAATTAAAACAGCAGCAGAGCGGGAAAGCACGCGGCAACGACACGGCCAAGCTGGTGGTCATCAGAACGTGCTGGGTGCGCCGGTAGCCTAGTATACACTAGCACACCGCTTACGTCATTCACCGTTCCGTTCACACCCACACTATTGACACACTTTCATTTCACTCTCAAGAGCAAACGCAATATAATAATCGTTCCACATTTGCCAAAGTTATCCTAAAAGCCGAAACACGTCGGTCCACCCAGGCCCTGTGTCGACATATTACGTGGGCATCCGCCCGACAGTTGACCTTTAGAATTGAAAAATGGCACACCTAATTGCTCCTAACCTGTGGAACGTTCACAGTCACGCCCGTAATGGTTTTGGAGTTTAAAGCCCGTGAGACACGGACAGGCGAGGCGCCTAATGCTGCCTATTACCCTGACAGAGGCATAATAATGGACGTAAAACGTAGCATCCGATAACGCACTAGTGATATCGCACCCGGCCATTCCATAACTCATTCACTTCTTCCTTCATTTCAACTTTATGACAAAATAAACATTAACTCCCTGTCCCACAAATTATCAGACATACCAAGCAAACTATTTTTTTACATTTGATACTCTAACAACAGAAAAGCATCAATCAATCTGCAGTATACATGTAGTTCTTTAACAAAAATCGACCGCAGCGGAGTTGTTATGTCAACATGAATACTGGACCAGTGTACAAAATGTTCAGGAAAAAGAAGACTAAAAAATCACGTCAAGAACAAAGCTAAATCTCCAATAAACCACAGTCACACACAGTAGCACTAATCTATTGTCAAATAATGAAATACAACGATTGTCAATTTCTATCATCTTTTCATTTATGCTCACGACAAACGTGTAAAAACTGTTCAGTTCGTGCATTATGATCTATTGTGCAAGTCTGTTATAAGGAGATCACACTTATCCTATGGAAGATGAACACAAACAACAGCCATTACAAAGCCTAATTTCTGTAACAAACGTTCATGTACACCAATACATTGCTGCGTATATTAGTCATTGAATGACAAAATAAACGTAACTCTTGTCCACAAATTACCAAAACATATTACCTCTCCTACGTTCATCATCATCATTATCATTCATTTGCGAAAAAACATTAAAAAAATCATAAAACATAGCTGGCAAAAAATACCAGGCACAAAAACCGCACTCACTAATATCACTATTTCAAAACAAAACCACATATAACATCAGATAACATATGTAGGCCTGCAGAATCACAGTCAGCTCTGAAATATTCCAGTGAAAATGAACACCGTGGATTACTTACTTACTAAAAAGAGTCTGTACAGTACATCGGTCACTGGGCATGAGTTGTCTGTCGTTGATTTCACAGTAATCAACATTTAAATGTACTGGCTAATAAATCGGTGCAAAGCAACACTAACCACGCGTCTCCTCCTCTTCAATTGTAGCATTGCTCTCCGTTGATTCCTTGATACCGTCGGCCTTTTTTGCCATTAGACTGCGATCTGTGCAACACATCATGACAATATATCAGACAGTATTCTACACAGAGAAGTATCTTACGTGGAAAACACATGCATCAGGCAGGCTGAGAACAGCTAATAGCCACGTTATCATCTTCAGTAAATAACTGCTCATACGGAAACTGAATTACACATTTCACCAGCTGCTGACAAATAAAATACACTGTGTCCAGTAGGTCCCCACCATGGTCAGCCACCTTGCCGTGGTGGTGGGGCTTTGCACCGATGACCCAAAAGATTTCTAAAATCTGGAGGTGAGGAGCTAACTAAGACCTGACCAAACCCGTGAGAGCAGATTGCTACATGTTACCAGTGCTTTTGTGCTGGTTTCGGCTTCACAGCCGACTACGGCTTTATAGCCGTTACCTGTAACCTTGTGATTACATTCAGGTACGCGCATTGGGCCGAGCTGATATGGCCTCAGCGCTGGGCAGGTGTAAGAGCCTGTCCACCCCGGAGGTAAGGTAAGGTGTCTGGTAGGTGATCGCATCAATGGGGTTACTCTACGCCAAGCCAGGTTAGAATTGAGATGGGTGACCATTCGCCAGTATGGCAGTGTAAACTGGGGTTTGGTGGAGGGCTAAGGAAATGAACATAAGCACTGCCCTATAGGCCTTGTGGCCTGGGAAAGACGTTTCGTTTGTGTTACATTATGTAACAAATATAAACCAATCTGATTAGTGCATGCACTTGACTTGGGAGGAGGCCGAGGTACTGGCAAATGACAAAGCAGAATGGCGTCAACGCGTGGCCCAATGCAGCCATCTGGATGCGGGATGAACTAAGGTCTAAGGTCTAAGGTAAGGTCTGATTAGTAACTGGCAAGCATGTGCAGAAACTAAAAAATTAAGCACAAAGTGCTGACATCACCTGACCACATCACCTGAATTATGTGATAGCAGTACCTTGTAAAGTAAACAGATAAAATATTGCTGATTTTTACAGATGGATGACTGTCAGATTAAAAAATCAGCAAATTACTGTTACTTATTTAATATTAACCTTAACAAATTTATGGCTGTGTTTTCAATGCAACTAGAAATCACTGGCAAGCACATTCAACAAAGAACCATATACTCACTTGAGAAATTGCACGTTGCTAACATCGTCGTCAAAATAGCACCCTATAAACAAACAACCAAATACCTTCGTCATTAGAAATTACTGCCATGAAAAATTACATTACAAGAGTCTTCCATATAATAATTCCCAAAAGATAACTTTTGGTGACCAGCTTAACCTCAAACAGCTCCAGAAAAATAATCTGGTTACACAGAAAACACGACAGCATGCATTTCTGATGTTCGATTCTTCAGTTTCAGTCCCCAAGAGGCACACGTACAGACAAAATGTGATGACCTCATCACATTAACTTTATTCTCACTACAGAATATTTTGCGGCAACAAAAGCAATATCAAATGTGAAGATGCATCAACCACTCATTTATCAATCACGGTACATTACAGGACGACTTCAGTGGCAACGTAACTGTATTTAAATCATGACACAGCGATGTCGTCGTACTAAAACTTACAGACGGTACTCAGAACTAAATTCCTTACAAAACATATTTTGGATTTTTTGTTCTTTTAAGAGTTAATGGAATGGCACCATTTTGCAAACTCATTTACCGAACTACACTGGTATAAGTGAATAACAGCTGACAGACCTTGAGCTTCCTGCGAGCATTGAACTTCTTCAATGAGTCGACTGTCTGTTGACGATGCACCATTGGCGCAATACTCTTTTGCTGCATAGTCACAAAGAAAAATAATATAACACACATGTGCACACAGATTCAACATATAACAGAAACACACAAACATCTTACATAATATGCCTAATCATACTAAGAAATGTTAAGTAATTAGGCATCTCTCTCTTTCTTCAGTGATCTGCTGACTCAGTCTCGTCTTAATGTTTGCAAAATGCTCTTAGCTTCAACTGCTTTCTCCAGATCAGTATAAATCTTATTTTTTATCAAGTGGTCTAGTCTCTATCTATCATCTTCTCCCTGTCTTTCTCCCTAACACAACATTCAATAATAGCATAATGACGATGGAAGTGTGTGACATTAAAATATTTTTTTAAAAACAAACGGGCAGGTTGCTACACTTCCTGTCCGCTTGATTTTTGGCCCTTTGGGCCTCAACTTGGCCTACGACCTCAATTCCATCAATTCCGGATTCCATGGAGCTCAGTCCACATATATTGCAGATCCACAGTCCACACACAGTGCAGCAGCAGCTGGCCTGGCTAGCAGGCCTGCTTGCAGAGATGCTAGCCTGCATCTCTGTTGCATCTCTCCACTCACAATCAAGCACATTCTGGTAGACTGCACCCGTTACAGTGCAGCATGTCAGAGATATTTTGGAGTGGACACACTCGAGAAAGTTTTTGAAAATGTTGCATCTCGCAACATCATCGCTTATGTTAAAGATATCAACTTTTACAATCGTATATAATGCTGTTTCTACATTAGCTCAATAGCCTTTTTAACTTTGCTTTGAATACATGTATTAAATGCTTTTAATTAATTTTAACCACGTATGGCACTAAATGGCCTATTTTGTGCTGATGTGCCGTTAAGAAACTACTCACTCACTCACTCACTCTGTTGCAGCCTAAGAGGTGTGGCTTCAAAATTTTAGATAACGTGAACTTCTCTCAAAGAGACAATCCCTTGGTGACATCTCACCTAGCCCATCTGTGGCCATGTACGACATGGGTGTGTGTGCAAAATTTTGCAGCAGCAATTCATGTCATTTAGAAGCTATTCCTGCCAGTAACTCTGAAATATAGTACAGATAAAAAATATTGGTTGTCTGGTGTGATTAGATACATACACTAATCCACGGGTGTCTGAGAGCCTGAGTAGCTGAAATGCGCTTGCCAGGATTAACTGTCAACATGCTGTTGATTAGAGCTTTAGCTTCCACGGTCACCGTATCCCATTCTGGCGACGGATACTACAAATAAACCATACAAAAGCTACATTCGCATCATAAACACTTGGTCATAACATCACTCATTACCACATCAAACTCAGCTAATATTCAGACAGGTGTCTGTTCGTGGGTCTTCAGATTCAACCAAACCACCCGGGCGAACTCAACCTGGCCATCCGTCTCCAGAGGTACTGGCATAATCAGTATTGCTCATGACTAGGTGGCGTCCCAGAGCATGTCGTCATCTACATTTACACCACCAAGCAAAACTAGTTAACAGCACAATGATTGCACTAATAGGACAGACTTTGTATTTGCTTCAACATTATCATGCCAAGATAAGGTAAGATGTAAGGCGAGTTAGACGAAAGTGGCAACTCACGTCGAAAGCTCCGGCTTTGATCTGCGCATATAACTTGTGTTGATCTTCGTCCCAGAATGGTGGATAGCCGACCAACAAGATGTACAAGATTACACCTAACGAAAGCATACAAACACAGAAACACCCAGCTGACTAATGTGTACGGTCTGCAGTAGATGTAAGTGGTGTTGTAGTGGTTAACGTATTGGACTAAAAAATTTCTGGTTGCAGTTCGAATCTCACTGAGGGCCAACTGCAAGCAACCTTGAGCAAGTTGCTAAGTATTCTATGCTCAGGTGAACTTAGCCTCCTACCCTCAGGGCCTCAGTGGGACAAGAAATGAGCAGTAGCATATGGGCTATGGTAAAGGCCCAGTGTGGCTGACTTGGATGGTGGTGCATCTGGTGTAAGTGTGCATTGTGTGGCTTAGTAGTGTAATGGTAGTGTGCCAAAGTTGTAACCCTGAGGCTTCAGGTTCAACTCTGAGTCAGGGCACTGCAAGGTAACGACCTTGGGCAAGTTGTTCACACACGTGCCTCTGTTCACCAAGCAGTACAAATTGGTACCGGCTTCACTGCCAGGAAGGTTACGACAGCAATATGTGGAGGTCTGGCGGCTCTGGCTCTCCTCACATATATAAAGCAGTGACGGGTTCGCCTGTATCGAGTGGCAGGTAACACTGTGTGATCCCATACGGCAGGCAAGGCACCACTCGCATCAGTCACAGAGCTGTGAGACAGCCTGTTGACTATCGGCAATTTGACCTTTTTTATCCTTGTATCTGCTGGCTGCCTCGCGGGTCCAACTGTTTGCTGTTGCAGGCACGATGCAGTGTGGTGTCATTATCTCATGTCAATCAGATGCTATCATTTACTATTGCCATTCAGTGCAAAGACGAAGCTACCAAGAAATGTAATAAAAGCACTTGATCTGACTTACCACACGCCCAAACGTCAACCGGTTTGCCATACGGGTCCTTCCGCAACACTTCTGGTGACAAATAACCGGGCGTACCAGCAAAACCTGCACATCACGATGCCATCACATTTCAACACAACTTCATGCCATTCAAAACTTACATCACATTTTTACCAGCATTACCATTTTCTACCAACTTTTTTACTGTTTCATGTATATTACTTTTAGCATCAAAACTTCAAGAAAATTCACAGAAGCAAGTGGGGAAACGTATGAGCTGAAAAGTGATAAGCAAAAAAACAACTGAGTATCACTTAAGTGATATTGTGTCAACGAAACCCAAAAGACAATGTCAAAGATCTGGAATAACCTTCTTCCAGAGACAGTGGCAAGGCAGTTTATAACTTCCACTTGTAAGCACAAGCTCAGAGCAAAAATGCATTGGACAAGATAAAAAAAACCTGGAACATATCGTTTCATATGACAGACAGTCCTTCCTCTTCACTCTTCAGTGCATCATAATTTTGCATTCAAACTATCCTTTTTGTCTGATTTTGTCGCATGACTCCCACTCATGTTTGAGCACGTGCACTTCTATAGCAGTCTTCTGTTGGTTCTAAAATTCTACTTCTAAAATTGCCACGGTCAATGATAAAAGTGTGAAAAATCTACAAACTGAAATATCATACGTAAACAAAACCTAAAAAAACACTTTTTCACAGTTTAAAGCACAGCTGTAAAAACTATGAAATCGCAATTCCCAGTGATTAATAAAATAATGAAGAAACACCACAGGGAGTTATTTTCAGGTAGATTACCATCAAATCACGTAACGTTAACATGACTCGAGCAATGCCTTGTACATGTACTAGTACTCACTATTCATGAATGCCGATGAGAAAGGCCTGAAAAACACAGCTCTAGACACATCACTTACCAAACCAGGATTCCTGATCTTTCTGTACTTCGATGGCAAGCCCAAAGTCAGCCAGCTTCACAGCAGCGCCTTTGGTCTTACTTGCTAACAACAGGTTCTCAGGCTGAAATGAAACATTGCAATAACAAATGATTACGCAAGTACTATGCAATCTGTGAAACATAACATCCTTGGCAGCTAAATGACAATCTAATACGGTTATATCTACATATAAATGTGCACTATTTAAAATGGCTATAGCCTTAAAATATCAAAATAAACTATGAGCACCGGTGTAGTGGAAAATTCGTCGCACTGAAAAATTATTCCCACACGCAGCAGCACAGGTTAGGGTTAAGATTAAGGATAGGGTTAAATTTAGGGTTAAAGTTAGGGTTAGAAGTAGGGTTAAGATTAGGGTTAGAATTAAGGCTAGGGTTGAAGTTAGGGTTAGGGTTAGAGTTAGCATTAGTTACAGTGTGACAATATGGAGGTGGGAAGATTTTTCCAGGTGCGACAAATTTCCCACGACATCGGAACAAAACTAATGACAAGTAAACACAGATGGCAATTATTAACGTGACTATTAATGTAAACTATAAAAACTGGTGCAGTATTGACCTTCAGGTCTCTGTGTACAATGTTCATCTGATGGCAGTAATCAACGCTCTCCAAGATCTGCTGCATACAGTTGCTGCAACAGACAATAAAGCACTGCACTTTATCACCATTCACATTCACAACAATAATAAACTACATGTACACCTATGTAACACATAATGCACTTAGAGTAGTCACAGTTTGTGTACTTAAGTAACTCGTGGTTCCTACTACTCTGCAGAATTTATTTTCCCTGACTTCTCCCTGACTTTCCACGAGCAAATGAATCGTTTTCACAACTAATATGTTCACACGAAATACCAACGTTGGTTTTCAGTCGCTAGCAATCGCGCTAAAAACAAAGGCGGCAGAACAAATTTAAAAGTGGAGAGACAAATAATCTGCGAGGAAAGCGAGCAAAAAATTTTTTGAACTGTTGTATGCAGTCTGCGTGAAACAGTTCAAACTTTTTCTGCATCTTTGTTAACTTTTGCACCCTGGTACTTTGATTTTCCCAGACTTCCCCTGACCATAGGAACCATGGTAACTGTAGTACACAATGGCGTGGCAAGCTTGTGGAATATGACGCACAAAAAATGTGGTGCAAATTTACACACTTTATGATTCTAACTTGTTTATTATTAGTATGAATATTATCATTACTATCACTGCTAAAAGTGGTTACGTTGCAACCTCTGCTTGCCTGCAAGAAGTCAAAAAGTCTGAATAGACTTTAATAACATTTTAGAAAGGGGCATGGTCCAAGGAATGATCACTTAGATTTCGGTGGAGATCCAGAGACAATACAAACTCAGAAATAAACAGCCTTGGCAGCAGTTTACGCGCTCTGAGAAATGCTAGTTAGAATTACTTCAGCAGCAGACATATGGCTACCTGGCATCAGCTTCGCTGTAGAATTCTCTGGCAACAATATCCTCAAACAGCTCACCACCAGTAACACTGTCACAGAACGTACAAACAAAATCTCTGTGAAGAAATTATGCAAACAAATATGCCAACAGAGAGAAAGACCATACCATATTGAAAAGTGAAAAAAACACAAAATAACAATAATGACGCTTTCGCGTCCAGTGACTGATAGCAACCAGGAGCAACTGGACAGAGTACTAGATCCAATGTTAAATCAAATCAAATCAACTGTTATAACAGTATCAGGGAAAAGGCTTGATTATCACAACATAGAATATGCAGAATTAAAAAACAAGTTACTTTTTCAGTCAGATCAATCGACTACAGAGAACAGATAATAAAATCAAATAAACAGTAAACAAGCAGGAGAACAGTGATGGTATCAGTAGTCAACGCAACAAACGACACAACAAAAAACTTTTTACAAACTATGGCAACTGAGTGAAAAACATGGAATTATCAACAAGCTTAGTTGCCATTAACGTTCCAATCTATGACTACAATTTTTACCTAGCAGAGCTGACTGTCAGCTCAACGTTTGGCTGAATTTTGTTGCCCCACCGGGTAATTTAAACTCAACTGTCTCAGTTTTGGCTTTGGACCCTTTAACGTTCGAGTCTTGGGGTCTTGGTCAAAAAGCCAATGGTATTGGTTTTGGTGACGATCCGGTAACCTATGAGTGGTCTGCAATAGGCAGTAATAATTCATTCAAGACACTTGAGCATAATGTGACACTCGTTTATAATTATTGCGCTATACAAATGTTCTTACTAAACTGAACTTGACACACAGTGGCAACGTGTGCAAGAAGTTGCAAATTTCTGACAGAATTCCAACAGCAGCAAATTGAAATTTCAATATTTCCTTTAAATTCCCCAAAATAAGATTTCGGCCTCAAATTTTGAATCTTTTGCCTAATTTCTTTTCTGAAAACAAAATTTGTCAACAATTTTCCGATAGCTCAAATTTTTTTTCGGCGGCAGGGGGAACAACTGCCGTTCCCTGCCCCCCTGCCACGACACGACTGCGTGACAGTAACAGTAAAACAGAAATTGTACAGCAGAAGAGCCAAAGAACATACTCACAGATCGAAGACTAAATAATGAAATCCTTCATCCTGTATGCTGTCGTGAAGGCGAACTGCAACAAACGACATCAACGACATCATCCTATAAACTTCTCACAAACCCAAGCACGAAGCAGAAACACGCAGAAAAAAACAGCGTGACAGAAGACGGGATCCTGATACCCAGTGTCCCGAAGGTTATAAACAACCAGAATAATATGCTGACCGAGTACCCACATAATACGCGGCCATCCACCTGCTCGCCACCGCATTGCACGACTCCCGACCTTTTGAGGTGTAAATGGGCGCACTGGTTGTTTGTTATTCCTGCGGTAGGGCACATTCACTGTCACACCAATCTTGGTTTCTCTATATGCCTCTACTGTTTTCAAGTTAGGAGACGATACGTGTACCAGACAAACGATGGACAAGACCACTGATGGGGGTGGGGCCTGTTAAGATGACCGCACAATAAAGCAGTCAAAACAGATCACACCAATCAATCAATCCGAAATTTTAGAAGTGACAAACTAGTGCTAGGTCCACTAGAGAGAGGTTAGATGAGTCCAGAGATCAGCTAGCTCAATGCATAGAGTTACCATGAAACAATCAGACAATCAACAAGAGTTCATTGTAAAATGATCATGCCAGCAGCAAACACCCAAGATAAACGCAGTCAAGGCACCCATCAGGAACAGGGCCTACCTCACTTGTTTTATATGCATTCATACATCAACGTAAGCTACAATAAGGCATGTGAAATGTTGCAAGAAACTGCAGAAAGCCTTATTTTTACCTCTAACAACAACTTATCCTATGCTGAATTGCTAATGTCCATAAGTGACAAAGTCTGCTGTCAAACATTAAGTTATGGCATAGGCTTCGAACACCAGCGCTATAGTGTTTGTACACGTGCAAGATCCAGACTATCAGCGGTAACGCGTCCCTGGCCCTCAACAAAGTTACTTTACGTCCAACCAGTAGGTCCCTATCCCTGGCGTGGCAACGTAGACTGGCGTGTCTGGCTGAGGGCTAAGAAAATGAAAATCAGCGCCGTCCTATGAGCCTAGGAACTCGGAAAGAAGCTAACGTTTTCGCTTTCACTGGTGGCGTGGCGTAGTTGATAATGCGTTTCGGCTGAAACGAAGTTACTCTACGCCGGGCCCGGTTAGTACTGCGATGGGTGACTGCCTGCTGGCAGGTAAACCATCTCGGTGCGAAGCCTGCCAGCTAAGTCGACTCAGCCTTCTACCCTCCGTGAAACGGTAAAATGAGTAGTAACTCATTTATATGGGTTACGGAAGGTGGGGACCTTGGTACAGCTGACTGGGGTTGCCTAGCCGGCCGCTGCGCCAGCCTGTGT
>Ga0209367_1009968_pt1 | contig 12804 bp, 9 predicted proteins | sample WorMetLIZISLAND2_FD_187412 | JGI IMG/M metagenome (GOLD analysis project Ga0209367, IMG submission 187412) | Marine gutless worms symbiont microbial communities from Max Planck institute for Marine Microbiology, Germany - Olavius geniculatus... ... | reverse complement strand
GCCCTAGATAGGCAGCGGTGGGCAGCGATAGTAAGAATGGCGTCAGACACCAACGGGCATTGAGCCCACGGTTGTCGATGATGATGATGATGATGAGGTCATATTGTGTAATCTTATTCACTAGGCCTATAGGCCTACAACTTTTATGGGCCTACGATGACGATTAGGGAACGTTTATATCCTAGGTGAAATTTTTATACAGGAGCGTTTTTGGCCGAAAATTTAAAAGTCCGCTTTGGGCCCAATTTTTGACTTTAGGGGGATTTTTCAGGGGTTAGATATTAACTTCTAATTTCGGTTTCCGAAAAGGTATGACCCTTGCGTTGTCCGAGCCATCGCGCGTGAAAATCCGCCAGGCGGTCTGACGTGTAGGTCGGTCAACAAAAAGTTATAATACATAGCCTATATGTATACTAGAAAACTTTTCGTTATAATTCACCAATTTCCCGAGAAGCCCCCAATGGACGGATTTGCACGAAATTTTGCACGGGGGGTCGTCTCGCGGACGTAATCACCCCTCAAATTTTGTGTCCATCGGTTGAGGGGTTTCGGATCTGCGCGGGGTCGAATTTTGCCATTCTCCATTGACTTAGCCGGTCGCTATTAACACAGGGCTGCGCTATCGCGCGCCTGTGAAAAGAAGAAACAAAATGACAAATAATGTACATACTATCGCGGGCAAGCCGTTTAAAACGCGTCAGCAGAAGTCATGAAATAATTACGTAGCTTCTTCGTAAGTTTTTACGACTCCACTTTTTAAAGCACATCGTTTTTTCAGCAGTGGCGTCATGCCTGGGTTACAAAAGTGACACCCTAGAAGCGCAGAACGTTGCAATTTCCTAACAGACAGTTGCAAATGTCTGACACAGGACATTATGGGTTCTCAAAATTTTCACTATTGCCCATATATTGTTTTACGTGTTGAATTTCAAGCCTCAAATTTTGTATTTTTGTACCAAAATTTCTTAACGTAAGGCATTTTAAAGAAAATTTTCCTTAATCTGCCATAACGGTGCTGTTCTAAAGTCTGATTTGGTTGCAAAGTTTTTTTTCTCGCAAATTTGACTCACGAACTTTGCTGAGTTACGCCACGAATAGAAAAAGATTTGTTCATCAAATCATATCGACTGCACTAATTACGCTGTTCTTATCCGCTGATGTCGGAGAGACAGTTTCCGATAACTTCCTCAACTCTTCAATTCCCTGACCTTCGAACTGACCGCCACAGTGACCTTGACCTTTATCCAGTCCTTGATCTGCGTCCAGATCGTGACCTTTAACGTAATCGTGACCTCGAGCTTTGCTAAAATCCAGGCCCTGATCTTCATCGTAGTAGCACAGGTCGTCGCCGGATGGACAATGACCTTGACCTTTGCTCTGACCTTGGCAGTGTCCTTGACCTTGGAACGCTGCCGCGGCTGTCAACTGCAGCGGAAGAAAAGCGCGGGCAAAGCGATGAGACGACAACGCCGCCATGTTGGACGCCATGTTGGTGGCGTGGCGTTGCAGCCAGAAACGAGCCATTTCAGGGTCCACGGCACACAGACCGGAAGTAGACGTTGTTGTTTTTTTACCAGAAGTAATTTCCTGATGACTTCCGGTGTCATTGCGGTCGAACGACGCATAACCCGGCTGTGAATTCAGTGACGTCACAAAGTCGTCAGCGATGTGTTTGCTTCCCGCCGCCGTGGCGCCGCAAGTCGTGCTGACGTCATCGTCCTCCGACGAGACGCCGTGGTGCTTCCGGTCTATAACATAAAACAAGATTTTCATTAGAATAAAAGCGTGAATAAAAAGGTTACACAACAGCAGACACGACAATGAGCCATTGATACTCATCAAAATAAATGCGCAAAAATTTTGCAAACGTTTAAGACAGTAACGTTTGATATATTACTAAAGAGCAAAATAAAAATTTCTGCGCTTCCACTTGCAGCCGGCAAACAAGTATAGACGACAGCAAAAATTTATTTTCTAAAGTTTCATATAATGGCATGTCGTGTACATTTTATGTATATTACGCAACAACTCATAAGAAACAAACTGACACACTATATAGTAACCGTGAGAACTTAAGCAAAGTTACTGCAGCATACAGAATAGATGACAACATATTTTACCAATACTCTAAAAGCAAATTAAAACTGCACTGAATATTTTAAAGTTTAATAAAAAAATTTTGTTACGCAGGTTTTTTCTAGCGACACACAGACTATAAAAGTGTAAGACTTTTTGAGACCTAATTAATTGACAGCGTGAGTTTGTTGTGTAATTTTACTGCATGTTCTTAGCGGATGGATATACGCACCATCACGCTGTTGTAACGGCAGCTCTGTGGTTGTGGAATCTATTTCCTGTCTGAAGGCCGCTTTGACTGGTACTTCCGGTTGTTCGTCGTCGGTCGCCGCCATCTTGTCAGCCATCTTGTCAGTGTCTGGAGCCAACAAACTGTCGACGTCAAAGAGACGCTTTCTGCTTTGACGACGCAAAGATGTAGTCGACAGACACGCCTGTAACAGTCCAGTACGAAACTTAACACATGCGTAGCATCCTTTATAGCAGACACCTACTTTGACGGTGGTCTAATCACAAAGCAACTTCGGCACATATAAGTTAATATAATGCACCTGCATTTCGGCAGCAAAACAGCTAGCCAATTTATTTGACAGAAAAATGCACAAAACACACATATTGTCAGTTTACCTTTCGTTCAGCTACCCGGCAACTGTCCTATTTTGCTAGCTGACTGCTTGCAGTCAGTGGGTAACAGAAGCAATTACGGATGATAAAAATTAATTTTAGCCTGAACATTTTGCTAGAATGTGAAAATTCCAGCCCAACATTTACAGTTTTTAAAAGACAATTTCCTCCCCCACTCGAAGAACATTTTCCGATAGTTAAAATTTAGGGAGAAGCACTTGCCCTTTCTTCATTCTGCTACGACGCCACTGATATATAGATCTTTATCCCACTATTTAGTAGAACATGTACACAAAACAAAACGTAAATACAAAGTGGGCCATAAAAACCGTCCCCTATATTATTCTGTTTAAAATGCTACTGCATTTGTTTATATGGACAAAATGACACACCATATAAATTGCTAGTTTGTTTTGCACATATTGATATCAAAACCTAATGAGTATGTCAAAATTTTATTAACAAATAATACGATAAAATCAAAGCACCCCAACTGTATTATATCACAATGGTGAAACACAAATGGAAATACGTGCTTGCGTATATGTCTAAGTAAAACAGCGAAAACTTCATACAACAACAAGACAGTCAAGTAAACAACCGTTCAATGCGCCCTCCGTGAACTTTAACTACAGTTTTCAATTTCGGTCGCCACTGATCAATGGCTTTGTTGATCAGTTGTTGATCGAGACTGGCCCAGCAGGTACGCACTTTGACTTTGAGATCCTCCAAAAAACCACGATCGGAACTCTGTATACATCTTGCTGCAGAGCACCCTAGACAGCATAATCGAGTTTATGTCGGGACTGTTCGGCGGCCAGACAGAAGGCTCGATGAAGTTGGGTACGTTCTGCTGCAGAAACTCGACCGTTAACTTCACCCGGTGCGACGTTCCACTGTTTCCCCATTGTGTTTCTGTAGAGTTCGGTTGCTTTCATTTATTTTATTTCCTATTACAAATAATTGAAAATATTAGCATGAAATTTACACATGTTACTCAGAATTGATTATATTTCAAGGTGTGTTATTCACTTTAAATGTACATTACTGTTGGAAGACATAATTAGCTGACATGTAGGGGGACGGTTTTTAATGGTCCACTCTGTAGAAATCAAAAAATAGAGATAACTGCAGATTATCGCTAACCCGTGTGTCGAGCCCGAATGCGGCTGGCGCTATGAGGCTTCTTCCTGCTGAATGCTGCACGTGATCGCGCGACACGCGAAGTTCCAGCGGCTCTCGCATTATCTCCTCCTGCTCTTGATGTCTCGTGTCTTGTCTAAACAGCACGAGCTCATCCGGTCCTGGATGACTGAGTCCGTTGCACTGTTGTTGTTGTTGCGTGGTGGTTGTCCATACACTGGCTGCGCCGATTGTACCATGGGGCGTGGTCGACCGTGGAGATGGTATGGGACTGTCGTCGTCATCGTCAGCCACTGACAGACCCATCGCACGTCTCACTTTGCGCTGAGCCCTACGACGTCTAAAATCACCTGCAACAAACCGTTAAACGGTGTTCATGAAAATCCGTCTCGGATGTACAGTGTTACCTGCCACCTAAGTCGATTCAGCCTTCTACCCTCCGTGGGACGGTAAAATGAGTAGTAACTCACTTACATGGGTTACGGAAGGTGGGGACAGCTGACTGGGGTTGCCTAGCCGGCCGCTGCGCCAGCCTGTGTCTGCAGGCTGCACACGGTGGACGTGCGGCAGGCGGCTCTGGTTAGTGACGAAAGCGCATTAGAGGCGTGCGCGTGCTCGCGATGATGCGCTATACAAATTGACGACTTTTACCTTTTACCTAAGCGCTTCAACCACAGCCAAAAAATGTGCCATTCGCGGACAGATGAAAGGCTGACTTGACTTAAGTGGTTGGTTATATTATTAAGCCGAAGTAAGCCAAAGAGTATATATAGGTAGGTAAGTAAGTGATGTAATGCGCTTCTGAAAAGAAGCGAATAGGCCTAACTTGCAACTGAACGGCCGCTATATAGGTGGTCAGAGGTAGTATTCTACAGTTACAGCCTGCAGAAGCGACGGCAGTACTGTATTCAGCACGCGATTACGCATAAAACGCTGCACTGAGCTTGATGAAATTTCGCACGAACATGTATCTTGACAACATCTAGAATTTTTTTGAATTCCAGTCATAGGTCAAAGGTCAAGTTCACACGGGTTTCTTTTGCGTGTGCTTTCAATACGTATATGATAGGTCTACTGAAGCTACCGCGGGCAGTACTTTGTTTTTAACAAGGCTTAACAAAGTTAACATTTTGGTTTTTTTGTTAACGACGCACTGCATTGTTGGTAATGAATGACAATGCAGGTGTACCTCGTTCGAAGTCGTCGACGTTGGCGGGGTGTATGGCCCAGTAGTGTCCCTTGCCGTTGGCGCTGCGTCCTGCCTTGACAAAGCAGTCGTTCAGCGACAGGTTGTGACGGATGCTGTTACGCCAGCCCGGACCCCGGCGCCGGAAGTACGGGTAGTTGTCCAGTATCCACTGGTAGATGTCACTGAGCACCAGCTTACGCTCTTTGCTACCCAGGATCGCCATTGCTATGATGCCGATGTAGCTGTGACTGGGTTTGGGTTCTTCGTGGACCAGTTCGTAGCCGCTTCCTGCGGTATGAACACAGTGTAGTTGTAATTGAGCGACAACAACTACAACTACTACTGCTGCTACCACTACTACTACGTTCTTCGAAAGAACGGCCTCTCACTGCGCATACACGATCATCTGCAGCGGATCAGCTGTGAGGATGTCCACTGTTCAGTGGCGGATCAGTAGGGGCCTAAGTTTAACGCCGTTGTTGATGTTACTGCTGTTGCTATTACTGAAACACTAGGCCTACTACATGTACTAGGCCTAATATACCCAGTCTACAACAACTATTAGGCCTACTACGATGGCTATTATGATGCCGATGTAGCTATGGTTCGGTTTAGGTTCGTCCTGATGATGATGCGATTGTAACACATGATACCCGTCGCCTGCAATAAAACTAAATACTGTGCAATGTGTAGGCCTACAGCTCTTTATGGAAAACCCATTACATATCGACTGAGCGTCACCTGCCAAATGAAGTCTCACACTGTTAACTTCGGCCACCCGACACAGGTGACTATGCGTGGCCTTGCGACGAACGGGACAGCTGTTCCAGTCAAAAATTAGCCCGTTTAAAAAAAATTATGTGCGAAAATTTTTGTCAAATGCTACGCTATTTAAGGCTGTGAATATGTCGCTTTGGAAAAAAATTAGGAGCAACATTGAAAATTGTGCACTAGCACTAATATTCTTCTGTATGTATATTTTTGTCAGATATATGCAGCTGCCTGCAGTCGGAAAATTGCAACTTCGTGCTACTCCAACTTTTTAGCCCAAACGCTGAATTTTGAGAATAACAACTGCCGACGTTCTTGACATTATTAGCCTATACACAGTTTGGCACAGCAGTTTGTTACAGCACATGTTCTATCCTTGTTAGCATAACTGTGCGTTATAAAATATTTGTACAATGCTAAACTGTTTTTCTTGTAATTTTTAAAATTAAACAAAAACTTTTTTAAACGTTGAATAGAAGCGTGACCCGTGTTTATTAACATGTATTGATTAAAACCTTCTTTCGGAACATTTTTGTAGTCACCAATTGTTGCCATTCTACTCCACATATGCAAGTTAAAAACTAAAATACAAACTTTGTCATAAGTTTTTAGTATATAACATTTTAATTTTTTGTTTAAAAATATTTTAATTTACTTTAAAAGTTTAACGTTTATTATATCGTGGCCGGGAAAGAAGCAGTGGGGCAGCTGTTCCCCTAAATTTAGAGGTGTCGGTAAAATTATTCGTCAAAAATGCAAACTTTTGATCAAAAACCTTACTTTTAAGAAATATAGGGGCAAAGCTAAAAATTTGGGCCCCCAAATCTCTTTTGTTTGTAACATTGCAATTTCCTGCCCGCCTACTTTTTTTACCCACGACAACGCTGCAGTATTTATTCACCATTAAAACTTTGTTTTTGGTTTTTAAAATTACGTGCTGTCCATAAAAACTTGTGTTTTTAAATTTTTTATGTGACACTCAAAAATAGTTTTGCACTTTTTTAGTTTGTTTCCAAAATTGTACTGTTCGCATTTAGTCCGTTATGCTGCAGTATATTGAGTTCTCACGGTTACTATTTCGTGGGTCAACTTTTTTTCATAAAATGCTGTGTATTATTTATTACACGACATGTCATGAAGTAACAATATAAAAATAGAAAAAAAATCTTATTTTCCTTTTCCGATTTTTTTTCGCAATACTGCAGCCGAGAACACCGAACAATGAATAATGAGTATATTAAACACACTTGCAGCTGAAAGCTGAATTGCTGAATACAAATACTGTAAAATACAAAAAAATACATGCTTGAGAGTACTACGTGTATTTACAGTAAAACATAGAACAAAACATATGCAAAAATGTCACAAATGTCACAAGTTTTAACGCTTAACTTTTTACAGTTTACAGCCCAAGTTCTATCGTCACGGTTACCTGTGCCGTGGAAGCAGTTGCGTTCCTGCTGAAGCCTCTGCTGTTGCTGATGTCGCGCGTAGAGATAGTATGACAACAGATGATGTCCAGTCAACGAAGATGACGTCATCTGATGACGTTGTTGCTCTCCTCCTGATGATAACCCTATCATCCCACTACCACCTCCGCCAACAGCTGGTGCTGAAACTGTACCTCCATTGATGATAGCAGCAGCAGCAGCCGCCGCTTGGTAGCGTGACAGCCGGGCCAGCTGGAGCGCCGACACAGGGTCAAACCCTGCTCCCTGTAACCCTAGCCCGGCTCCAGGAGCTAGTAGAGTCCCTGGGAGTCCGATCCTGGGATCCATGGCACCGCTCGAGACACAACCGCCGCCGCCGCCCCGGCAGAGTGGGTTCGCAGCGCCGCCGCCAGGGGGAGTTGTTGCAGCGGTCCCGGATCCACCGTACTGCAAGACAAGTCCGCATGGTAGGACTGATCCGATATTGGTGTTGATGGCTACTGCTGACGACTGGCCTAAAGGTGATGACGCCATGATTTAAAACCACTCGCGTAATTGCGAAAAAAAACTCAACTCGCGAATTATTAGTCGACTAATAAATATCGCTGGATCGACCTTCGCTTTTTGATTCAACGTTTTTTCCGGTCTTTTGTCCTACAACGTTTTTCGTTCGAATTTCTTACCGAGCGATTTTTAGGCTACAGGTCGATTTCGCATAAGCCTAGACGTTAAACGATTATTACTTTTCTAGATCGCCGTGCAGAAAGTTGTAGGGCTAATCTCGTTTAACGTCGTTTTCACTTGAATTTCGAATTATTTCGCCGATTTCGCGCTATATTTCGCTGAAACTCGCAGTGTAAACAATGTTTCCAGTGTAACTTGTCTGTTGTTTTTGTCGCTGCGCTGCAGTTTTGTAAATATTTGCACGCCGCCGCTCGCACGTGTCCGACCGGTGACGTCACTGGTCGATACTCGCCGCTGATTGGTGGCGCCGCTCATCAATATTCAACGAAGGCGGGGTTATGGTCACCTGACTGACAGCCGATATGGTCACGCCCGGCTTCGTCGATTGCTGGCTCTTGCCGAAATAGCAGCAGCAGCAGCAGCAATGGATGTCGCCCCGGTCAGGCGTAAAAAATTCTTGTGCTTCTAGTTGTCGTCTGTCGCTGAAAAATCTCCGTATGTATTAAACCCTCAAAACATTGGCGCATTATTAGTTTGCTTTCGAAGTTTCAGTGGTTTACTGGAAAAAAAATTGCACGCCGTCTAATGCTTAGTATAATTCTCAGCTTACCATTCACTTTGTCAATTTGTTTTTACTATTCGTTGTTGTGTAATAATACAAAAATAAGAAATAAATATTATATTTCCATTTGTCCCACATCTGTAGGCCTACTTTTTTGCCAGACTGCAACTGAAAGCACGGAATTTTCTAAGGTCCAAATGCTGCAATGTCGTAAATAGCAACTGTAGCCTAGATCAATCGCAACAAAAGGATATGTACCGGCCTTTTGTCTGCAGCTGTAACAGGCTTCCAGCGCCGACGCCTAACCTTTTCGTTTTGCAATGGAAACAAAGACAAATTTTATAGGCACATTATAAACTACACAGCGAAAATTCTGGGTAATCTATGTGTAGCAATCCGCGAGTTTGAGCGAGCCCGTAGATTTTTTAAAAGTTTACGTCCATGCCTCTATGACGCTGGCATTTTGCATGCACTTTACCTGAGGTCTAAACGCAATTAAGGCGAGTTATCTATGCGTCTATTTGTTCGTGGACTGCAATGATGTGCTTGCATTAAAACTCGACCGACCGTTAGCATTCAGTTCGCAAAATTAGCAACACTTTTGAACAGCAATAATCTGTAATCGATTGAGGTCGAACGGTATAAAAACTCATTCTCCACACTATGCAGTACAACGGCACATACGTAGGAATGGATCATGTTTTATTCAAAACCGTTATGTTTTGGATATATCAGCTCCAGTAGGAAATATCGGCCCTCGTCCACCATGCATTGTGACGGCCTACCGTCTGTCGCGGCGGGCGGGCGGCCCATTACGAGCAAGGTGTGTGAAAGTGTGAACGTTAAGTAAGAAGCGTAGCGTGATTGTCACCCTGACCGCCTGACTGGTGCATGGGGTGAGTACGTTACGTGTTACGTAACGTAACGTGATGATGATAATTAAACCGTTACCTACGCAGTACCTAGTGTGATGCGCAGGGTGCTCAACGCACTGCTCCAGCAGAGACGACTTGTTGACACTCAGGCGTATCCAGGCTTCAACTCCACTTCATCAATTTGTGGTTTTTTAGACAATAAGAAATTACAACGCGTTGACAAATTGTGTCGAAATTGTAAACTTTCGATTATTTTTTTACGGACGTGTATAATGCGATTAATGCGGTGTTTTCCTCTGAGCATGTGGCAAACTCATAAAACCAGCAGGCCCCAATAGACGTATGAAGTGATATGGTTAACTTTTTTCTGGCTAAATTTAATTTAAATGCTACTTTTAGTGTACAGGTGTTTATTATTACCAGGCAATTCTTGTGCAGGTTGTATACTGTTGTGGACTTGCTGTGCAAGTTATTGTACGAATTGTCTGAGCTTTTATACAACGCCTCAATGTAAAAAATAAGTGTTGCGAATACGTAAGAAATTCCGATTTTCATTTAGCTCACATCGACGTTCATTTGCTCCGTTTCAAGAATTGAGTTTCTCTGCATTCATGGCTGTGCCATTGCAGGCAGTTGTTATAGTGGAATTTAAGATTGACGCCTGTAGTAGACTTGCGAGTTGTCGCAAGCAGCGCTGTCAGTGCACAGCGGGACATGATGCTGCGTCTCCACTCGCTCTATATCCACTCATTCAAGGCCAATCTCCAACGTGCAGTCTATTAAACTAGCCGAGTAACTACACTTGGCACCTAATAACACCACCCACGAGCGCGTTTGCCCCGCCTCTCGTCTGCTTCACGATGTCGCATGCAACACTGACATTGTTGCAGCTAATTGTTGCATGCGGCCAATTGTCGAGTTTTGCTCTCCCCATTTATGTCTGTATTTATATACGTGTCACCATGTGTAAACGGGCATTGTTCTGTAGTGACAACATTGTTATGTTTCGCGTATAGCTCGCTGTCTATGTATGGAGCAGTTTCCTGGACTGTATTTGAGTTTGTATAACGAAAACTAAGACTGATTTTGACACCGTCGTGTCGCGTTCGTGTATATGTAGGCCTACCGCTCAGGAAACAAGTTTTTCTAACCCTGCGTTATTCACTTTAGCATATCGGATTTTTTCGGACTGTTTCCACTATGGTCATGATTTCTAACAATCCGTGTCGCATATGCTGCACCACATTCACTGCATGCACTGAAGGTTCAGTCAAAACAACATAATAAGTTATTGAACCATGGCCAAACAAGTTGAAACAACTATGATACGGAAACTTGAAAATGGTGGCAAAACTTGACCCCATAAAATGTATGAAGACACCAAGTGGGGACAGCTGTAATTCGCGGAGACTTCATATAGTTTAAGATCACCGTTATCAGCTCAAAATCAAGACTGAATCTTTCACATTATCAACATAGCAAACGTTGTCGGCTTAAGACTTTAGACTAATAATTAATTTTGTTTTAGACTAACATCTTAGCAAAACTTGATCTCATCCATAATTTAGCGATAAAGTTAAATGACATCCTGTATTCTATTCAGTTTGCTCGTTTCTATCTGTGTTCTACTAATCTAAATTCACGATTTTATCCATACGCTTTGTTTCAGCAGGTTTACTAGATTCTTGCATGCTTTTGAGTAAAGATTAAAGCTAAAAATGCCAACTGACTGGCTGATATAATGTTAACATTTCTCAATTAAACACGCACAAACTCTAACCTATAAGCGGCGGTGTGCCTAAACACCACATATCACCACATATCACCACAGATTAGCTGAAATGGCAGAGTTAGTTATAATCGGAGTTAGGGTTAGGTGTAGTGTTTAGGTTGGGGCATAGTTGGTTAGCGTTAAGGTTAACGTTAGGGTTAGCATTAGAAGTAGTGAGTGCTATCTTGGCTGATCTGTGGTAATCTGTGGTGTTTACGCAGACCCATAAGCGGCGATTGAGTGTTCACAATCTTGTTAAGCTGCTGTTCGCCAAATAAACAAAATCCTGCGTGGTCTCAAGAACCGCGGTAGGCCTATTAAGTCTTCAAATTGGTGACGCACACAGTAGCTGGTCTAATATGATTGCTCTAACAGTGAATCAGCTGTGCATATACTGTGTAAGTACCGTCTATCATCAGCTGTGTTCAACTGATGAACGCTGAGGATTTAGTCTTTACAGGCTAATACAGCAGCCGCCAGTTAGTGACTAATCATTGCATCAAGCCGTCAAATCACCAGCGTAAGCTGTGGCTGCTGTGCTTATTCACTCAGTTGACCGCAGACGCTGAAGCTCAGCACTAGGCCTAGCCGATGTTTCTCATCATCGCCGGCTTTGTATACACCTGGACAGGTAGTGGCTAAGCCATGGAGCTTAGAGCAAAGGTAGGTGGATCTAACCCCCACACCATCTGCTCCCACTTTATAACAGCACTACTCTTGACGTAGCGCAATGTCCAAATCGAATTACAAAGCCTCACTTTATTCATCTTTGCAAAACAGCCTGCTAAAGGTATCGAAATGCAGTTTGGCATAAAAACTTGCAGGTAGCCTTCTAGCAACGTGTTGGAATGATCTGTCAAAATCGGTGCGAACTGTCTAGAGAAGCTACCCCTCCCCCTTCGTAAAACAAAATCCTCGCTACGCCAGTGTTATGAGGAACTATTGTTCGAAAGCGCGTAGGTCCTACAGGTAGCGGCAGGTGTGTAATTTGGTGTGTCAATCGGCACAACAGACAGATTTGTCAAACTCATCAGTACCAACAGCAGCAACAACTAGAAATTTGGGGCAAAGCCCAACGTGAGTCCGCCCGGCGCCCTAAGTCCGATTGGGGGAAATTTAGAGGGGTGAAATTCCCCCAGTAGCAAAGTCACGTGGCATGCACACAAATGCATTAGCATACGCACAACGCGCACTATTGACTTGGGGTAGGTAAACATTAGCCGCGTAATCTCTGGTGTTAGTGGACCAAAGTTCACGAAATTTTTTTTATTTAACGCGGAATTAACTCTGTTTGATAACGCCGTTTACCGCTTGTCGATATCTTTATTCGTTTTAGAGACATTTGCGGTCAAACTCAAAAGTTGTCGTAAAACGTACTAAATTTTGCACGTTTTTTGCACTCCCAAATTTTAAGGGGGCGGTGTCCCCTAAAAGTTGTACCCGCTTTATCACCCCATGTAGCAGCACGTCAGGTGGCAAAGTTTCATGAAGCTACTCCCTTTGGTTCCAATGTTCTCGCGGCTAATACGCTACATTTTAAGCCGATTTTTGACCCCCTTTTGAAAAAAGTTGTAAGGGGGGCCCCGTCCCCGGTAGGGGGGTGCGCTAGTAAGACTTGGTCATTCTCTAGCGCGTGTAAAAATTTGGGGGCGCAGCACCCCCTAGGGGCCGAAATATGG
>Ga0209367_1009966_pt1 | contig 12804 bp, 3 predicted proteins | sample WorMetLIZISLAND2_FD_187412 | JGI IMG/M metagenome (GOLD analysis project Ga0209367, IMG submission 187412) | Marine gutless worms symbiont microbial communities from Max Planck institute for Marine Microbiology, Germany - Olavius geniculatus... ... | reverse complement strand
GTCACGGAGATGCGCTGGAATAAAAACTGGGTCTCTCTGTCGTCGCCAGAAAGGTTACTAATTCTCTGACCCAGATTGCTGATGAACTCCAGCGCTGAAGCATTCGGGGGCCCGAGGTTTTCCACCGCAATAGGCTCGAAAACATAGGACGCCGGGAAGTCAACATACTTATCAGCCTTTCTGTCAGCTGCCTGGCCAGCCACCAGTCCCGCGCCTGTGGCAGCAATATCTGCATATGATGCAGCCAATGTACTGGCAACTGTGACATCCCATATTATTATTATTATTATATTACTACCCGGTAGGTTTATAACGCACTTAGGTCTTTCACAACTTGAAGAATCTCAAGGCACTATGATTGACGCAAGTAGGACCCCTGAAATCCAGCTAAGGGAGCTCCCCCAGCGGGGTATGTGGCGGAGTCCCAGCCGAAATTGAATTTGGTGCATTTTAGTCTTAAAATATAGCATCTGGTGGCAACAATTATTGTAGGCTAATTATTTTCCTCAGAATGAACCGACCAAATTTATTGCATGCAGTTTAAACAATAAATTCAAACAAGCACGGCGGAACAAATTTAAAGTGAAGATACAATAATTATGCGAGCGAAGCGAACAGAAATTTTTTTTAAACTGTTTTACACAGAATTGTCACAGTAGGCCTAACTTTAAAATTTCTGACATTTCGGGGGAGGAGGTAAAACCTGCTAACCCGGCCCCCCCTTAAACACGGCTTTGGTCTTTGAGATGAATAACTCAAATACATAATAGAAGATAATTATTATGTATAATGAGAATAATGGTGATCGATTTGTATGCGATTGCCATGCCAGCAACGCAACAAATTAATTATTTATGGTAAATATTTTGCAAAGTATCAATATGCGGTAACAGGCGTTAATGATTGATCAATTATGATATGTCTAAATTAAAGCGATGGAAATGAAGACGTTGTCAATCGATTCTCTATAGATACTCTGTCGCGTACTTTCAGTTCTAACGCAGCAGCCCTAAATTGAATAGATATGCTGATTTCTGCGCAGAAAGCGCCGTTCGTTTTAGCGTAATGAAGGCGCTTGTAGAGCGGCCACCGACCATATCAATTGTCGTTAATTTTAATAAGCGCACGGCGCGCTGACAGCACGCTCGCAGTCGCCCCCTGGCGAACGTGACGGCGAATGCTTACCGTGCACCACTTAACGGAGATGAAATTCCCTCCGATAATGCATTTAGGCCTAGCCTACTCAGTATAGCTGGCCGGGTGGCTATGGTTACGACTAAGCCTAAACCAAGCCCAAAAGAGAGTCCGGATGGGCCAGCTAACAAAATGATCCGAAAAAGCTTAAAATATACATTTCTAACATTCAGAAAACACTGTGTTGCCTCGATTTAGCATATAAGACTTAGGCCTGGCCCGAAGTCGTGCAGAAGTCTGACTAAAAAGGCAAAAACACGTATTAGATTAAGCTAGCAGCTAGCGTGATAGTTTTCCATCGTAAATCACTTATAATTATCATAAAAGACTATTTACCTTGATTGCAGAATAGTCCGCCCCAGCCTTCTTGACACGTGCACTGCCACGGCTGTCGGCAACTGCCGAACTGACAGCCCGGGTACGGTATGCACTCCTGACAAAAGGCACCTTGCCAACCGAGGCGACACCTGGAAGTGAAAAAACAAACCACAAAACTGCGTTAGGCTTTCGTCTTTATTAAAGTTGAACTGCGTAATATAACTTAGTATCGCCACGGGCTACGTTGACCACTTTTGTGCTGCAAAAAAAACGAAAACAAGCCAATCGTAATGCTGCAACAAACTAACAGCAAAGCCAGGCGGAAAACAGGCGGAAATCGGTGAGTGAGTTGACAATATATTGAATAGAAGTAAATCGGTGCTCACCTGCACTCGTTGGGCTGATCGCAATAGCCGTGCTCCAAGTTGCAGCCAGGAAGACAAATCGCTGTACAACAGAGAGGTGCATCGTGTTTTAATTACCGCCGCCATAAAACAAACAGCTAGCAACATTCAGAATTAATCTTTCTTTAACCATTTTACTGAGTGCACAGTTTCTCTTCCACTGTCCACCAATTGAAACAAAAGAAACACTAAATAACTTTTGCGATTATTCTACAATATGCACAACATGCGATATAAAATCTGACATTATGCAATATAATGTATTATAGGCCTATGTAGTTTTATATCATCAACAAATCATCTTATTTATGTGGCCATCTGATAACTGAACTGTTTAGCAGGGCCTAATACCCCGTTTACACGATCAAGCAAACATCGAGCAATCATCGAGCAAACATTCAGCAAATGCATTCATAATACACGTGCACGACGTGTGCTCTAATTGCTCGATGTTTGCTCGATGTTTGCTTGATGATTGCTTGATCGTGTAAACGGGTATAAGTCGTCAACTATTGCACATTTGTGATAGCTTAGCTATTAGAATTCGGCGAACACAAACCATGTAAAATACAAAACGGAACTGATCTTACGTCGGTCGCAGTACTGTCCTGTCCATCCGTCGTCGCAGATCTTCAGTCCGTTGTTGTCGCACGCGTAATGACCGAACTTGTCGTCGCGGGGTAGACACGACGTCGCACAACCCGGACCGTAGTAGCCGGCATCGCACACCACCCGGTAGCGATACGAGAACGTCACAGTATCGGCCGCGTCCTGCAGGCACATAATTTTGCAGTTTTGTATGCACTTTTCCACTGTTACTCAACCAAAAGTGTCAAACCACGCAGCCTTCGCAAAGTGCAGCAAATAATTGATAACGAAATAATAAGTAAACATAAAAATATGAAAAAAACAGACTAAAATAAAAAAGACAGCAAAAAAACTCAAGGAAAAGAGGGTAATTGTAAAGAGAACAATCTTCAGTAACAATAAGTTTGACTTTTGTCACACACTTGCGGCGCCGTCAATAGCCAAGTAGCTGAATAGCAGTGCAAATTACAAGTGCATAACACGAAAAACAATCGCCTATAAACTACAAGTAATATACTAGATCAATAATAATTTAAACCAACAAATAATCGGCGAAAAAAGCAGCCAGTCACCTTGTTACCGGTAGACAAAGTTAGGTCAACGTCGTCGGCATACTGACGCCAGCCAATGCCGGCGTCTAACCGGCGTGAGATAGATGTCCGCTTGATCAGCTTCGAGTTGGATAGAGACGAAACGTCATCGGCGCCTGTTTTCACAAACGCCAGTTCAAAGTACACGATAAAACGAAACTACATAGTTAATGGCTAAATGATATAGCTCTTCAATGGAAAACCCATCTCAGAGCTACGGAGCATCACCTGCCAGATGGGATCTCACAGTGTTATCTGCCACCGGACACAGATAAACGCGCCCCGCCATAGCCACAGCCAGAGAGGCCCGGTACTCGATTTACCTACCCCGGAGGGATGGAAGGCTGAGTTGACCTTTTACCTGTCCGCAGAAAGTCACCCATCCAAGTACTAACCACTTGATAGCGACACTACCGGGATCTTGAATTTACTTCTTTTCTCGATTCTGGTCACATGACTTATTTCCAGTAGCAACTGACAACATTCCTGCAAAATTCTATGAACCTTTTCAGTCAGCAGCTGATTTGTTATGCTTTGTGTAAGAATGCAAAATGGTGGCCGTGGCGATCGCTCGTCTAACGTTTTAACCGTTACACTAGCAGGAATAGCTTTTGTCGCATTGGTATTGCACTGGTGTAAACCGATTAGGAATAGAATATTTTACTGCATCATTTTGCGTATGCAGTATTTGAATTGCCGGATGGGTTGGGGGTTTAACCCCCAACTGTTTTCCCAACCCCCTTAACATGCTGTCAAATTATGCACTGGGGGATCAGCTATGTACTATATACATAGGATTTACTTCATAATTTTAGTTGGGCTTTTGCGGTCGAAAAATTCAACCCCCAGCTAATTTTTCACAATTCAAACACTGTGCGTATGTTCAGTGCCCAGCCTATTCAGCCAATTATCCGTCATCGACTAAAAATGTAGGAATTCTATATCGCGGCTAATACTAAAAAAATGTCTAGAAAACTTCATAAACTGTTGACGCAGATCAATTTCGTCTTTTTTATTTAACTAATAATGACAAAGCAGCAAACGAAAACAATACAAAATAAAAATTAAATGTTGCAATAGAAAAAAAAAACATGTAATCGTCTTATCGCTCTATCAATGTATTAACGAATAGGAAGCATATTGCTGTGATAATGGGTGGTTTCATGTGTTCTCAGAAACAAAGCAAAAACCAAATACGTGCAAAATTATCTACGACAAGTGTACAAACTCCACCTTGTGATAACGTAGTTTTGGCGTAAACAAATGACAATGCAACTGTTCGCAATTATGAAAATCAACTGCAGTTGTAATACGACTTAAATGTTTGCTAAAAAGTTTTGGCGGATATTTATGCTGTGTCCGGAAAAAAGTAGTTCCTAGACATCGTGCGATAAAAATGTCAAATCAAAAAAAATCTGAATAAAATTTCCGTTCGCGTAAGCCCCAGTAAATTAATGAAACGATCGTTAAATTTCGTTAAAAAATATTATTTGGGGAGGGTAATCTTACAACGCTGCTGCAATTGTTGTTTGCGTTAGCTGATTTAACTGAAATTTGTCAGTTTGACTGACCATAAATGCCACATTGTTTTTGTACAATTTTGCCGAAATCAGATGTTGTTTGTTAAAGTTACGCAAATGTACAGAAGGGTTTTGTAACCAAATATTGTAACGCCATATTGGTCGCGGAGATATTTTGTTATCAATATTCAACAATTAATAACTCTGTCAAGAAATAATATTTTTCAACATCATTTGTTTATCACTTCAGCAATTTATTGGAAATTAAGCAAACAAAATTTTATTTAGATTCGTCCAGCTTTCACATTTTTATTGTACAATGTCTAGGGGGTTCCTTTTTTCCTGGACACAGTGTAGATACATCAGGTTCCGCGTTTTGGACATCTCTGCATCAAAAATCGTTAAAATATTAACTGCTATAAGAAGTAGCCTACAATGCAAAAAAATGATTTATTCTATTTGCATTTAACATACAAACGCGCTGTATAATTAACGCTGCAATTCGTCTAAACGTTCGTCTCGTACCTGGCAGTTGCAGCTGCTGTGAAAGATCGTGTCTGACGTCGACAACGAGACTGAAAGAACCCTGCGTCAAGCCACACAAAATCACTGCAACTGACTCAGAGTTGTCCATGAGTTAAGATGACCCATGGCTTGTGTTGGCTTGGGTAAGTCGAGAATTTTTGTTTGTAGTAGGTTGGGTTGGGTCATGGGTTATTCGTTGGGGGTTGCGTGCAGGGCTCATATGATGATTGGGTTGGGCCCATGGATAACTCTGAACTGATTGTGCAACTGCAACCTGGGGAAAACATTAAATTCAGTATTTTCAGTCATAGGTCTGTTGATTTTTTACGCGCGAAAGTAGCTACTGGTTTTAGCGTGTCTTAGTCATCGCACTTCTGTCTGTCCGTCTGTCTGTTACACGGGTGGATCAGTCAAAAGCGATGGAAGCTAGAATCACCACATTTTCACCGTCGGCTGCCCGGAAAACTCTAGTTTCAAGAACCGTAAAACTTTTCCAGAAATTCGAAGGGGATCACCCCGAACAAGAGCGCTAAATGAGAGGGGGTAGGTAAAATTTGCGATTTTTGGCCAATGAGTCGCTGTATCTCAGTAACGGTGCGAGATAGGGCCTAGGTTACTATTAATCACTAATAGGAAGTCATACACTGGCTTTCGATTGGCACCGAATTCAATGACCTTGAATGACCTTGAACGCCAAAATAGGGGGTTTTATGGATTTTTTTGGCGATTTCGGGCTGCGACACAAATCCATATCATTCACAAGGTGGCGCCACGGAACTATCGTTATGCGATCCAGCTAGAGAATTTGGTATTTGTATATTAACTTAGCGTGAGCACCACAATTTTTAGCTAAACCTCTGAACCGGAACTGCTATAGGCTTTCGAGCGTCTCGTGAGGATTAGCTCAAATTTCTTGTTATTCTATGCTAGTTGGTTTTCCGTGAGGCTACTGTGAAGCGTAAAAACGGTAACGTAAAAAGTAATCAACGGTCACAATTTCATGTACGCAATAATTTTTTTACAGACATATAACATCTGTGTGCTGTGTAGTACTAGTTCCGGATATTCATCTGTCCCATTGCTATAGCATAGCAAGGGACAGATTATAAAATCACTTGCGTCTGTCTGTCATTCTGTCAGTCTGTCTGTAAACACTCCTATGGCCGCAATTTTGACTCGATTTTGATGAAATATTGCACAGTGTTTCGGGCCCAAAAAGTAAGATCGAGTTTGTTTGGGATAAAAATCTGATAACTCCTTCCACTATATTAACCCCAATTTTTTTTTAAATTTGCATTACGGCCTATGGGGATTTCAAAGCGGTATAACTCGGTCCCAGTAAAAAATAATTGCGCATTGTGTTTACCTACCCCCCTATTTTCATGGCCAGGCAATCTAACGGTGTTATTTAAATTTACTCCCTATCGACTTTTGTTGCCATAGCAACCATTCAAAAGTTGCAAAATTTTGCATTACAACCAATGGAGATTTCAAAGCAGTATAACTCGGTCCCCGTAAAAGATAATTGCGCGCTGTTTGCACCTATTCCCTTATTTTTGGGCCCAAACTATCCGACGGTGTCATTTAAACTTCTCTTCTGCTGACCCCTGTTGCCATTGCAACGAATTTAAGGACAAAATTGACTATAACTCGGCCCCCGTAAAAGATAATTGCGCGCTGTTTGCATCTACCCACCAATTTTTTGGTTTAGGCTATCCGATGGTGTCATTCAAATTTCTCCCCTGCCGACCCCTGTTGCCATGGCAAATTTTGGGACAAATTGACTATAACTCTGCTCCCGCAAAAGATAATTGCACGCTGTTTTACCTACCCCCTATTTTCAAACCTGGGCTATGAAATGGTGTCATGTAAAAATCTCCCCTGAAAACCCCTGTTGTCATGGCAATGATGGCAACCAACCGTTTTTATTTAAAGACGAAATTGGCTGCAGGCTCACAAGAGCGTCAAACTATGAAACGCAGCTGCTAGGCTATATAGCAGTTCGGCTCCAAATATTTTAAGAGCTAACGCCGTCGTGTAAAATATGTGTGGTTTACCGAGTTTACAATATTCTGAGAGGAAATGAAAAAATTGTCTCTCCACTTGGACAGCTAAACTTAAGGGGGCTTACTTTTGAAAAAGTGGGAAAGGAAATAAACGACCTAAGTTTAAGTAAAGCATAAAAACATGAGAATACACAGCATACCACTAAGAAAAAAAGCAGTAAAACCGCATACTCACGGGCCAGGTGAAATCGAACTGAAGTTGGGCAGGAACGTTAACGAAAGCGACTGACGCTGACGTAGTTGATGACGTCAGTAACGACGCCATAGCACTGGCGTTGACGACGGACGTCGTCAGGTTGCCGAAGGTGCAGGTGAGGTCAAGGTCAAGTTCAAGGTCGGAGAGCTGTGGAAGGTTGGCCTGGTAATGGCTGAGACAGAGACGGAAGAACGTGTGGCAGGGAGAGCGGCAGGATGGAGCGGAACCGCCGGAGGGATCGCTGACCGTACAGCACTGACCATCAGACGTGCGCCAACTGTTGACAACGAACGACATCAGCTGCAGCTGAAAACTTCCTGACGCCGGCACCTGCAGCCAGCGCAGAACAGTACGATGAGTTGAAATAGATAAAAAATAAAGATAAAAATTAACATAAATGGCGTTGAAATCCTATCGATTTTCCACGTTACGGTTTTATAAGTACACCGCGTGGTTTTCGTGATCTCTTTGCGCTTTTCTGTGAAAGTTTGGATCACATTCTGTCAACATCGGCGACTAATAACAAAAACAGAAAAAGTAAAAAAAAACAGTATAGAATCAGCGTAAAAACTAATTAAGCCTAAGTCAGCAATTTTAGATGGTGATTATAGATAACTAATCTATTTACTAATAAACGTACTTACACAACTCGTAGACAAGTCACCCATCAAATCAGCTTAACCACACCGCCGTGAGTAAACGCACTAATAACTAGTAAATACCAGCGCAAATTAGTTTTTATTTGTAAGCGTTTTGATGTGTCGGATGAAAATCAAGGTAACTATGACGGTAATTAATTGGCCGACATAAGGGGTCTACGACTATTTCGTCCATGTTTGCCGTGCAGTATTAACAGCCTATGGGAAACCAGAAATTCTCTGCTGCAGAAACAAGCTTAAGGGTGAGATACACAGTCACTTCTTTGTGATATAGGTCAGTACACGTACAAACGGACAAGTGACATCGTAGCCTTTACGATCGAGCTAAGAAGATCTGTAAACCGCTGCTGGTGTTCCTATACAATGGCGGAAGGACGGCCAGGTGGTAACAGACGGGCGTCGGAGGGTACAATATAGACAATGGCGTGAGTTCGATTTTCTTCTTCCCTTCCTTCCTTCAGTCCTTCTTTCTTCCGGCTGGGTAAAAAGATAAACTAGAAATATTGGGCAGAGCCCAACGTGAAGCCGCTCGGCGCCGTAAGTCCGATGTGGAAAAGGGGGTTAATTGGGGGGGGTGAAATTTACCTGGTACAAAGTCACGTGGCCCGAAGTCAAATGCAGTAGCATACGCAGAACGCGCATTGCCGACTCAGGGTGTGTCAACATCCGCGCCTGCAACTTGTTTGTTAGTGGACCAAAGTTCACCAAATTTTTTTGGTTCAACGCGGAAGAGATGACAGTCGATCAAATTTGTTATCGATTTTCGGTATGTCGATTCGCTCTAGATATATTCGCAATCAAATTTTTAAGTTGCCCGGAATCGAGCCCGTATCCTCAGTGGGGTGTAGGCTGGCAAGACTAAGACATACTATAGCGCGTGTAAAAATTTCGGAGCGCAGCACCCCCTAGGAGCCGAAATATGGTATTCCGAAAAATTCGACTTTCGGGGTATAATTGCACTTCCAAACCTCCAAAATTAGTGGACCAAAGTTCACCGAACTTTTTTCGCCCAACATCGGAGAAAACGCTGTCGGTCAAATAGTTTTCCGATTTTGGATATCTCTATCCGTTCCGGAGATATTCGCGCTCAAATTGGGAAAGGGTCCGAAATCGGGCCAAAATTAGCGTGTTTTTCGCCTCCCCCAATTTTTTTTGGGGGGGAGACCCCCAAATTTTGAAACCGGCGTTATAAAATAGAACATGCTTCCGAGAACATGCTACCGTTCCGGGCGGCCTAATACAGTAGGCCTATTCAGCTGCGATTAAATGTGGAAATGTCAACACTGCATGAGTTTATCGTATTTTAAATGTTCGTTGCACTCGTTTATTGTTGCGTTTTGCAAATGCTTACCTAAACATCAGTGACAATGAGATAAAGACGGTGCTTAAACGTCGATCATCGACGTATAATAGGCTAGTGGGCTAAAGCCAGTGCTAAACCTTGCGTATTATGTTTGCTAGTGCCACGTATGACTCGTGGAGTGTTCTTTGTGTCTTATTGTAGCCTTCAACAGTGCTATACGTGTGACAGCCTGTCATTTAGTTGCTCTTTGTTGTGTTACGTTGGTTCGGATCTTCTGTTTAAGATTTTGCAGATTTGCGTTTGCTTCAAACACGAGTTAAACCCACTACAGCGATCGACGCTAAAATATTATAATGCATTTGAAACTTTTAGTGCTCTTCGCGACATAAATTTATTGCTGGATTAAACTGAATTCGACGTATGCTTGAATAGTGCATTTTGTTCTACCGTTTTATGTGCACACGTGTATATTCGTGTGTTTTATAATGCCGGTATGCTGCTTCGGTGTAACAAAGAGCTGAACTGGCAGAAGCACTGAAATTCGACAGAAAAAACCTCGTTGTAGCACACTGGTGTAACCATATAGGGGGAGGGGCACTGGGGCATGTGCCTCCCCCTTAAAAGCCTACTCAGTTACTCAAAATAGTGCCCAAAATGCACCTAAACACGTCATTTTCAGGCACAAAATCCAAAAAATTTTACCCTCCTCCCCAGATTCCTTCCACCCAGGGAGGAGACACCCGTCCCCATACATGCCCCTGAAGTGCCCTTACTACAACTAGATCCTGGCTACGTCACTTTTATAGCATGCTTTTTAGCATTACAAGCTTATAGCACACATGACATACGATTCGCGCGCCTTGATATCACTTTGTGATCACGTGCTTATGTAGCAGTTTACGGAGAACACCGTCGCATGGACGTTTCTCAAGAAACGCACTCGATCCGCCAACGCATTTTTTATCGCAGAAACTACAGTGTATACCCGTGAGTTATCGAGGTGTGTTTCAATACTACCTGGCGTTAGCACCTTATAGCTGCCGCATCCGCATCATCGTGTGTGGATTGAAAAAATTCAATTCGCTATTTCGTGCACAAGCTCTATTACTGCTTTGTTTCGACCAGACAGATTCACTAGGCTATTAATTTGCAGATTTCGATCGGCGTAAAAGTCACCTATCAGTAGCATACATCGCTATTTCTTTTATTTAAGCCAGTTTGGTATAATTTTTACGGTCCCCTACATAACCGTTCATACGGATATCAGCGCGTGTTAATGCCAATCATAAGTTCATTTCCGGCTGATGCCTTTACATAGAACTTAAAACAACGCGTTGGTCACGATCAGCTGGGCCCAGTTATTAATTGGACGGGCAGAGAAATCATTTTGGTAGGCCACGTAACTGCAGCTAGTGAGTTGCTTAAGTCAACTCAGTCTTCTACCGTCCACGGGATGGTAATATGGGTTTTCGGGCTGGGCGACTATCGGGAACGATGGTGGATATAAACACCAACATAAAGCAGTCTAAATGCATAGATGTCGTCGTCAACTGACCCAGATAAACCGGGTGAACTCACAGCTATATCTGACAATTACAGCACAATAGAATTGGGCCAAATGTGACGGTAGAACATCGGTAGGTATTCCGCAACGAATCTTGCGCAAGCGGATCAAAACCCGCAGCTCCAAACCCCAGAACGGTATATCATGCAAGCTGCCTGCGGAAAAGATGAGACGCCGGTGTCTACCACACCGGCAATTATTATCCACGTGTAGGCCTACTAGCGTGATGTCAGTCGGCGCCGGGTACAGAGGCAAGCGGAACAATCTGTCCAAAGACTTAGATCCACTAACGTGGACAAACGGTACAACGTACATGCGAATGTTGGGGAAAACAGCTTATATCACGGTGACTGCGGATCAAAAATTCACTGTATGCTTTGCAAACATTGTCATCAAAATTATCATAATCGTCAACTCCGTCATTTACGCGGCATTTAACGTGATATTTAACGCGGTTTGGAGTGCAAGCAACTGCAGACAACAATAAGATTTCAAAATAATCAAATATTACAATTTAAAACCCAAGTTTGTTAGTTTAACGTCCTCAATCGAGGTAACCCATTGGAATTTCTGTCTATACGGTCGAGATATCACGCGACTGGTTGCGTTGCGCCATAGTTAACGCCCAGTTGTGTGCGGACTAACGAAATACGGCAAAAATCTTAACGTCTTGGTCTCTTGGACCATTGGGGGATCGGATTGGTAAGCGGAATTTCATTCTCGTAGCGGACGGACATTTTCACGGTTCTTACGTCTCCGACTAAGTTTCGCGCAATGCCCCAGAATCACTCTATCCGCCAGAAAGACCGCCGACAAGCTGCTGTGGATAAGCAGTGCAAAATGTGTTGCAATAATGCGGACCGTTAGTCAACTACCGGCGGCCGCAGGGATATTTATAACGGCCTGCCGAAACGTGAGACGCGAACTGCAAGAAGAGTATCATCGCTCAACGACATCCATCTATCCATCTAAGCTATCCATCCGAGCTAATACTGCAGGAAAACTAATGGTTTTCCACTCACCGACGAGACGCTCGTTTTCTACCTGAGTGAAATGGCAAGTCAGCAAGAGCTTACAGGTAGTCGATTGGCCGCCCGCCGAGCCGCGATTTGACGTCCAATTTGACACTGTTGTCATTTCGGATATCTGCATCTCGTAGGATGCAGTAAGCTATACTCGGCATTTCTAGAGTTCTGACTGACGTGAGCAATTTAGATCTGATAGACCTACATATCAAATTCATTGTCAGCCATCAGAGAGAAACGGTAAAGCGCATGCTTCTAGCAGATTTTCCCCTATCGCAGTGGACTGCATCGTATACTACTCCTACCACCCTGCATTCGAAAATATTTTAAAACTTTTTAGCACGACTGCGCACGACTTCAGTTTATTAGATGGCAACACAGAATAAAACACAAAGAAGATTACAGCGGCCGGCGACCGCTCGCGGTTTATACGGTTTTGTTCAGCAAAAATATTTTGCATGTAAGTGGTTCCCGTTTCAGACCACTTCCTATTTTCAAGTCATGCAAGTTTCTCTTGAAACGCTTTTAAGACGTTTTTACGACTATGTTATAAAAAGCAGAAATTACTCATGCAGGACTTATTGAGAGGTCAGTTCATACACCGCTGAATATTAGATTATAAAAACGGCATGCGTTTCACGCATTTAGTTCGGAATTCGAAGCCAACCGTCAACTTTCTACTGATGAAGCGATGCACTGCAAGTACTAATTCATTTATCATTCATTAGACTACATCGCCGCGTGCATTATTGTAGGAGAGAGAGTTATTGTTCGTCGGAATCTCATTAGAGTTAGTAAGGGTCAGTTTACATGCCGGAATTCCAGGAAGCAGGTAAGTGGACTGCTGCATTG
>Ga0209367_1009965_pt1 | contig 12804 bp, 9 predicted proteins | sample WorMetLIZISLAND2_FD_187412 | JGI IMG/M metagenome (GOLD analysis project Ga0209367, IMG submission 187412) | Marine gutless worms symbiont microbial communities from Max Planck institute for Marine Microbiology, Germany - Olavius geniculatus... ... | reverse complement strand
GACGAAAAGGGGAAGGGAAGGGGAGGGGAAGGGATTCGAGACTACCCTTAATTTACATTTCTGGCTACGCCGCTGCTGATTCGTCTGTTTGCTGCACGTGATCAGCACATTGTCCATTCCGATATCTGCTGTCGTTACCAAGCAGCGCGTGAATGTAAATTATTATTAGGCTTATAATTTTATTTGTGCGTACCGTACGTACAAACATAGGCCTATATACAGAAATATATCAACCCTACAATACAGACAGGCTACGAATTAATGCGATCTGCACAGATGCCGGATAATCAGTTCAATAGCAGCTGTTGTATAATAACACTGGTTGTTTATTTGAAAAGACTCGTAGGTTGAAACGATAACTTAATAAGTTACATAAATTCATCAAAAACAACCTTTAATTGGAAACTTGTTGACGTTCCGGCAACCATTGCTGTCTTCATTGGAATGACTGTCTGCCCGGTGCCGCTGTGGCGGACAGTAAGTAATCATAGATGTGTCCGCCGCAGCGACACCTGGCGGACAGTCGTTCCAAAGAAGGCAGCAGCGGTTGCTGAAACATCAACAAGTTTTCAATTAAAGGTGGTTTTTTAATGAATTTACTGGTTGTTGTAGTTAACTAAATGAATGAGAAACCGGCTTTGATTGATCAATTGATCGATTGATTGTGAATAGGTAATTAAGTAAGTAAATTTCTATAGCGTACTAAATCGACTGTAAACCCGCCGAATCTCAGGCATGGGGGCAGGATAGGAGCCGAGATCTCTTAAAAAGCATTGACAGGAATGGTTCAAGAAAGACCAGCATTTTTGTGTCCAAGGTCAGTGATCATGTTCAAACCCTAATGAACCATAAAAAGTGTCAGATTAACATAGGGCCTGGTTTCAATGTTTCAGACTAGTTGCTTCAAGACTAGACAGCAAGGCGTCGAGCCTTGAGGTCAAGGCCACGATCTTTTGACCTCGAGCTGTCCAGGGTCCTCGTGGACCTTAGCCTATCTCTGTTTGTTGATTGATTGATTGACCAGTAATGCAGTTTATTAGGACGGCCGGCCGGCCGCATATTAGTGTGGCTTGGTGGTCTAACGGTAACATGTGTTTTTTTGTATAGGCTAAGTAGCTTACACCGTCTCAGAACAAGAAATTTGAGCTATTGCTCACGAGACGCGCGAAAGCCTATAGCAGTTCCTGTTCGCAAACCGTCAGTCTATCTCCAGCCATTTCGTCGCAGTTCATTCTTGGAGTGTGCACTGCAGCCAAGATCGCAAAAATCAATAAAAAACTTTTTATTTTGTAAGTTCGGGGTCTTTCAAAGTCCTCGATGTTGATACGACTGAAAAGCTCGTCACTTTGTGCTTGTGATTGTGATAGGCAGCATGCCCATGCCTATCTGCAACCGTTTTCACGAAAGACTGGCCAACAACGGTAAAATACGATTCACGGGGGTACTGCTCTTTGATGCCCTCGTGCGCAGGTTTTCTTGAATCTAGAAAATCGAGACTTGGACCGTCGAAATCTACGTTCAATGCTGAAAATTTCATCAATTGATTTCGGCGCAGTTCGTTTTTGAAATGTGCCTCGCAGCCCGACATTGCCAAAAATATTTTAAAAACGTTATTTTGGCGTTCAAGGTCATCCAAGGTAAATGAATTCGGTGGCAATCCAGAGCCAGTGTACCACTTCCTGTTAGTGATTAATGGGCCCTATCTTGCACTGTTTCTGAGATACAGCGACTTATTGGCCAAAAATCGCAAATTTTGCCCACCTCCTTTCATTTAGCGCATTCGTTCGGGGTGACCCTCTTCGAATTTATGGAAAAGCTTTACGGTTCCTGGAACTAGAGTCTTCCGGGCAGCCGACGGTGAAGATTTGGTGATAGTAGCTTGCACCGTTTTTGCCTGATCCACCCGTGTGACAGACGGACAGACGGACGGAATTGCGATGGCTAAGACTCGCTAAAACAGTGATTGCTTTCGCGCGTAAAAAAACTGTGCCAGTGTTATTTGTTCGATTGACTCCGTTAAATATTGGCCGATTTTTAATTTTGTTTTGAGTTTAGATTACCTAGTAAAATTATCCCGGCGTGAACTCTGAAATTTGTGTCAAAATTCGGCCCTACCGAACGTTGCTCATCTGTAGTATTGTAGTACGTTACATACATGTAGATAGCTTGAATGTGGTTGTTGACTTGTATCTCCATCAGTAGTCTCCGTCATTAGTTAAGTTTAGTGAACTGCAGTTTATTTTAATTTTTGTACTATGCTATGGTGAATAAAAAGGATGTAATATACAGGGTGACAGCTTGTCTGGAAAACAGGTCAGAGAATTTTTACAGTTCTCTGGGAAATGTCAGGGATTTCAGTCAAAATCGGAGAAAGGTCAAAGAAATATCGGAGAAATATCTTGTCAAGGAAAATTAGCCAAACTTTCCTAAAATTGCATAAACAGTATTTACACTGTGTCTCAAAAAACATCCCCGACATTTTCGACTGTCACTTGAAAACCAGTTATCTGATTTTGATATTTTTCGGTACTAATGTTCCGAACTCAACTTGCCATCAAACGACCATCCAGTGTCCCACCTCACCTATTGTCCGCTTCTAGGGAAAGCAGATCAATCAAAATATACCTTATATACGCAGAAAACGTGAAAAAACGTCTCCGACGTAATCGACTGTAACTCAAAGAAAGACTGGCAAATTTTTATAATTTTTGGCAAAAATACTTCTGATACAACTGGCTATTAAATCATTATTCAAGTTCCCACCACACCAACGCCTGCTTCTGCACTACCTGGGGAAAGCAGACCAAGCATAATGCGTGTTGAAATGAATGAACAAACCGTCAACAAATTTTATCTGTCCAAATCTGTTGGCCCCAACAGCCGGTCTGTTACAAAATGTGGCTGTCGTGCAGCAGTGTCTCTACCAGATAACGTTCAGGAATGTTTATGAACTGAAGAAGCGACTGGTAAAGCCTGGATTGTCTAACGCAGAACATTATCAATACTGCTGTCAATGAATAGAGACAGCATCTCCATGCTTATGTTATGGACCGGCATTTCAAGCAGTTTTACTGTAGGCAGTTGAAAATGGACAACTGGATAAAATGTCAGTTAAAAAGTTAGAAATATGAACAAAATGTGTTTTATGTGTTATGTTGATTAAGTAATCATACCGCATTGGATAAAAAAAGTAATATTTTGTTAGTTCTGTTTTCTCCAGATAGTGCAGAAACAGACATTAAGTGAGGTGGGAAAATGAATGGTCATTTGATGGCCAGTTGTCTTAGGAATATTCATACCGTAAATTATTAAAATCTGTTAATCCTTATTAAAGTTACAATTGAAAATGTTGGGGATGTTTTTTGAGACACAGTGTAGTATCACTTGTTTAGTACTCTGCATGTGCCCATTTATTAATTTATGCTGTTTATTCCTGAAAATTTTGCTTACTTGTGTTTTCGTTTCTGATATTTTACATCTATGTCTAAGTTATATTTTGGACAGTAGGGCCTGCTAGGGTTAGATCGTTAGGTTACCGTAGTTGAGTTACCAGTTAAAATGGTCATGAGTGTCGCGAATCGTCGGGGAATTTCATCGTGTTTGGAGAGTGAGATCACCCTGAATATCATGAACTCACAACTCGGTAATTACACCGTTGATCAGTTGCAACATGTTTTATCACTGACAATAATCAACACAACATCAGATATATTACTCGCATTATCATCATCATCATATCATCATCAGCTTCAGTCAACACCGTATCCGACGTGAATAGATAGATCATCATTCTAATTAATCAACTCAGTTCAAGTGAATATCACGCTATGCCACCGCACCGACCGCATCATCTATGAACCGGTGGCGTCGTGGCTTGAAAAAAAGTGGGCGTGGCAAGAAGTTGCAATTTTTTGAAAGACAGCTGCAAATTTCTGACAGATTAGATCACGAGTGCTCAAAATGTTAACCTCGGCTTCAAATTCCCACAGAACGGGGGTTTTTCACCCCAAATTCTGCATTTTTGAACAAAAACTTTTTGACAGAAGACGATATTCTGACAATTTTCAGACAACCCATAATTTACGGGAAGAGGGATTGCCTCCTCCCTACCACGACGCCATTAATAGTTAAGCCTACAGGTTACAGTTATAGGCCATTATTACAGGGTTTTCGCGCTTCCTGGAATTCCTGGATTTTTTAGTCCTGGAAAATGAAAATTCCAGAGATAGTCAATGAATTTCATGGCGGTTCAAAATAAACAACCCGTGGCACTAGCGTAGAGCACTTACTTAGGTTAGGCCTGCAGTAGAAAACTGCTGTTTGTCTTTTAAGTTAATTAGCTCCGAGAAAGTTCTGGAAAAACATCTTGACGATCCTGGAAAGCCCTGAATAGGTCCTGGAAATTTTTGTAAGTAAAAGCGTGGAAACCCTGTACGCCTATGTAAGAATACACCGTAAGAAGACTAATGGGAGTGCATGAGCAGGCCTATATAATCTTAACGGCACATCAGCACAATATAAATTATAGGCCATTCCGTGCAATAAATTGCAAACAACATTTAATTTAAGCCTCTGTGTAAAATGGTATGATAAGGCTGTTTAGCTGGTATAAAAACAACACTATGAGCGATGACAAAAGTTCAAAGGCTATCTTTATTTAAGCAATATCTATTTTTAGAGTCGACATTTTCAAAAAGTTATTTTAGTGCATCATCTTCGAAATTCATTTCACGTGCGGCACAGAAACTACGGAAGCAAGAGGGCCGTGTTCTAACGGTGGTATGGGGCGGACCCCTAATGGGATACAGTAGCAATGTGACAGAATGATGAACGGAGAATGACAGCGTATATGTGTTATGTATATCCACAGCGGCAGTGTGAACCGTGAACTGGGTAATGATACAGTGCCACAGTTGGTGACTGACTGGTCGACACGAACGAATCACAATATCAATTAATATAACAGCTTCGACTTTGCACCGTCACAGAGTCACATTGACTGGACCAGATGACCGAGATTCGTTTCTTACTGTCAAACAAGACTGTGGAAATGAACGAGTGCTTGAATCCAGTCCGCAAACCTTTAGGGGAGAAATGATGACCGGTGGGAGAACGAGAGCAGGACAGTCACCAGCGGCGTCCTAGGCGGGGCAGAAAGTTTTACACTCGACATTGCAAATTTTCGACGGAGGAAACGGGTGCTCCGAATTACAATTTTGATTCTAAATTTTCCCAAATGGGGGTTTTTCGTCCCATTTTTTTTGCTTCTGGGCGAAAATAAATTTTCCGACAGTTTGGAAGTTAGGGAGTAGGGGCATTTGCTCCCTCCGCCCCTTCCCTCGGCTATGACGCCGCGGTGTGTTATAGCGATGACACACGGGACAGTTTTCTGACGCCAGCTGCTGTTACCGGTCGACTAGTACCAGTAACTGGTCAGTGTGTCATATTTTCCGGTACCGGATTTTTGCTGCATGCGCCAATCGCCGGCGCCGGATTGAACATGTTGAATTTCGTGCCAACAGTTGGCGCCAAAAAAACTGACTAGTGTGTCATTGCCGTTACTGCAGACCAGTGGTGTAGTCGAGGGGGAACGTGCAGAACGCCGTTTTCCCAAATATTTTGGAAGGGATGCCGCTTCCCCAAATAATATCAGGATAAAGTGGAAGGGTGATACAGCGTTCTCCCAAATAGGCCTGCAAAAGTTCATCGAGTTTACGATATTCTGCCGTGATGTGAAAGATTGCCCCGCTCCCTTTGGACGTCTAAAATGAAAAGAAATTAATACAAAACTTAGTATCACCATGATGCAGTTTTAGGGTAAAAATACTGTAGGCCTACTGACCCCGTTGGGTGAGCTTACAGCGCTCCCCGGTCTCCATAGATGGATTAAGATTTAAGAAGGGCCTATACCTGTGAGGAAGGAAGGGAAAGGGAGGCACTCCCCGAAACCAAAAATATATATTTTACCACTACACCACTGCTACAAAGTACCAGCTGACGGTAGGTCAATCGGTCGGTCGGTGGCCGTGCGAGCGTGTGTGAGTGCCGATATGTTGATTATTTCTTTGCTTGTGAAGCGGCGGCGGCGGCGCCGGTGGCTGTGGCTGGTGTCGCAGTGGTTGTTTTGTCACCGTTTTCCGTCGGTGAGTTCTGGTCGCCAAACAACGGATTCTTCACCTCCATCTCACCGTTCTACGCACCGCAGACGAATACTGCAGGGGTCCATCATAGTGACATTTCGGGACTACATAAAAATTCGTAACTTTTCGACTGTTGTAGATGATACGATAACATTATTCACAGTGGCAGTTATAGCCTCAAGAATTCTGGGGGTGCTGTGCTCGGAGTCGGAGCTACACGTAGCCTAAGGATTGCAGTCATTAGTTTCCGCGCTTCCCGGAAAGTCCTGGATTTATTTTGCTTGATTGTCCAGCTAGTCCTAAAAATTAAAATCCTGCAACCGCATAGTTTATGCATTTACTGGGGGTTCAAGTAAACAACATGTAGCACTAGCAGTATGATACTAACCGTGGCAAGTCCGCGACACTCAAAGACGGTGTAGTCGCCGTCTTCGTTGTCGTCTTCTGACTCGCCGTCTGACCCGGCGCCGTCCACGTGCGCACTCGCCGCCTCATGACTAACTCTGCACAGGCCAACATACAGCGTGTCTCGAAAAACGTGTGACTTTTAAAACTAGAAAGCAGTTATAGCCCGCATATACCTCCGCCAAGGCAAAGCTATTCGCCAGGTGGCGTCACCATCTTCGCTGTGCCAGCGGTTCCCTTATGCCCTCTTTAACGCAATGGTAACGAAAATTTCAAAGTGATCCAGAATCCAGGATTCCTGCCGGATCATGCCCAAAATTGAACCACTGGTAGTTTATGCCATGCCCGACATACCCTCAAAATTTCAGAAAGATCCGCCCATAACTTTTTGAGTTATTTTGCTGACTCACAGATAGACAGACAAACAAACAAACAAAAACCGGCAAAAACATTACCTCCTTGGCGGAGGTAATAAATCCGTGAAACGTTAGCCGATATTTAGCCTACCGTACTTACTACTTACGCAAGGGTCGAACTTATGGTACGGATGTCGTCTGTCCGTCCGTTGTCCGTCCGTCCGTCGTCATCGTCTGTCACGGATGTATTTTGGCTAAACGGTAAGTCGTATGGGGGTCGGCGATGGTACCATCGGAGCTGGCGCTGGCGACTTCCTATAATCTGTCAATAGTATCCATATCTCCATCTGCAGCGGTTTGGCCGCAATTTTCAATAAAAACTTCCAAGCTATAAGTGACCGTATCTATAGGAAATTGTGAGAGACATAGCTAAGGTTATTGTTAATCAGATGAAAAGAAAATCATCGACCTTGGATGACCTTGAAGATCACTGACAACCAGTACGGTCGACTATTTTATCGACAATTGGGCTTGTTTATTGTTTGTTTGTCATGAGACGTCGTAAAAAACTTCACGCATATGACTGTAGTTTTGACCACCTAACATTAATACTGTTGCTACACTACTTTGTAAAAATGCAGAAGTCACAATTTGACCTTTATACTATTCATACTGCGTAGCGCATGCGTCGGCTCACAAGTCATTGTCAGACCACAAAATCATTAAAAATATCAAACCTGTTACTCAAGTTTATTTAACATTAGTTGTTTCCAATTTGAGGTCGTACATCAGCGAACTGAAACGACGCATCAGCAGCGAGTGGGCCGTTATTGAACATACTGTTAGCGAGTTGCGTCAGCGTCTATGCACTTGTGATCCTACTGAAGGCGGACATTTTGAGCACATGCTGTAATAAAAATGACGTGATGTGATAAGTGAAACTTTTGAAAGACAATAGGCTTAACTACCAGTCGCGTACGTTACCTATTTAGTTAATGATTTAAACGCACACTTAGTTATTGCGATGACGGCTCAATCTGACACTGCAAATTTTACAAGGTAGTACAGAAACAGTATTCAGGTGAGGTGGGCGTATGAATCAAGCTATGAAGTCTACCGTTCGGATGCGATCATCTGTTGTTTCTGGTGTTGATAGTGATACATCTGAGCACTCTGTGCTAGTTTTCGATCACCGGTTGAAGCCCCGCTGACGTTACGACCGTCTTTGCCATTGGGCGACTGCGCGGGACCAGTCACACCGTACGCTGGGTACTCGACGTCACTGGTTGCCTTCATTTTCTTGTGAAGTCTACAGACACAGTAGGTAATAGACGTATACACGCAAATTGAAAGCTATGGAGGTTGAAAGAACGTAGCTCTTCATGGAAACCTTTCTTAGAGCTATGGAGCATCGCCTGCCATAGCCTATTAAATGACACTGTGTTAGCTGCCATCTGCCACAGGTGAACGCGCCTCCCTCGTTATAACCCCAACCAGACAGGCAGGCCGGTGTTTTATTTACCTACGCCAGAGGGATGAAAGGCTGAGTTGACTTTGGTGTTGGATTATACCTAGACGGTTCACCGTCTACAGAAAGTCGCCCATTCAAGCACTTGAAAGTCACCCGACTCGAAGTCGAACCCACGGCCTCTCGATCGTAAGTCCGACACTTTACCGTTACGCCACCAATCCATTACTGTAGGTCAATAACCGGGTCAATTAGTAAGTAGGTCAGTTAATCAGTAGCATAAGTTACATTGGCACCGCCGACGAACAGAATGATAATACAGTGGCGTAGCAAGGCTTCGATGGGCTATGCATAGTTCAACAGTAAGTAAGGGCCTAAAACCAGTGTTAAGAGCGGTGGTAGAGTTTGAACTCCTCTCCCACTAGCTACAAGTGCCTGGAAAACCCCAACCGCCATGAATTTTCACGCTGTTACTATTTTATTGCCTTGCGTCTTAGAGTGCATTAAAGGCATTTTGGCGCTTATGCGCTATATAAAACCCCTATATTTACGTTTGGCTTACTATACTGCTACTATACTATACTAATCAAATTTATAAAGCACCAAATGCGGAGCTACAGAGGCGCTGGATGACAGTTAATCAGGCGATATTAAACAGAAACGTTTTCAAATGTTTCTTAAAAACAGAGTCAGAGTTGCACAGTAAAATATTTGAGGGAAGGCTATTCCAAGTAATGGGTGCAGAGTAACAAAATGAGCGCCTATGGAGAAGTCAGTGGTCAGTTTTGGTACAGTCAGCAGAGATAATGAAGCAGAACGGGTTGAGCGGACAGCGACGTGCGGAACCAGATGCTCGTTGAGGTACATGTACGTCGGGACACCGGACGTGCGAGTTTTTCGCGTCAGTACAGCCATCTTGTACAGCACACGTTGGCGCACCGGTGGGCGAAGAAGAGGCGATTTGCTGCAAGTACCACACGAGCTGCGGTGTTCTGTGCTCGTTGCACGTTTTTTGTAGTCGACTCTGGAGCTCCATACAGTAGCGAATTGCAGTAGGCCTAGTAGAGTCAACTGGCCATAAGTTCGTCTCATGTAAGAAGCGTTATAGCAAGTGCTGGAGTTTATCTTTACCTCAGGAGTTGCTTTGTAGGCCTACCTGATCACCACCACAAACACAGTATGGCTTCTGGTAAAAACTCCCAGTTATTTGCCATTGCCCCATCCAAATAAATTTGGATTGACGCCGCTGGCGTTTTGGCTGTTGCGTCGTCACTCCCCTTAAAAAGTACGCAAGGTCATAAGAGTCTTAACAGCTAGAGCACGTTTTGCATAGTTCAGCTGCAATAGTGCTAAGAAACAGAGGAGCTTATTTATAGGCATATTACCTGTACCAGCAGACGGCGGCTACCATCAAACCTGCCAGACCAGCTACTGAACAGCCGACCACCACCGCTGCACAATGTAACGACAACACGTCACATACAACACAACTGTACACCGTCAGTCAAAAAACAATGAAACAAGGTAGTGTGGCGACGCGTTTAAGGTGTGGCGGGGAAACTGCTGTAACAATCAGTGGCGTCGCCAATAAGAGGGGGATGCAGAAGGCCCAGGCCGCCCCCAATTCAATCCCCAGACAAGATATAAGCAGCCCGTCTTTAAAAGGGTGGCACCTTGGTACGCGCCAAGGGCCCCGTGCCCCAAAGGGGCTCCGCTCTACGGCGGTGATCGGCGAAACGGACCGTGTGATCGATCGATCAATCTAACCAATTTTTATCGTGTTAGCGGATGAATTACTGTCACAACTTAAACTCAATTAAAAGCTGTAGAAAATATCTGGGGAAAGCTAAAATCTAAGCTCCTAAAAATTTTCGCGAGAAATTGTACGTCTGAAAAACACAAGATACAGGCCTACCTTACAGACTTTGGCCTATCGTACAGTTTGTGGTCTAGTGTGGTCACAGATCACTATGTAGCATTAGGGACCCCGCGTGCCAAGGGCTCCGCGCTGGCAAAAGACGGCCCTGGATATAAGCACATAATTTCTGCCACCAGATCCCGTAGGCCTACTTTAAAGCTACAATGCACTAAATTTGATCTCGGCTAGGTCTAGCTGAAGAGCTCACAGCACTCCCCCACGTCTCCTAGCTGGCTTTTGAAGGTCGTCTTCTACGGGAAAAAGGCCGAAAAAAAGGAAAAGGAAAAAGGAGGAGAAGGGGAAAGACGGGAAAAGGCGGAAAGAAAGAGGAGGAGACGAAAGGAAGAAAGGACAAGGAGAGGAAGGGAGCCCTCCAGTTCACATTTCTGGCTACGCCACTGTGTATAGCAACGCGTTTAAGAGTGGCGGGGAAAGTCATTAAATTTTCCGCTGAGTGCACCTGCAGTAAAAATACTGAACATCGATAAATTTTAGCAAAGACATGGAAACGAGTTTGGTGGCTTGATAGTGTAAAGGTAAAGACGTTGGACTTGCAATCGCAAGGTTATTCGTTCAAATCCCAGTCGGGTCGCTATCAAGTGGTTAGTAAACTACTTATGTGTAGGTGAGTGACTGTCCGCGGACAAATAAACCATTTTAATATTATAACCAACAACAAGGTCAACTCAGCGGTCATCTCTGTTGGGTTGGTAAATCGAATACCGGACTGTCTGGATGGGTTGATACCGGGCGCGTTCATTTCTGTCGGGTGGCAGGTAACACCGTGTAATCTTATATGGCAGGTGACGCTTCTTAGCTTTGGCTTGGGTTTCCCGTGAAACGCTATACGTTTAAAAACCTTTAAATCACGTTTATTTTTGACTCAAGGCGCAGAAACGATCAGAGATATCAAAGAATGTATACAGGCATTAGGGTGGGGGGGTTACTAGTCTTGCTAGTCCGTTTGTCCGTCTGTCTTGTTCAGCTGTTAACGGTGCCATTATGATGCCAGCAGCATACAGGTGCGTTAATTGCCAATATTGATTTTTGGCAAACGGCACACGAACGTATAGGCCTAGGCCTAGGCTCGGGTGGGCAAAAAACAGAAAAAACACACTGAAACATTATAATAAGCCATGGACTTGTTCAGTCTTTTTATTATTATTATTAATCGAGCACAACTTAGAAGTGCTGTAGAATTAGCAAACAGATTAGGTTTTTATATTATCATCATCATCATCACAATCATTTATAGTGCGCCGTTTACAGTAATAATAAAGGCCAGCGGTGCATTACAGTGTCAATGTATGAATTATTACATATTAAAATAAATAAAATAAAATAAATACACAAGACTAAGAATTAAAGACAACGTTAAAATAGTATGTCTTCAGTTGTCGCTTGAAACTGTTAAAAGTTGCTGCAGATTTCAGTTCATCTGGAACAGCGTTCGACGCTGCTGGTCCGGCGTGCGAAAAAGAAAATTCACCAAATTTCGTTCGTAGTCGGGACCCCAAGATGTAATTCGTGGTGCTCGCGGAGTGTAAGCCAGAGCGCAGTGACTGTGCAGCGACGGCGCTAACCAACTAGCTGAGGTACGCTGGCGAGTGTCCGTGGTGGATTGCATAATTTTCAGCACTCTTTTGGAAATTTTCAGCTGTATAGGCTATGTCGAAATTCTGTCGAAAAATTGCAACTATCTCCCTCTCCCTACTTTTTTAACCGTTGAACGACGCCGCTAAATTTGTCAAAGCCTACGTCTTACCGACAAAGTAGACGTCGGAAATTGGCGAAGGAGAGTTTTTATCGGATGCCGAACGACTGGCGACACGGGCGAGCGTTCTTGCACCGCCGGCCAAACCGTAACCGTTTTCAGAGTCTTTCTCAAGGTCGATATCATCATCATACGCCTCCGCCAGCTTTTCATCAGTATCTCCTCGCTTGTATCCTTCTTCGTCGTAAAGATTAGCGTCATCCGCTTTTTCACGACTTTCACCTGTTATTAAGTAAATGAGTAAGTAAGTAAGTAAGGGATACGTTATTGCACGACGGTCAAACACTATTGGAATAACCGAAAATATAGCATAACAGAATAATTACGTGACAAAAAATAACAAGAAGCCCAGCTGTCGCTAGGGCAGCCTACCGTACTGGTTGTCAGTGACCTTCAAGGTCATCCAAGGTCAATGATTTTCATTTTATCTGACAGAACTTCCTATTTGTGATTAATAGTATCATATCATATTATATCATTTGCTATAACCCTCCTCATCCGTAGCACAAGACAGTAACTTTGGCCGTATCTTTCACCGTTTACGAGATATAACCAGTTTTCCGTTTTAAACAAAAAATTTGAGCTAATGCTCACGAGACGCGCGAAAGCTTATAGCAGTTCCGGTTCAGTAATTTAGCTGAAAATTGGGGGTGTTCACGCTAAGTTAATATACAAATACCAAATTCTCTATCTGGATCGCATAACGATAGTTCCGTGGCGCCACCTTGTGAATAATATAGACT
>Ga0209367_1009964_pt1 | contig 12805 bp, 5 predicted proteins | sample WorMetLIZISLAND2_FD_187412 | JGI IMG/M metagenome (GOLD analysis project Ga0209367, IMG submission 187412) | Marine gutless worms symbiont microbial communities from Max Planck institute for Marine Microbiology, Germany - Olavius geniculatus... ... | reverse complement strand
GTGGCCACCAAATTTTAGCAAAAATGATTTTCCGAAAAATAAAGTAGCTTTTTTGACGCAATATAGCACAGCATATGACACTCATCATGCTCAGCAAATTAGATAAATGGAAAGTACACAAAATTCTGAATAAAACAGTGAAGTTTCTATCTTGTCCAGTTCCTGAGATATCTGCTTCTGAAATTGCTTAAAATTAACAAGTTGCGATGTCACGCTCAACCCCAGTCAACTATAAATGAGCGTAACTCAGTGAGTTTTAGCAATACGAATGCCATATTTTGCATATTTTCATAAAAGGGTATGGAGAACATCTGGGAAAAAATTCAAAAAAATGAAAAATTTTGAGTGAGGAAATTGTCAGATTTTTGCTGATTTCATATGGAATGACTCTTCACTGTCTGTACTCTTAATATAAGCTGTATCCTACACACACTTCATTCTGCCACTGTCTCTGACCTAATTGACTGTCACCATCCTGATCTTGTCTGTCTCACTGAAACCTACTCTTTTCGGTTTTTTCTGAGTTTTAGTTTCCATTATTATTCTTTATTCTTACCTTTCAGTTTTTTCTTATTTTAGTTGTCTTTACTTCAGTCATTTTTCGAATTTTGTCAGTTTTACATTTAAAACTATTTCTATTCTCAGTATCTCTCATTTCATTTTTTTAAACATTTCAGTTGTTTTTAGTTTATGCGCTAGATTAAACTGACAGTTTGTTCGTCAGTTTTTGAGTGCAAATTCTCCATTGTATTGTATTGTATGATTATCCAAGATTCCTTACCCATAGGATAGACTGATATAGGGCATAAATTGACAATGTGCCCTGCACTGTACTATGTACCTTATTGAGTTATGAAAGAATTAATGAACTTCTAAAAGTTCTGAACAGATTTTCACATAAAATATGCAGTGATGGTCTGGTGGAGTATGAAACAAGATCTAAACTCTCAGATTTTCATGGTGATGTGAATAAAAATCTGGATCCAGGGTTCCTAAATCCAGATAAATAAAATCTTTGCATAACATTTTTGGAGAGATGAAGTGAAGCCCAAGTAACAATTAATAAGTCTGTTCTGTTGGACCGGTGGCAGCATACGTTTTGTCTATCACTATCATCTTTCTTCGTCAGGTAATAATGTGCATGTGTACAAAAGAATCAAAGTTGGCTGCTTTACAACTACCACAGCAACAACTCAGATTAGCAATGAAACCAAATGAAAGCCAAAAAACCCAATTTATTAAGCGACATAAAATATTCACAAGCAGACTCCGAACCTTCAAGATCAACAAACTTTCCAGCACGCTTCAGCACTTTGACCGCCTCATCGTGTGTCGCTTCTTTGAGATCCTCTCCGTTGACAGACAACACCGCGTCACCCACGTACAACTCGTTTGTCTTGTCCGCTGCCATTCCCTTGAAGATCTTGCTGATCAGAATCGGCATTTTGTTCTCGCGGCCGCCCTTGATGCTGATGCCAAGTCCGTTGTTGTCCTCTTTCACTACTCGAACGGTTCGTTTCTGTCCCGCAAGACTGTCTGGTACTTCAGCAGATCCGTTCGTCTGTGGTCCGCCGTCCCCAGCGTCAGCACTGGACCTATCGTCTGCCGTCAGTATCAGTCGGTCGTCTGCCAGCAACGCACGTACACGACGCCACTGCTGCCTGGAGTACACCTCCAACACGCCAGATCGACCTTGCACCGTCGTAGCCATTGTTCCATTTACACAGGTCTGAAATTAAACTGACAAATATCTGCAAACTTTACCACAAAATTTTTTTTATCTGTCAACACCACGCTGCCACGCCCCTTAGCGATATCCGGCACTGTGTCATTTGGCATATAACGTGCTACTTTGACAACACGTTTGTCGGTACTGTTTACTTATTTACTTTCGAGGACAATCAATCTATTCGTTATTCTATGTTGTTATCAATTTTTGTTTAGAAGGTCAACATTTTCTGCCAGAATGTCTGCTTGGAGACAGGCTGGTTTAAAGTATGTACTTACAAGCTATATCAACAGTTAAATTTGTGCTTTTAATATGGGTGTTCTATGCTATTGTGTTATTAGATAGTAAGACAGTTGTAGGCTTACACTCTACGGGCGATTATGGGATTGCTAAAGGGGGTGGGGCTAGCCTAGTTATAAGCTGCATTCATAGATAACTTACCGGACAAGGCCTCCCCGACGGCACGGTTTAGCCTCAGTAGACCAAGTAGCATCAGTTGCCAACAAACAGGTCTATCTCTTTTGACTGTCTGAGTCTTCCAGATTCCCTTTGAAGATGTTGATAGATCCAGATGTCACTGTTCTATTATCGACAGTAGCACTAATTGCTGAATCGGCCACTGCTGCGTTCATGACGCCGATGGATTAACAGTAATTATTGAATCGGCCAACTGCTGGTTCAGCTTTTGGTTGGTTTTTGAGTTTAGGTTTAAAGTTTAGATTTATTACTTAGAACTATCGCTTATCAGCTGTCCTGGTCGTTGTTTTTACTACCTTGTTTTGGTATTTGTTTGTGCTGCCTGACCTTGATGATGTCAGTGAATTTAATTGCTGCCTGTTTATTACCTAGAGAAATGTACAGCTGGGAATGTAGTATGGATAATCACAGCTGTACCTAGTTATGGCTAGGGTGGGGCAGCAGTTAATGGTTATCAATTTTTTTTGGCTGATACTGACATCATAGTTTTGTCATGCCAAGTAATACACTTTGCAGTTTTGTTTGTTCGTGTGTGCGCGTTGTGTGCCATTCTACATGACCTGTAAAATTTAGGGTCTGCATAAAACATGCTGGAAAGAGTCTCCTTTCACTTGTTGCAGTTTGACCATACTCAGAAGAAAGAAACAATTTTAGCTACGTGTTTTGAGACCGATGTTGTTTACAAATGTACATGCATTGTGCAGTTACATTCACTATTCCCGAGTCTGTGCAAGAGTTGTACGTCGATGCCTCAAACCTGAACTACGAAATGAGGCAATGAAAAGAGATGAGGGCTTCATACGAGCAATTTTCTGGAAAGATGGAAAGCCAATGAATAGTATGTATTATGCGTTTTGATATTTTTTAGAGACTGTAACTGTATTTGGTAATGTGTCTCAGCAATTTCAGATGGTTCTCCTTTCTGCACCTGACTTGAATTTGATCAACGTAAGAAAATTAGGCTAGTTAAACAATACCAAGCGTCCTATTAGTCATTATTGTGTCAAGTGGTCACTCTGTCAGCAGCATCATGGGTTAAAAAGTAGGCAGAGCAGGAAGTTGCAATTTTTTGATGACACTGCAAAATGCACTTTTCCGACAGCATTTCAGCTGACAGCTGCACATTTCTAGCTGAGTGCTCAGAATTTTAATTTTGCCTTTAAATTTTTTTGAAGTTTACGGTTTTTGTTCCCCAAATTTTGCATTTTTGGATGTTAATTTTCCACTTTTAGAACATAAATTTTACAACAAGATGATTTTCCAACAGTCCAAAATTTTGGGGCCCATGACACAACTGCTGTTGGTTTCTAGTCACTATGTAGAGAAGCCACTATTATAATTTGTCCATTTCTCATTTCTACACGCGAAATCAGCTACTGATTGCACGTCTTAGCCATCGCAATTCTGTCTGTCCGTCCGTCACATGGGTGGATCAGTCAAAAACGGTGCAAGCTAGGATCCCCAAATTTTCACCGTCGGCAGCCTGAAACAGTCTAGTTTCTGGAACCGTAAATTCAAAGGGGGTGATCCCGAACGAGGGCACTAAATGAGAGGGGGTGGGCAAAATTTGCGATTTTTGGCCAATAAGTTGCTGTATCTCAATAACGGTGCAAGATTAGGCCTAGGTTACTATTAGTCACTAATAGGAAGTCGTGCACTGGCTCTCGATTGGCGCCAAATTCAATGACTTTGAATGACCTTGAATGCCAAAATAGGGGGTTTTATGGAGTTTTTTTTGGCAATTTCGGGCTGCGACTCAAGTCTATATCATTCACAAGGTGGCACCACGGAACTATCGTTATGCGATGCAGATAGAGAACGCGGTATTTGTAAATTAACTTAGTGAACACCCAAATTTTCAGCTAAACTACTGAACTGGAACTGCTTTAGGTTTTCGCGCATCTCGTGAGCATTAGCTCAAATTTCTTGTATTGACTTGAAAACTTCACTAGTTTCTGCATTATCGTGATATGACGCTCACAAAACTCAGCCATATTATTGTTTCATTTAGAGTAGAAGAAATGCTATTAAAATTTTACTAAATTACTGGATGTCTCGTGTAGCTTGATGGCATAATTGTAGGTTCATCATCCTTGTGATCTAGAGGTTTCACCTGGGCTATTTTGCTGCTGACTGTTTTTGTATAGTTTGGTACTAGTCATGTTTTGTGGCTGACTAATGATGGATTTGTTGCAAAGTATTGTTTAGTGTGCCACCAGGTTTGTGACTACTACATACCTACAAGTTGTGGCTACCCACAGGCCAAAGACCATGATTAGCTGCAGACCAGTGGCACTGCTCATTATACTGAGTTCAAAATACCTTTACCTTTGTCCTAAAAATTCGGAAACAAATCAGTGATTCACCTACTTCAGAAAGAATGTCAGCATTATGTTAAATGTTGCGTAATGTAGCAAACGTTGATCTAATTGCTTTACTTTATTTTTTTGTTGCAGAAAAGGCAACAGGTAAATACATTCATTTTATCATTCACGTGAGATGGAGTCTGTATTGTATCACTTGCTTAGTTTTCTTGTTTATGCATTTGTTTTTATTTACATATTTTCATATTGTGTACTTAGATCTCCTTTTAATTCAGTTGCTGAGTTAAGCTGTCTGTCAATTTATTCCTGTGTGTGAATTTTAATTATGAGTCTAATGAGGTACTAGCAACCCATGATTTTAATTGATGTAAACTTCTATTACTGCATTTCCTTTTTTTCTCTGCATCATTCCTTTTGCTGCTGACATTTGTGTTCAGTTTAATGTAGTTGAATATGCATTCAGTCTGCATAAAGATGTATAAAGGGGTAAAGGTCAGAATATAGCTCTTAAGGAGCGAACTCCTCACATAGCTACGGAGCGTCACTTGTCATATGGGATCACACAGTGTTTGTTACCTGCCACCCGACAGAGGTGAACGCGCCCCGCCTTAACCTTAGTCAGATAGGCCGGTACTCGATTTACCTACTCTGGAGGGATGGAAGGCTGATATGGCATATAAGCATTAAGCATGATGAATAGCTGCAAGACTTGTGCAGTGTTGTGCAAAGTCAAAATGAGAAATTTTAGTGAATGTCGATTAAGAAATATTATATAACAACAGTGTCTACATATCTGTAAAGTAACGATACTTATAATATTTGTCGTCATATTTATATTGGAGGCAGGAATAACATTCCACTTGTAAAATCCCCACTACAACAGTCCCAGGAAGTTTTTTTTGGACCCAGTCTGACGTGCAGTAACTCCTGAAGAGTACACTAAGTAATTATGTGGTAGTTCTATAGAAGTGAAGAAACGGTGATGATTAAACTGTATTTCTGTTGAGAGGTTTGTAGCAATTAGATACAGTATTCAGTGGTGTAATTGAGTATTTAATGGTAGACATTGGCCAGTGACAGGCATTATTGAATCATGCAAAGTAATGTGATGTGTTATTGTGTGGCAAATTGTGTGCCTTGTAGAAGAGAAAGTAGCAGCCTAGCAACTGTAAACTATTTCCGAAGCTGCTTGTTGGATTTTTGTTAATACTGCGAGTGAACTGTGGGCCAACTGCACATGGGACAGTCTGCAACTATTTGTGTGCATTTTTTAATATTTTTTTCTGTTGTATAAGTAGTGTTGAAAACGTTAATAGTTATCACTGATCCATAGATGTGTAGTTATGAGACATACCACATTCAGTGCACCGTTTCTATTAACAGCAAATTATTCAGTTCTGAAGACGATCATGGGGATGATCATTTCTTTATTGTTCGTCACATATGAACTGTCAGTATTGCAGTAAATACGGTAAAACATTGTAATCAAAATGTAGTAATAGATAACAGACATAACTAACTACAAATACTGTGCCATTAGATTGAAATGTACGAAATAACATATAGAGGTACAGTATAGTAATAACAGCAACAAAATAAATGCAGAACACTGGCTTGTGATGTCTTATGCGCATTTCAGTTTTTGTCACACTCGTCGACTGTAGAGATGAGGCCTAAAAACTTTCTGTGCTTCTGGTTGCACACTGGTGAAAAAGTTGGGATGTAGGATGATGGGGAACATTTTTAAGAACATGCTATGTAATGCTACCCAACCCATAAACAACCAAATGACACACTGAACAGTATCTATGAAAACTAAGAAAAAATACTGCAGCATAACAGAATAGGTGCAAACACTTTTTTCAGCAATATTTTGAGAATACAGTAAAAATTTCACCGATGGCTGTTTTTAAGAGACGGACAGCAACCAAAAGCACGGGAATTTTTTACGCTTAACTAGAGCTGTCCGAATATTTGATTCATGTTGGTACTTGGGAAAATAGTGGTTCTACTTCTATTTTCTTTTGTATAAAAATTTGAACAGTCGAGGTCAGAACGATAAACCAGCACTTGCTGTCTTTATTGTTTTATGGAGTTATTTTATGCAGTACCAAAAACGAAGTATCGTAATTGTATTCACTGTTTTGTATCATAGTAGCAATATTTGTCGTCATGTAATGTGAAGAACTAAATATTCACATTTAGCCAACATCAAAAATCCTCATTCAGCACAGGTGTAAAAATGATTAAACATTAATTACTGACAATTATTTATTCTTCTACCTTTCACTGCCTGATAGTCATATAATTTTAATTTGCTTACATCAAAAAATGTGGTAAAAATACAGTGGTGTAACAGTTTCTGTGAACACAAATTGGATATGAAAAATGTTACATTTCAGTGATTATCAAGATGTGTTGGAAATCATAAAAGATTGAATTTATTTTTCATTACCACATTGTTCCTATTACTGATTGTTAAGAACGTTAAAGTGGCTGAGGTTCAGGAAAGCTATGTAGAAAAACTGTTGGCCCAGTGCCAACGTACTGTGCGGCCATCTGCCTAACCTTTTACCTTATCAGATGAGACGTGGTACATCGGTTACTCCTGCCGTGCCAAATGTTTGCACCAATTTTAGTTTTTCCAGGCCTTATAGTTTTTCACATGCGAAAGCAGATACCGCTTTGGCACGTTTTATCCATCTGTCTGTTCATTCGTCACATGGGTGGATCGGTCAAAAGCGGTGCAGGCTAGGATCGCCAAATTTTTACCATCGGCTGCCTGGAAGTCTCTAGTTTCAGTATTCGTGAAGCTTTTCCATAAATTTGAAAGGGGTCACACCGAGTGGGGGCTTTAAACGAGACGGGGCTAGGGAAAATTTGCGATTTTCAGCCAATAAGTTGCCATATCTCAGAAACGGTGAGAGATAGGGTTTAGGTTATTGTTAATCACTAATAGGAAGTCATACACCAGCTCTCAATTGGCACTGAAATCAATAACCTTGGATAATCTTGAACAGCAAAATAGGGTTTTATTGATTTTTTTGGCGATTTTGGGCTGCGAGACACATTTCAAGAGTGAATTGTGCCGAAATCAGTTGAGATAAACAAGGACAAGCTGCATATGAAATTTTCAGCATTGAACATAGAGTTAGACGGTCTGAGTCTCAATTTTCTAGTTTCAAGGAAATCTGCGCATGAGGGCATCAAAGAGCGATACCCCCGTAAAAAAGTCATCATTCTATCGCTGTTGACCAGTTTTTCATCAAAACGGTTGCAGATCACCATTGGCATGCTGCCTATCACAACAAGCACTAGTGACGAGCTTTTTAGTCGTATCAATATCAACGACTATGAAAGACCATGAACTTCCAAAATAAGGGGTTTTATTGATTTTTGCAACCTTCAGCTGCAGCACACACTTCAAGAATGAATTGTGACGAAATGGCTGGATATAGACTGACAGTTTGTGAACAGGAACTGCTATAGGCTTTCACACATCTCGTGAGCATTAGCTCAAATTTCTTGTTTGGTTAGGAGCCTGTACAAAATGGACAGACGAGCAACACCTATAGTGATGGCTGCACGATAAAGTTGGCACAAAAGTGTAAGTAACTTATCAAATGATCCTGATGCTGAAACATCGCTCGTAACGTATGTACATGTACACGATGTTTCATAAAAAGGGACCCCTGTTTGTTTTTGTTATATAATTCACTCAAATGATCAGTTTACCATTTGTAGGTGAAGAAATACTAATTCAAAATATTTAAACTGAATATGGCAGTTGACTAAATATTTTTTGCTAGTCGTGACGTAATACTGACGTCATAGTGTGTCGTGATTACAAGCTTGCTTGTCTCTACTGGTGCTGTCAGTTGCTACCCTGCTCCGATGGTGAAAAATTTGGTTTGTTGATGACAAATTTTTGAAGTTTTACAGTTGCAGCCACAAAAAAACGTGCAAAGCAATCGCATTTACGAGGTACATGTCTGTGGGGATAGATGGACTTTCACATTTTCGAGCAAGACAGTGCACTAGCACACCAAGCTTGCAAAATGGTTGCGTTTTTGGATCGCGAGCCTGATTTCAAGTCCACGTGTTGCTCAGTGCTGACACAATAAACACTTTACATTAGCGAACCAGATTAAGTTGAGACAAGCGAGCTTGTACTCACGACATTATGACGTCAGCATTACGTCACGACTAGCAAAGAATATTTAACCAACTGCCATATTTAGTTTAAATATTTTGAATTAGTATTTATTCAGCTACAACTGGTAAAATTGTGTTTACATTGATCATCATTTGAGTGAATTATGAGAAAAACGAAAAGGGGTCCCTTTTTATGAAACACAGTGTAAAATCGATATCACACTTTAGTACAAAGTACAAACCATCTGAGTAATAAGCTGACTGTTAGCGTATTTTCCCTGCAGTACAGAACAAATGCGTAATGACTAAATAAAAAAGCGACAATGCTGGAACAACAGTGAAGACCGTTAATAATGACTGGTGGTGATTAACGTTAAACGTAATGATGCTGACGCGAAAGAGAGCAGTCGGTGGCGAACAGCGCGGATGATGAGCATTTCTTCTACATCAATGTCGGCCTTGCTCATGTTGCCACGAAACCAGCGGGATACGTCGTGTCTGACGTGGCTGCTGAAATGTCGAACATTCTCGTGACCAACTTGCGTCGATGCACACAATGTATTCAGGTTGTGAGCAAAGTCTCGTAGACTGCCAATAAGCCAACACGTCTCAGTGACCAGGGTTTGGCTTCTCAGCGCAGATCTCCATTCGCACTCCTTGCGCAGCACTTGGTTGACTAGCTCCCGGCAGCACTTCACCATTCGCACCAACGAAGAACAACGGTCACTGTTATTGTCAGAACCGGTATTCTGTTTTACAAACGAAATAAACATGGATACAAGACGAAATATCAACAGAATTACAGAGAGCCATCGGCTTCCACTCCAACGACAGGTGGCTCCAGGCAAATGCCTCCTGGAAAAAGTTGCGGGAAAGTAAAAAATAGAAAACTGGGGTATATTTCTCGGTGGCAAATTGCCTAGAAACGAATGGCACAGAATGCAACAATTCTGCGTACAACAGCTACATTTTTTCTGCTCGCAGATTACTCGTAGCCGCCTACTTTTAGGGTGTAGGCTATTTAAGGGGGGTTATCGGGTTCAGACCTTCTCCCCCCCCCAAAAAAAAATTAAAGTTATTGTGACATTTTTTTGTACAACAGTTCCAAAAAATTTTCTACTCGCTTCTCTCGCAGATTATTTGCACTTCCACTTTGAAATTGGTTCCGCTGCCCTTGTTTGCCATTATTATTTAAACTGCATGCACTAAATTTGGTCAGTTGACTCTGAGGAGAAAAAATTAAAATTCCTGCAGCAGCCTTGCCTACTTTTAAAGTTGTGGTGCTTCGCCATCCTCGTTTGTCTATATTGTTTAAACTCCACTAAATTTGGTCAGTTAATTGCGTGGAAAATAATTAAATTTTTTGCCACCAGATGTCATATTTTGTAGGTTAAAATCCACTAAATTTGATTCAAAAGACTTGCCTTTTAAGCATATGTACATAGACTTGTGGACTTTTAAACTGTATATTTATTTATGGTAGGCCTATATTGTGCACATCATCATCATCATCATATTCGTTTAATAACCACAATTGGCAGACCGCAACGAGTTGCAATACATGCTTGCGTTTTGACAAAGTACTGTATTAAACGAATATGAATGAAAAAAAATGTCATATTTTAAGGCTAAAATGCACTAAATTCGATCTCAGCTAGGGCTCTGCCCCAAACCCCGCTGTGGGAGCTCACAGCGCTCCCCCATACCGCTGTAGCTGGATTTTAGGGGTTCTACTTCTAAGGAAAAGGAAGGGAAAGGAGACGGGAGGAAAAAGCAAGGGAGGGAAAGAAAACATAAAAAGGTAGGGAGAAGAGGAAGGGAGAGAAAGATCAAACCCCCTAGGCGAAAATTCTGTCTACGGCCTTGCCTACTTTTAAAGTTGTGGTGCCTGGCTTCACTCGTTTGTCTATACTGTTTAAACGTCACTAAATTTAATGAGTTAATTGTATGGAAAATAACTAAATTTGTTGCCACCATATGTCATATTTTGAAGGCTAAAATCCACTAAATTTGATTTCGGCTGGGGCTCCGCCCAGACCCCGCTAGGACAGCTGACAGAGCTCCCCAGACTTCCTAGATTCAAGGGGAGGGAAAGTAGAGAAAAGGGGAGAGAAAATGCGAGAGAACGAAAAAGGGAACAAAGGGAAGGGGGAGAAGAGGGAAAGGGGAGGGCGTCCGAGTTAGGAGGAGCTTGCCTCCTGGTGCTGAAGGGAGATGGATGCCCCTGCAGAGAGCTATCGGTTCTTGATGTGGTCCCAGATTATCATTGTCTGGAAATGCGACACACACGAAAGTGAAAAATTTTGATAGTAGGTCCAGCTTATTATTTGATACGGTTATGGAATGACTTAAATCTTATGACAAACATTTAGGTGTCTAAACAGTAATTTGCACACAAACGTGTTAAGAAAGCTTTTGGCGCCCGTTATCAAAGGCTGTATAAAAGGAAAAATTGCCCAAATATTGCTTAATGTGTAAGTAGGCCTGTCTGTAGTCGTGAGGGGTTTTTTTCGTTTCTGGCACGGTTCGTATAGGCTAGGCCTACAAGAAAAATTAGCCTAACGAGACCACTGGAAAATAAATAAAGGGAATCAAATTAAGTAGGCTAAGTTAAGTTATGTAGGCGCCTACGTGAAGGGGAACTTACGCAAAGAGAAGTGACCCTTTAACAATGAATTTTTCTCTGGCAATTAGGCCTACAAATGTTCGCCCATTGTCAAATAATCAAATAATGCGGTTGCGTCTGAGTTCTGAGTCAGCAGTTAACGTCGATACTCTAGGATTCTCGTTTGCTGTACTGTCAAATGGAGGGCGGATTATCATTGTCTGGAAATGAGACACACGTGAAAATGAAAAAAAATATCATAGTAGCTTACCGTAATATTTGATGCAGTTATGAAATGGCTTATGGCAAAAACCTAGAGGCTTGCTTTTTATTCGGCGACTATGTAAGTCTGTAGGCCTATAACAAACTGAATGAATAAAATAATTGCTTGCCGTGTGGTTGCTATGTCGCTGACGCCGGTGTGAGTTGTCGTGACATAGGCCTAATCGCACAACTTGATCAATCAGGTTACCGGTACCGTTTAATGTTCTGTATATTCCGCGTCCAAACCGCTCAGACTGCATATCACGTAGAACGCAGTTTAAGTCAGCTGTCATTCCGATTAGCTTATTAATTACACGGTTGGATATAACACACGTTACTATCATGCACACAAGTCTAAGACGAGGCTGGCTAAGATAATGGTTAGTCGTAGAAAAAAAAACTAAAGACGTCTTTGTTGGAAGACTTTAGACCTATCCAAAATGCACGGAACTTTCATTACCTGCCTGCATGTGAAATAACACACTTGACACAGCCGTACATGTACGTCACAGTTCCGTAGACCTACTCAATTTACCTACCCCGGAGGGATAAAAGGATGAGTTGATCTGGGTGGTTAGCTAAATACAGAAAGTTTACTTGTCCTCAGAGATCAGGCGCAGAAAGGTGCAGTTTGTCTGTTTTATTGCATGAGGCAGATGAGCACCTATTTCATAAAATGGTTAATAATAAGGATCACTGTATTCACCAGTTATTACCTCCGGAAAAGATTTTACCTATGAAACTCAGGGCCACCAATTGTATTTTTGCTTTGCCTCAGTGCCACTATAACTTGTACAAACGTTCGTTTGTATTGCAATATTTGTTTGGTGATGCGTATTAGATTTTGCATGTGGATCTGTTGTAGCTCTACCGTATTTCATTTCATTTTCTTTTCTTTTTTCTTCTTTTTTCCCTTTTTTCTTTTTCTTTTTTTTCCTTATCGATATTGTAACGATTATGCTCTGTTATGTTCTGTTTTTGCAATGGCGTTTGACCGTTGTTTAATAAAAGATTACTTACTTACTTACTATGTGGCCGTTTCAATAAGCGCCACTGCGTGTCATGCTTTTCTGCCCGTCCGTCCGTCTGTCCGTCATACACGGGCTCCTAACTCAAAAACAGAAAGGCATTGAACGACCAAAATTTATAAACGCAGAAGTAGCCGCTGTATCTACGCACAATGATGTAGGCCTATACATTTGACTACAAGTCTACAACCGACTAGTACACTGTACATACGTGCATACGTAC
>Ga0209367_1009963_pt1 | contig 12805 bp, 14 predicted proteins | sample WorMetLIZISLAND2_FD_187412 | JGI IMG/M metagenome (GOLD analysis project Ga0209367, IMG submission 187412) | Marine gutless worms symbiont microbial communities from Max Planck institute for Marine Microbiology, Germany - Olavius geniculatus... ... | reverse complement strand
TCTTGTACACTTCCCTGGTCTTATATTCTCCATAGTATTTCTCTATGTCCTCGCACTGTCTCTCCAGCCATTTCGCTTTGTCTGCTCTGGCCGCTTTTCGTACCTCTTATTCATTTATCATTGCTCACCTGTAACTAATTTTAAGTTGATGTTCTCGTAATATTTTATGCATTTCAACATATTATACATATGCATATTATACAACTTACTCTGCTGTTGTGACTTGTGTTCTGCCGTTGTTTCAAAAAGAATTGCACACTGTATTGTAAATGCAATCCATTTTCAAACGTCCTTCAATTTCATGTCCGGCATTTTCCGTCAACCCACACACGTCTACAACAAACATCTCATTAAAGCACAAAAAAACTTAAGACGATAAAACAGTAATACACAACATGAGCACAACAAAGCTGCAAGATCTTACTGTAACATAAGCTAGATAATTATAGCTACACAGAGCTCGGGCAATACGAATCTTGTTGTTGAAGTCGTATCTAATAGAGTGTTTACAGTTTACACGATCCAGCAGACGCCCAGCAAACGTTCAGCATTAGCACGTGTATTTTGAATACATTTGCTAAAAGTTTGCTAGATCGTGTAAACACCCCATAAGGAATAATAGCGTAAATTCATGTCCTTTTTTCGTGACATTATTGATCCGAGAGGCTGTTCTTTAAGCGTGTAAATAATGTTATTGAGACAACGATATTTGGAGCAATATAAACAGTCTGCTCTTTCTAGCAAAACTTCGTCAATACGACACCTGCGTTTCGTTTTGTAGCTCACAATAGCTTATGTGTCGCAGCTGATGCTTCAGTATTTGTTCGCAGCAGCATAATAATATCTTTATCCTCCTGAGTCAAGTGGAGTTTTCAACTAGTGCAACGCATGTAACGTACGCAACGCAACAGACGTAAACCACAATTTATGTCGTAGTTCATAGTGTGGCGATTTAAATTATAATTCCAAAAGGATGTGCACTTATTTTGGAAGAAGAATTCTACTGAAAAACCAGCTTGGTGGTCTTTTGTCCGGTGGCCTTTTGCCCGTACATCCTCAATCGGTTTTCAATTCAGTTCGACTGTGTAATCAATCTGTGTAGAGCAGAGCACAGGCAATAATTAACGCTTCTAATGCGCTATAGCATCGTCGTTACTTCTGCGCAAGTTGGAACGTATTTAGCGACGCTTAGAATGTTTGAAAACAAAAATAGAATACTCGAACATTGTCAGCAACTTTAACGTCTGTCAGAAACTCTAATTTTTTACTCCTCTCGCGCTACGTTCCTAACGTAGCAAAAAGGAGTATATGAGATCAGTGTAATATTGAGAACCGACCGACCGACCGACCGACCAACGACCGACCTCTGTTCTTGGAAGAGCCTTCCTGGAAAAACTTCAAACGGCCAGATTTCCATAACGATGCCAGATATATGCATGGTCACAATGGACCACCCATAGGAAGTCGACCGCCACGAGTCTAATGGTCACGTGACCGATGACGTCACGTGACCCCAAAGGGTCAAGGTCGTGACCCCATTATCTTTGAGGCGCCATATTTTGATAACGGTGCCAGAGAGACGAGGAGACAATTAATTTCCAATAACGACCTCGACGACAGTCACTATTAGTATAATATTAGACCGGTCTCAAGTTGACGCCGGGTCTCTAATACAAGCTAAAAGGAATGAAAAAGCACTTAGAAAAATACTTGAGAAAATAATCCGTGCGAGGTGTACATTAGCTTGGTCACAATCTAATAATATTTCTTGTTGGCAATATAAGCTTAAGGTATAAGCGAAAATTCGCGCAGAGGTTCTGGAGAAACGATAGCAAGGTCCACTCAACTTAGCTTGGCCATCCCTACGTGGGTAGGTGCAATGCGTACCAGGAAAAGCCGGACCATGAGCAGGCACACCGCGATGGCAATTTTAAAAATTTTTCAACGTTATCCTAAATCCGGATGCTGATCCGGACAACTATCAAGATCTTACCGCTTTTAAGCAGGTCCAAGTTTCCAACCTTTTTCGAAAATTCCAGGCAAATTAGTTTGCAACTTTTCGTGCAAGCTCGCTAACGAACCAACACATATCACACAACTTTCGCTTGGCGAAAGGTAATAAGACAGCATTGCATGCGATAAAGCTAGAGCGTTAACGTTGCATAAAACTAAAATATAAGCCATATACGGTGTCATCGAGGACCTTAAAACTGGTTCAGATTTGCATTGTGTGTTTTCGTGTAGTCACCAAAACGATTGTCAAAGGAGGCCCAGTCGAAGCCAAGAAACACTGCGTGGAAACAACGAATAACTGTCACTCACAGCCAGATGCGATGTTTAAGCTCAAAATGCATAAAGATGCGTTTGCTGCCGCAAACCATACAAAAAGAGCTTACATTTTTAGAGCTTATGTTTCTCCCTCAGACCTCAACTTGGCTTCCTTTTTAAATTTTTATAGTTTAATTGGACCACTATAAAATGAGGGATGTTGTTCAGAGACATCGTGACAGTGGCAGGTTCAGGGGAAAACAGGCAAGCAATTGCGCTTTTCCTAAATTTTGTCGAAAACTTGTCGGAAATTTTTTTCAGAAACATTTCGTTCACAAGTGCAAAACTTGGAGCTAAATATTCCAATTTCGAAAAAAAACAATAGAGGCAAAATTGAAGTTTTGAGAACGCATAGGCTAATCCTGTATTGCGAAAAAAATTGCAATTTCCTGCACCGCCTACTTTGTAAGCCACGACGCTGCTGGCTTTGTAGTAGTATATAGCATACATGTAAGCGACTCTTAAGTGAATAGAATACGCGATTCGACGCCACGCCATAGTCCTACCGGCATGCTTGACTGAGGCTGACTCAGTAGGTACACTATTGTAGACTGTGATTTGTAGCCTAACTGACCGCTCATAGCTGCTAGTTTCGTATACGGTAGTCATAATACGACGTTAAAAGCTGGCTTACACCTAACGCAACGCATACATGTTGCAAAGCCACTGCGCTACACGTAATAAGCCGCATTACCGTTTCAGCCTGTCTGTTCGTCCGTCTGACCGTAGCTGAAGCCATGTACTGGGGATGCACGCAGCAAACATTTAATCAGCATGCAAGATAATACCCATAAATTCGAACCTATCGGCAAATGTTTTTGTCGAATTTTTTTCTCTAAAAATACAAAATTTGGGTAGAGGATCTCTTACTGTAAAAACTTTTATGGCAAAAATTGAAATTGAAAACGCCCGTATCTTTTCTGACGGAAATTTGCAGCTGTTTGTCTGACAATTGCAGCTTTTTGATTCTTAAAACTTTTAACCCACAACGCAGCAGCTGCTTTTATTGGTAGATCGTTATGTTTTATCCAGCAAATGCAACGATTGGCTTATTGCTTGGTTTGTTGTGAATCATTACGTTTAGCTACATACATTAGCCTGGCGTGTAATACCATAGCCTACTGCTAGCGTGCGCTGCTCTTGCTAGCGACGCAATGTCTATGGCAGTGCGTGCCATATAGGCAGAACTTGCCTTAACGCGCGTGACCGTAGCGTATAGTACAGTAATATCTATAGGCCCGTCACCGGCGTTACTGTTAGACTACGTATTATAAGCCTACGTGTAGCGGTTTTAAGAACAAAAATGTTGCAAAAGTGTACAGAATCTTTTGGTAAGTTTGTTTTGGTGTTTTCATAAACTGTGAACTAATTATCGTAAAGACTAGAAAAAACTTTTACATGGATAATTTGGCAATTATAAAGTCAAGCGACGTCGATAATCAAAATTCAGGTGTATGCTACTGTCTCTCATTCTATAATAGCATTAGATTTACGTCATAAACGCAGCGGCGTACGTTGAACTCGTAATAGAGGGTTTAACTGTTTGCTGAAGACAAAATTTCTGAACAAATTTTATCGCCGAATAGACGAGTACAGAGCTACACAAAAACTTGTAAAATTACGTCTGATGTTCTGTCTTATTAAACTTTGTTTAGTTTGTGTGTGGATTTTATACAACAAAATGTGTTATTCATTTTTAAGTTTTGTTTCTTAAAATAAACTTAAATGCGTTCGGGAAATTGACAGCGCTCTCCAGATTTGAGTTAGATTTGAAAGTGAAATAGGAAAAGATAAAACAAAGAAAAAGACGAAGACAGTAATAAATGGAAAAAATGAGAGAAAACGTAACAAAAAAAAGTGAAAATCCAAATCGCCATTATGAGATTTTGTCCATGCTAATGGATAATCATTGTTATTGTCATTGTCAGACGATTATTTAAAGAAAAGACAACGAGCTGTTCAGTTAGCAGCCATTTGTAAATGACGTCATCCGAAGTACCTATAGCGCCGCTGTTAAGCAACCAGCAGGTGGGTACGTGGTCGCCATGGATACGGCTGCCCAGCACGCCGCCATGTTTATTTGGTCCGAGGGTCACGCGACGTTGCGTGACCTAGTTGCAAAACGTCTGACCCAGATACCGACGATCGTGAAGATTTCGACCGGTTTCCGAGATGTCGCTCAACCGCATCGGTTCTACTTTCGAGAAGGAACGGTGAGTGGCTAAATAAAAACGTGTACAAAGCGGCAGAACTGAATTGAACTGTACACAGCGAACGAATTGTTGGTGCATTTGATTTATACCCAGTTTACATGATCGAGGAAACATCGAGCAAACGTCGAGCAAACGTCGATCAGACATCGAGCAAACATCGAGCAAACATGAAGCAGGCCTCTGATGGAACTTCGCCCCTGGCTTAAATGTAGGCCCACAGCTGATCACGTGTTATATAGGCCTTTTAATTACAACTCGCCCGCTTTCCTAATTAGCATGCTATAATTACCATAGCTCGTCGAGCTAGCTGGATGAATGCTAGCAAACATCGAGCAGACGTCGAACAGACGTCGAGCAATTAGCACGTGTATTTCGAATACGTTTGCTCGATGTTTGCTCGATCGTGTAAACGGGGTATTAAGTTTATTTCGCGAAGTGTACAAAACGAGTTTAGTTCATTTTACAGGTATTTATGTGACTTGGTATACACACATTTACATGCGTTTCGTTTATGCTTATTATGTGGCCGTTCTAATAGGCCGCAGTACGATCTTGCCAGTCCGTCTGTTCCTCTGTCTCGTACCGGTCTCTGGATCGGATGTTTGAAAAACAAAAATCGGCGTGAAATTTTCCTAGGGCAAAAATAACAGGTCACTGGTGTGGCAATTTGCACCTCAAAATGGCAACGGTCAGGGCTTGAATTAAAGTTGCGCAGCTTTAAACGGACGGCCGCACGGCACAGTATGTCGGTACTGAAGAGAAATTGCGAATCTCTAAAAGAAAAGTGCTGTTGTACAGTTGTTACTTTTAGGGTGGGGTGAGGAACTAATTACAGTTATTATTCGATATCGAATGTGACCGTTTCGAGTCTGCGCATCACTGATGTGTTTCAGCTGTACTTGGTGCGTTCAGTGCGATTTCAGCAACTGGTTGTAGCAAGAACTCCTGACAGCTGTTACGTCACAATACCACGTGACTGCCCGCTGACTTTCAGGCTTCTGAACCACGACGATCAGCGTCAGTATATGCACGCACTTTATTGTTTATTGGCAAATTGTGATGAGGATTATGACAATGATACCGAACAAATGTCTTATTGGGATACTACTATACATGTAGTTTGCCAATTTTAGCAACAAAAATAGCGAAAATGCGTAAAAATACTCGTTTGTAGTGGGTCAATACTCCGGTGCAGAAAGTTGCAATTTTCGGATGAAATGCTCCAAATTTAGAACCGATGGGATGTTATGTGGTGTTGCAAATGTCAATTTAGCCTCTAATTCCGGCCTGGGGTGTATTGTGCAAGTATAACAAAGCATAATACACTGTGAGATGTAGGCCTAATCTACCGTTCTTATTTTGTGACCATGATCGACGGCGTGTTCTGCGTGCGCCGCGTGCATGTGATAAGACTCGTGACGCGTTTATAAATTGTCACGCTTGACTGGGGTGAGATTATAAGCGACCTACTTTGATTACTTTGATTACTTTGACCTACTTTGCTCTTCTATCTCTCACTGAGCAAAGTAGGTCAGATAAATTGCTGTAACTAACTTATTACCATCGCTTTTGGTGAATAAAGGCTGCGCATATACGAATAGAACTACAGTGAAATTGGTGCTTGTGTATTTCGTGTATAGCGGCGAGCGCTCCGATGACTCTGTCGGAAATCCTTGGAAACGACGCGCATGACGAAAGACCTTGCAATGGACAGCGAGTGCAGCTGTACCTTGGTTCCACTGAATCTAACGAGTATCCCGAGGGTACATCACAAATACCCAACGACGCTCGCGGGGTGCTGCGACTTGAAGACATTTACACCGAGAACTCTTTGCTTTGTCACGCCTTCGTCGGAGGTAAAACCAGCGGCGACGTAACAATCGTGATATTTTCTTCGCTTTTGTCACGGTTCAGAGTTCAGACAGGATAACTCTCCGAGCTATTTCGACGATGCTGTTTGTCCTAGTTCCAGAATACAAGTGTTTGTGTTTCTGAAAAGTGAAGGTAGATGCCTCCTGCACTGCTTAAATGCAAGCTTGTCGGAAAATTCGTTTCTTATATGAAAGAATTATTCCAAAAATCTATAGTCATAGTTATATTTTCTTTTTATTTCGAGTGAGGGATTTAGGGGCGAAAGCGAAGTTTACAGCACCCCTAATGTCTTCTGTTAAAAATTTGCACCTGTCTGTCTGAAAATTGCCACTTGTTACCCCCCTCCAACATTTTAGTGCACGACGCGCTGAGTAAATAAATCTAAGTAGTAAAAACATTGATATGAGTAATATAAAACTAATAAAACACGTAAGTTTATGTCAATTTTGGGTTTTCTACGCCGTTTTGAGTTACGCGACGAACAAACAGACTAACTGACGGACGAAAGAACGGACGGCCCCATAATGTGGCTTATTACAAAGTTATTAAAACTGCCTTATATGATAAACGCTTTTTTTTGTACATAATTATTTTTAACCGCTTTAATTTTTGCTTAGTCTTTTTGACGATTACTAAAAATAAACGTTATAAGCTCACAAAAACTAGAAAAACGCATTTTATAAATAAAACGTTTGAAACAAAAAGTTCGTAAATGATTTAGCATGTAAGTATGTCGAAGTAAATTCTAGTTCGAAAGACATTTTTTAGCTTTTTAACAAATAGCTGCGGTAGCTATCGCTTGTATGCCCATGCGTTTGTCCGTCTGTCCTTGTCCATACGATTGCGACAACATCCGAGAACTGGCAATAGCGATGTATCCGATCTGTTTCGGCACCAATAATCGGCCACTTCCGGCTATGCGCGAAGTTGTGTTCACGTTTGTGGCACTGTTGAAAGCTTGAACGAAATTGTCTTAACTATTTCGATGATGCTGTTGGTCCAAGTGCGTCCAGTTTCGGTGACCATTTTCTACTTCCGTTTGTTGCAACGTACTGTTGCTATTATTTGCTGAGACTTTGCTTGAGCTAATCACCGTTGTCGTAAAATATCACAGTAATTATTGCTGTGGGAAGTTTAGCAGCGGCGTAGCCAAGAATTGGTCTTGGGGAAGGGACAGTCCTGAGGCCCAAGGGCCAAAATTTAAGGCCTAGGCCGAAAACAGGAATCTCCTACGTGCAATTAATAAACTATTTTAACATATCACATAAAATAATTTTAATTAACAGCTGTATGTGTAATGCAGGCAAGTTAAGTGGTCGTCTGACGGTATTACCTGGCTACCTTCCTGTGAAGCTTGCAGTCAGCCAATCCATGACGTCACCAGGCTCAAACCTGTCAGATTATGTCTCTCATCTTTGTCAAGCCGTCGCCGAATACTCCTCCGATTACGGCGCTAACGACCCTCTAGGTATTCTGTGTAACTGTTAAAAATTAAAGATTGATTTGAGTTCCTAATAGAAGCCCATCTCGTAGCTACGTAGCGCCACCTGCCATATGTGATCACGCAGTGTTATTTCACACCCACACAGATAAACGCCCTCTGCATTAACCAACGCAAGCTGGCCTGTACTCGATTTACCTACCACGGATTGATGAAAGGCTGAGTTCACAATTGTTAAGGTTGATGGCAGTAGTACATGTAGTGAGGGACCGATGGTGTACGAATTAAGCGCTTTGTTGCCAGGAATTTCAGCTAGCGCCTCTGTATCTTTACACACGTTTAGTTTTATGGCGCTTTATAAGTTCGTTTTTAACTTTAACTTCAACTTTGGATCATATCGCATCAACTATTTATCTGTCGGTATTGGTTTGCAGAGATAACGGTATTCAGCGAGTCCCCGGATAATCACTACGAGCGGATCGACACGCCGCCCATCATCAAAACCGACGTTCTTCAAAAACCGAATCTGGTTTCGACGTTCAAACTTTCGTCCACGCAGCCCGTACACTCCGCGTCAAATGCCAACCCACAAGTGGTCTCCGTCATTTCAACCCACACCCTGAAAGGTATAACAACAACGGCTCAGTTGTTTTTAGGAAATGCCCACCGTCAGTGGCGTATTTAGGATTTGGCAAAGGGGAGGCATGACGAGCGCGCAGAGTGCGAGCCTATAACAGGGGTCTGGGGGCAGAGCCCCCAGCGGGGTCCAGGGGCAGAGCCTCTGGTCGGGGGTCCCCCTGAAGCTGAAACACTTTTTGCTTTTAAACGTTCAATGGAAGCCGCAAATTCGCCCATTGTTTCTGAAATTTGCTGCAAAACGGCAAAAAACACACCTTTTTCATATAAAGTCGACTGTAAAAAATTTTCATGGTCGGGCCAAAGGGGGGGCATCACACCATGGCCCCCCCTAAATACGCCACTGCTCACCGTACTTTGCTTGCCTGTCTTCATATGCCTGTCGCTACGTCTCGTATTTTGTTTACTTGTTTAATAACCGCGATCATTCTATTTTTGATACCAGTAGGCTAAATACGTAGAAATCTGTTTCTACGAACACTGATGCAGGCGACAGCTGCGTGCCGCAAATTGCGGCCAAACCGCTGCAGATAACGACATAGTTACACCGTGCGATGTAGGCTACTAGCCCTTATGTGTAATCTGGCAGACTGGCAGTGAAAACTGGTGTCTGGCTGAGCCGCTGAGAGCTAACGAAACGCAAATCAGCGCTGCCGTTTGGGCCCTGTGGCTGAGAAAGGACTAACATTGTTTATTACGAAACATTTTAATAAACTCAGTTAACACCTTTATGCATGTAACTAATACAGGTTCGAATACGTCACGTGACCAGGCTCCACCAAGGCGACCGTTGCCTCCTGTACCGCAGGACACAGAGATCACTAGTCAGCCGGACCTGAACTACAACGGTGGACTGTTTACCAACTACGCCAGTAGTCAGATTGCAGGCTCTTCAACGAGACGCTATGACCAGCCGGTGAGTTCAGGAATTGTTTCACTAAAGGCGCGCACAGAACGACGTAACTGAACTGATTTGACATGCTTTAGTTTTTGACGACTTGACCAATGGGCAAGCAGTAATGCATTACAGTAGGCGCCATCTAACGGCGTCGGTGTTTATGTGACTACGCTCACATAAGCTCGTCATGTTTTCCCATTGGTCAGTTTGTCAAAAAATAAACATTGTCAGTATAGTTCCGTTCAGTTACGTCGCTCTGTATGCGCTTTTACAGTTGTCACTTACATCGCGGTTGACTATAAAATTGTTTTGGGAAAGAGATCGCAATGTCAGGTGCAAAATCGCTGTCTCATTGGTAGGAGAGTGCACAACTTGCAGGTAGACCCCACAATGAGTAGCGTCGAATTTCGCTCCATCGATCCCCAGAATTGCAGCCTCGAGACAAATTTCTGCAGGCTGCGAACTCCCAATTAGCGACTTAATTCCCAATCGAACGAGAAAACTTAACACTAAAATTAGTCGCTTTAACTGCATATGAGGTGCTATCTGTTGTGTTTAAACGTTCCGGATATAATTTGATCTTTCTGTTAAGGTTGGCCAGTTTGGAGAGTGCTGCGTTTTTACCATACTTTGGTGAATAAATGTATATATAACAGACATGTGTAATATAAATAAGGTGGACTGTGGCATTGTATAAAGCAGAGCAAGACATCCACGCCGCTGTCTAGGTCCGGCTCTGAGTCGAATCTGCTCGATGAAAGACTGTTTCATCAACATCAGCAGGAGGGCGCAGGACGTCAACAAAGACTAAGTTCATCGCACTCTCTGGAGTTTCTCAACGTCGACGACCCGACGCCGTCACAGCGAGAGGTTCGAGATATCTGATGGCTTTTGTCTGTCAGCCAGTAAGGTTGTTTAATACCGTCTGTGGGGAATAATGCTTATAAAGATTTTGGCATAGTATACATTTTTAGAGTTAGGACGTTGCGTTCGCCCAGCAGTCATCAACCTTCCTAGCATGCCACGTCATCGTCGCAGCATACGGCTGTCGGGCGTTTTCTTGCGGGCTCGACTGTCTTAAACTCACTGCTCGATGACCCTCTTGATCCAAAATGTTCTTGTTCTCGTAATACTAGTGTGTTTAGCGCATTAGTGTCTTTTAAGCGCATTAGATATCTTTTTGAGTATGTGCTATATAAATTTACACTTTATTAACTTACTTACTTACTTACTTTTACGAGAAAGCGTTATACCGAGTGGCGCAAAAAAACGTCCAGAAATTTGCGTAACTATAACGGCGCGTATACTTTATAAAGATAAATTTTCTTTTGTACATTTGTAGAGCAATATGTATTCTTACTTGTTTATAAATTTTAGTGACCTCACTTATGACACCACTAAATGCCGCTCAGTGATGTAAAGCGAGTTAAAAATCCAATTATGTAAAAACATCGTTCCATCACACCGCATCAAAGCAACTCAAAATTTTCTTCGACACAACACGCCCGATTTCGTCGGCTCACAGAAATAGAAACATCATTCAACAGATTTGAATCCACTACATTACGCAGTTTGGGATAATTGCAATAACTTTTTGTGAAGGAAGACGTGAACCATTTGCGAACTCAAAGATCTTCAGAATGTTATCTCAGACAAATGGCATGAAGTCGCCATCAGAGGCAGAATCGGAAAAGCCGTATAGTCGTGGAAAAAACGTCTAGCAGCAGTGGCAAAAAAGAACGGAGGATCTATTCAGCAATTTTTCTGCTTATTATTTACTGATGATTTGGCCTACTGTGACGTTTTGTTATAGCTTGCGTACGAACGGCAACGCATATGATGAACCACTTGCAAAAATTGCCTTATAGCATGTGACGCTATTTTGTTTGTATCACAGCTAATACAAAAGTGTTTTAAACAAATTTTTTTACACATATTTGTTGGTGTTTGGTCATTACATAAATGCTTTTGTTCTGATTTAATTTCACCACTCGGCTGAATAACGCATGCAAATGTTCGGGACGTCATTTTTGCGCCACCGGGTATTTGACGTTCGACATTTGACTCTTGCATGCAGCAGTGGGCTGAGTGGTAGTTTTATATGTAGAGTTTACGTACTAGATAGCAATTTATAGTACACGAAAACAAACGTTTTCAAAGCATGAAAAAATTATTATGCATTTAATCAAATGGCGTTTTATCATTATCGATCTTTTAACTTGGTTACTTCTCGTTTTACTAGCACTCCGAGGGCGTTCGAGGTTATTACTGTCAATGCCGTAGCGCGCTGTATAAATTACTTGCTTAGAGCACTTACTTCCTTCTTTAGCATTGGAAATTGTCACAATGATAGCTGGATTCAAGTGCTTTTCAATAGTGAGTGAATAGTTTCTTAACAACACATCAGCACAAAATAGGCCAGTTAGTGCCACAAAATGGTTAAAAAGCAGTTAAAGTATTTGATTATAACTATTCAATAGATGTGAGTAACCTGTAGAATTAAACAGCACTCATGATGCAGTATGTCCAATGTCAGAGAGAGAAGAACAAAAGTCGTGGAGGAAGCGGCAGTGGTTCCAAGTCGGCGAAAAGTTCTATAAAAGACCTGTTTGTTTCATTGCCGCGGCGTGACGTGTTTCTTTCAATGCCGCGTTCACGCCGCAATCGCCAGTCGCCAGAGAGCAGCACTGGTACAGCTAACAAGGAGACTGTACGTGCAACGAACGCTAGCAGTGCTCTATACTCACAATTCGGCACTGGCGTGACGTCACAGAACGCCACCAGATATTCGGTAAATGGCGTTATTTTTGTCAGTGCCTTTCCGATTTTTCGATTTTTTTGTCACATTGGCTGTTTGACGTTTACTAAATATCAAGACGTTAAAAATAAGCAGTCTGAAGATTTCAGAAAAAACGTCACAAGTAATTTGAGAAAAGCTCACGTGACGCGCGATAGCAGCAGTCCTGCCACTTTGGCAATCAGTGTAGGCCTACAGCAATAAAATATTAATGCATCTTGAAAGAGTACTAAAATTTGAGGCGACCGTACGGAAGACTCCTTGAATTTAAGAGATCGAAACTTAGATTCCTAAAGATGTACGTTCTATGCTAAAAATGTCATACGCAGGTTGTCCAGGTCCATTTCCAGCCATTTCGGCGCAATTTACTCTTAAAATGTGTGTCGCAGCCGAAAATCGCAAAAAAATTCACTAAAACCCCTATTTTGGGGGTTCAAGGTCATTCAAGGACATCAACACTGACACCAATAAAAAGCTGCTGCCAGTGCGACAGCGGGTCATGTATAAGACGGCGATGCTAACATACAAATCACTGAACATTGGTCAGCCAGAACACCTGTCAGTTCTGCTTAGTGACTATACACCGTCACGTCAACTCCGATCATCCGACCACCAACTGC
>Ga0209367_1009962_pt1 | contig 12805 bp, 8 predicted proteins | sample WorMetLIZISLAND2_FD_187412 | JGI IMG/M metagenome (GOLD analysis project Ga0209367, IMG submission 187412) | Marine gutless worms symbiont microbial communities from Max Planck institute for Marine Microbiology, Germany - Olavius geniculatus... ... | reverse complement strand
GAACTGCAAGACAAAAAGTTCTTCGTGGACGGTGTAAACTCGCTAGCACATCGATGGGAAAAGTGTGTTGTGCTTGAAGGGGATTATATTGAAAAACTATAAAGTTAATTTGATCATAATCATTTGCGTCTCTGTTTTTCTCATTACTTATTGATCAACCCTCGTAGGTTAAGTGTAAATGTGCAAAAGTAAAAAAAAAACCCAACGAAATGCACTGCAAAGCACGTCACAAAAACATGAAGTTTATATGCTCTGGTGCTAAGGCGCATACAGACTGACGTAACTGAACTGAACTGAACAAAAACAGAATATTATGACGCGTATTACAAGAACTCTGCGCTAATGCTCATGAGACGTGCGAGAGCTTATAGCAGTTTTTGTTCGCAGGTAATTTTGGTCCATGAATTTCGTCGCAATTCACTCTTTTGCAAGCAAAAATCACCAAAAAATTACTAAAAACCCCTATATTTAGAGTTCAAGGTCAATCAAGATTATCAATGTTGACAATCCAAAGAAGCTCATTGCCAGTGTTTGTTATGTTAAGCCACATATCTGTGTCTATCTGCAACCATTTTCACGCTAGACGAGCCAACAGCAGATATATAACCACTTTTTAGAGAAGTACCCCTCTTTGACACCCGCGTGCGCAGGCTTCCTTAAACCTAGAGGATCCGGACTTAGACTGCTAAAATCCACATTCAATACTGAAAATTTCATGTGCAGACTTTTTTGGTCTATCTCCAGCCATTTTGGCGCAATTCACTTTTGAAATGCGGGTCGCAGCCGAAAATCGCGAAAATTAACTAAAACCTCCTATTTTGGGGGTTCTAGGTCATTCAAGGTCATTGATGTTGACATTTCTTAGAAGCTTGTCGCCAGTGCTTGTTATGATAAGCAGCATATCTGTGCCTATCTGCAACCATCTTCACATTAGACGAGTCAATAATGGTAGAATAACGCCTTTTAAGAGGGGTGCCCCTCTTTCTCCTTCGTTCCTGCAGACCCCCTTCACCCAATGGCATGAAATTTTGTCGCAAAATACTAGAGACCATAAGCTATCATATGGTGAAAACCCGAAGTCTTTATCTCACCTGGTCTTAGAATGGTACCGGGACGTGACACCAGGACAGACAGACAGACAAGACACCAAGACAGAATTACCGTAACTAATACGCGCTATAGCTAGCTCTCGCGCGTAAAACTGGTTGACAATAACTAAGCCTACAACAGAAGAGTCGTTTATAGACATTAATACCTTCCGTTTCGTCCACGAAGGTGTTCCAGCGGACATTTATCCAGCCGATTTCGCGCACGCGGTCGAGGCAGACGTCGATGAAGTCGAGCGGGTTCTCTGGCCGATGATGCAGCAAACCAACCATTATACTCTGCAACAATATTATTGTCAAACAACTTTTATACGGTACGTGATCAGTTGAGTCGTGGCAGGGGGAAAAGGCAACTTGGCCCCCTTAAATTTTGGGTTATCGGAAAAAATGTCGGAGAAGCTTCATGTCGGAAAGTTTTCGTCCAAATTGGGGCTGATAATCCCCATTTTGGCGAAAATTCAGGAGCAAAATTGAAACTTTGAGCATCCTGTCGAAAACTTTTGCTTGTTTGTCGGAATTTTGTCTGAAATTTGCAGTGTTTGTCGGAAATAGCGCCTTCTTTCCCTACTTACTTTTCAACCCAAGACGTCGCATACGTGATCTACTACAGTGCACACGCATAGGGACTATGTCACAATCTGCTGAGACTGAGACTGTTCTTGCTGATACGCTTTGCCAACGTCTCGGTCTTGGCTGAAAAGTCAGGTGTATTTTGTATACAGATTTTTCTGTCTTCCAAGACACTATTTGAGGAGGCTCTATAGTAGGATGTGCATCTCCAAAATGAGAGAATACTGTCTCAATCAAGCGATAGTCAGTCAGTCATTTAGGCCTGTCTTCTTTATCGCCGCCGAAACTTAGTGGCCTGTCTCCACAAGACAAAACAAGGCTAACAACAACAACGCTATAAGCCCGCAATGTCGATAGTAATGTCGTCTTTGGTGAGATTTCGCTTATGGCCGCGTTGTCAGATTAAGTTATATTATTGGCAATTTAATTTAGCTGCACGACATCAGAGATTATATTAGCTACCTGGAATAGCTGCGGAATCTGCTTTGCAACCAGATAGGTCTTTGCCGACTCTTTAGCTCCGGGCTCAATGCCGGCCGACGCATCCATCTTACCCACTGTATAGAAAGTAATCAAACGTTGCCAAGCGTTGTACTTATGACGTAAAACCGAACTCACAACAAAGCCTTCTACAATAAATTTGCAAATAAATTACATTCAGCACTGGTGTTTAATGCAATTGTCTGTGTAATGCAGTGTTTTCAACCTTTTTACTGAAGCGGAATCCTACATAAGTGTGACAATCACTCACGGAACCCCATGCAATGATAAGCGAGTTTAGCGGTGTAGGCAAAGTGGAATTTTTAGGGTGTCTGGGGACTGATGTTTCCAGCGAAGTCAAGAAACAGAGAACCTGTAAGAGTCTGGACTCTGGGGCATACTCCTCAAACGCTGACGATAAAGCAGCAGGCAGAAGACTTGTTTAATTTGACCGTATTTTTACTGATCAGCTGCGGAACCCCTAGCATATGAACCCTTGGATTTCGCGGAACCCCGGTTGAAAATCACTGGGTTAGGGCGTTGGATACAAAACCGAAGGGTCCACGGTTCAATGCCTAGCCGATGCGCTATTAAGTAACAGCCTTGGGCAAGTTGTTCTCACCTACCTGCCTGTGTAGGCCTAGGTGCAAGTGTCTAGTGGTTGGTGTCGGATCGTAACTTTCAGGTTGCGGTTCGATTATCACTGCCGTCATTTGCAAGCAACCTTGAGCAAGTTGCTAACCAACGGTGTGCTCAGGCCAACTCAGCCTTCTACCCTCCGTGGGACGGGACATGAGTATAGTAGCTTACGGGCTACGGGGTGAAGTCCTAGTGTGGCTGATTGGGGCGGTGGTATGTCTGCTATCTGCAAACTGCGGGTCCAATTGACAATTGTTCGTTAACGCGAGCAATGGATGGCCGCTTACTGCGCTGCGGTGTCATTAGCTCATGCCGATCAGCTGCCACTTCCGAGATTGTAAAGCACTTCTGAACAACGGTAAGAAGTGCTATAGCAACTGTTAGCCTTTACCTTTATCTTCACCTTTCCCTAATTTACGTTAATTCTATTTTCAGTTCGGCGAACTGAGAGAAGCAACGGAAAATTTGCTACTTTCAATTCGGGGAAAACGGATAATGTCCGACGCCGCCGGGCCGCTGACATCCTGCCGACGTCAGTCACTGTCAAGCGCTGAGCTGGTCTCACGACACTGCAGACACTGACAGTTCCAGACTAGTCTTACCCCGTCGGCAGGCAGGCGACGGTCTGGTGGGACAAAAATGTAGCAGAAAGTTAATGAACTATATACCTAATAAAGCTGAAATAAATAAATTCAAGTTGCGCAGTAAGATTTTACGTCCATATGTAACTACACGAGCAGGCCATTATAGTCTAATTCTGCTGTTGTCCAGCTGAGAGTAAACTGAAAGACTTTTAACCGCTCAGTATTTTGAAAATATAGGAATAAGAATTGTGGCGCTTAATCATTTTTTCAGTTCATCTCGTATAAAGAAAGAACGTCGCTCTGCACAAGTCATGGTAGATCTAGCCTATAGCGTCACTCTCCACCTGCGCAGATTTCATCTCAGCAGCCAGCGCCGGTAACGATTAGTTTACTAGAACTTAGAGTTGAAGATCCTCCTAATATTTTTTTACTTTAGAATTAGTGAATCTATTCACCATCTTTAACGCACCTGGTACTGGTGGCGGTGTGAAATTAATAGCAGCGCGGCCGAACTGATTCTAGTAACCCAATTAGGCCTAGCTGCACTTCAGTTCAGATCGCCGAACTGCTTTTAGTAAATTCTGATTCTTTCAATTCAGTTCGGCGAACTGACGATAGTAATTTTGGTCACCAATCTTTCAGTTCGCCGAACTGACCGTAACACTGAGCTTACCTTTATTATGTTCAGCGAATCATCAAGGCATTCTAGTTGGAGACATCAGAATAAGTTCAGTTATGTAAGTGATTCAGTGATTCAGTTATATAAATATGTAAATAACAAATATGATACAAATTTTGTGTTACAGTTGCACTGTTGCAGTGTAAATCTATGTTAGAAAAGCGATATGATACCAGAAGTCATAGATACAAATTGGTGCCCCAGTTATGTAAATATGATCTCCGGAAACATTTTTTGTAAATAGATTTGTTAAGCGATGGAACTTACTACCTGATGATGTTGTATCAGCATGCAGTGTTAGTAGTTTTAAGAGACGTTTAAATTTGATGTGGCGTGGTTTTAGTTTGTATTATGATTATAAATCCGTCATCTAGTACCGGAAATCAATGCAAAACAGTATTAGTTTAGTTTTTGTTGATATTCGTGTTGAAGTTATCTACTTCGGACGGAAATAGAGACATTCAGCCTGCTTCCGGGTTTCCATTGATGATGATGACGATGATAATGATGACTCACTGTACACTGTTACACTACGTACTACTCAGAGTCAGCTTGCGGATAGTGACTGATTTGCAGAATATTTAGGGCCTATGGCACGGAGCGGATTATAGCCAGAAATTAGCTTGCGCCTGTTGTTTTTTAGAACATGCCGATGTTTAGTCGAGCTGTAGTTAAATATTTAATGGCGCGCGAGTGTGAGGAAATTTTTGTTATGAAGTGCGATTTTTATTAAATTTGCAACTGTTTGTGTCAAGTGTGAATTTGCGTGGCAGTTTATTTTAGCTCTAGTAATAATATGTGATAGTTAGCGAGTAGCGTTTTTCAACCACTAACATGTAACCTGTCGTTAGACAAACTAGATTCGTCACTGATGCGACGGCATTGATAACCCCAGTGACTACGTGTACACTGTGCAAACGCGGTAAATAATAAGCATTACTTCAGTACTTCTAATCGTTTATGATATCACACACACACATCTTTATTCACCGTATTCGGTAGACAAGAAATAAACAAGGAATAAACAAAGAAATAATAAAACTTAACTAGAACTTAACTAAGACTTAACTAAAATGTAATATAATGTCCATAGTCAGAACTCAATTGATGCAGCATGACAGCAGAGATGACATAAAAAAATTATTACACTGGCTGAACCGTGACAAAAATATTTTTTTTCATCTAGAAATTGCATCAGCTACAGGTAAACAATTGAACATATTCATACATTCAGCAATAACGTCATCAGACCTTGTCTGAAATATTTTGCTGAAACAACTCTTAATAACATACTGAAAAGACTTAGTCACAGTTTTGTTAACAGGACAAGCCTCAGAGCCATAGTCTAACGCTGGCAGACATTTCGCTTTAAACAGCTGTACAATGACGTCAGGTGAAGTGGCACGGCCAACATGACCAAAAAGTGGATATCAACTGTGCTGTATTTTGCAGCTATGTTTGGGCTGTTGTATGTCAGTGTGCTCAATTTTTTCAGTGATTATATTTACCGTGCGCACGCTCGGTCCAGATGCGGCTACAAAGTGTTATTTATCGTGCGCAGATTGCACACGCTTACCGATGGCGTATAAATGAAGAGTTGCGTGGCCGTTTGGTAAAAATCTATATTACAGCTGCCACCGCAGATTGCTTCAGAAGTGACAGAAATAGGTAGAATTAGTGTTGTTATGTATGTTTTAGACTAATTTAATAATGGGATTGAGAAACAGCAAATAATTGACTATTGAGACCCAAGAACAAAGTTCAATTTTTGGGTGAATTGCATCATTTCAACGGATCGATATCTGTATAGAATATATAGATAGTCCAACAAAGTCACATATAAATGAGACCTAATATTAATGTATGAATATCGGCATGCAATTTACAGCAACATTCTATCACTGGCAAGACTACTGCTAGTCAGAATTTTTAACAAAAACCAGCTGTTTTCATGCGGTTATAATATAGACTAGTACCTGGCCACTTTTTTGTTAATTTTGCTGCTGTTACTTATTTATGAGCAGAAAACTGACTTTAGAAATATTTGAGGCTGTTTTGGCTGTGGACAGCTAAAGATTCTGCTCGGCTAATCAGTTTCGAATCATGTCAACATTTAGGCCTTTAATACGAAAAACCTGCTGCCCAAAGAACCATCCGGGGTGACCTTAGATGATGTAATACTACCCAAGATGTCTTACAATCCACTTTAGAAGTTCAGACCGTACACAGGCATGGAAATTAGACTTTACCGCGGCTTCAGTGGATAAGTCATGCGAGCTCGCACAGTCAATATTATTTTCTGTGCCACATTGGACCGTGCGTGCGCACAGTCAATAGCATCTTGCAATTTTTTTGCACATTTTCTGTTGCTTACTGCCGACTGATGTGTTATTTGCTTGGTAGGCTGTGAGGAACGATGTCGAAGCTAAGTCGTGCAAAGCTGGCTTCCAGTGTTTCGTCAGCTTTCGGCCAGGAACCGCCTGACAAGAAACGGAAGACCGATAATAATGTTACTGCAGACCCAGCGTTTGACGATGATCTGGACTTCTTGCTTACTCAGAACATGAACAAACTAGACCAGCTCGTTGAATCAACGCAGTCGGCCGCTTGGAGCGAGGAAACAGCAATTAATTGCAGTGATTGGTCACACCACGTTTCATCAAGGACAGCAGAACCAGCTCATAAGTGTGAACTTGAAGGCATGAGATCTTTTACTGCTCAGCAAGCTGCTTCGTCGGCCAATAAACGTCTGATAGGGCATGGCAGTGGCCACAGTCGGTCAGCCGATCATCTTAACAGTTCACTCAGCACAGGCAGTTCAGTGCAGATGGCTAGAAAGAGCAGCTTTTCGATTGAGAAATCGTGTACCAGTGCCATAAAAAAGGAACCTGATATACCATTGACTTCTGACCAGGGTATAAGTATGGCAAGTTGTTCTACAAACTTTACAAATATTGCTCAGAACTTTCATGTATCTAACACTATGACCGCAGGTGCATTACCAATGCGTTTGGATGCTAATGCTAACTGCACAAAAACGAAGCTAACACAGATTAGTGAAGAATGTGAATTTTACAAGGCAGAGGTTTGTATGTCACCAGCACTTGTGTGTAACATTTTTTCACTGTTTTATACTGACTTGCCTTGTACACTGTACAATGTGTTAGTTGTAGGCAAAGTGAAGTAGACTTAACTTACATACTGTTAGCTATATGTGATGCTGTTTTTTGCTACAATCACTGTGTACATTATGATTATACAGTACTGTTATGTTATATATGCTTACAAAACTACAATAATATTATATGCTGTGTTTCGTAGGGTATTCATAGCAAGACTGACTATTGTGCAGTGTAAGGTGAATGCTGTCGGTTGCACGTATCCGCACAACCTTTGCCAGTCTTGCAGTTTTAGCATTTCAGCCCCCACAGTCTGGACCTCACTACCCTCTAGCATCCATAGTTCTACCTCTGCAGACACTTTCCGTCACCTCCTTAAAACTCACTGCTTCAAGCAGGCCTACTGCTCCCCCTAGCGGCTCAGCCAAGTGCTCATATTCGGCCACTGGCTGACATTGTGCGCTTTAAATATTGCAATTACTCACTTGGTACTTACCTAATGTCTTGGCAATTGTCTAGTTTACCAGAGTATCATTTTGGTGGTAATGGCAGTGTGCTCTTAAGTTAGGATTCGTGTTAATTCAGTTTGTGCTGTTTGTAGCTAACAAAGCTGCAGAGTGCTCAGTATGCCAAGGACGGTCAGATAAAGATCCTGCGAGACAGATACAGTCAGATGCAGGCAGAGCTAAGCCTGCAGAAACAGCAGGCATTGAAGGCGATTGAACAGCAGACCGAAGAAAAAACTCGCAGAGAGATTGATCTGGAGCGCAACGTCGAACGACTTCGCTCTCAGCTCAAATTCAAAGAGCATGAGCTTTCTGAACTTCATGGTGCACTTGCTTGTGCTTGTGTGTCATTATAAAAATACGCAATGTAGGCTGTGTCACTTCAAATACAGCTGTAGAATTTGCTGGTACCAGTTGGTACTGACTAAGTAATTATTTGTAAAGCCCTAGTCAAATAAGTGTATAGTGTTTTTTTCTGATAAAATGTATTGAATCATCAGTTACCAGTATAGAAATTTTTGCATGTTTTGTTAATTTTCATTTTCATGTAGTGTATTTAATGGCCATCGGCCATTTATCATGTGCTGCTTTCATTACCAAAATTTTGTTAGTGTTTTTTTGTGTTTCCAATGAAGGCAGCACACTGCTGAATTAACCAACGTGATACAAGAGTGAAGTCTAAAATATATTTCCATTTTTTGCTCCATATTGTTATTTGGATAATGATAGTTGTCAGTTTTACTGAATGTCTCAATGTATTTTACTGTTTAGCAGTCCCCCTGGCATATGGCATTACTTACATTAGTACTTTTGTGATAACTTCAGACTGTCGTGAGAATGGTTCAACAGTGAACATACACTCTGGGCCATAAAAAACGTGCCACTTTACTTTTGTCCATATCTTTGCCAGTTATTGACCAATTTTCAAAATTCTTTCACTGGCACCCTCTGCAGACAATTTGCAATAACGTGATTATTATATATCCCACCACACGGTAAATGCGTTTCTACACTACCTTGTGAAATATAAATGTAAGCAAAAACTAATGATAACAACAAAAATTTAGGTAAATTGACAAAACACTTCATGGTCTGAAGTGTTTTTTTTCAATTTTACCAAAATGTTTGTTTGTTATTATCATTGTGTATGCATATTTCATTGATATTTCACAAGGTAGTGTTGAGACGCATTTACAGTGTGATGGGATCTATAATAATCACATTATCGCAAATTGTCCGCAGAGTGTGCCAGTGAAAGAATTTTGAAAATCGGTCAATAATTGGTGAAGTTATGGACAAAAGTAAGGAGGCACGTTTTTTGGCCCACCCTGTATATTCTCGTACTGAACTGTTCAGGTTGCATGAAGAAGCTGGAGCGCCAGTTGCAGTCAACATCCATTGCTTTTCAGTTGCCTGTTGCTACATCTGAAGCGCCAAGGTCACCGTCGGCACCAAAGTCACCAGCAGGGTCAAAGGTCAACGGATTAACAGAATCCGCGCATCAGCATCGCAACAGTTCCTCTCCACTGAAACCCTCGTTACCACATTCGTCTGATTCTTCATCCAGAATTCTACTGCCAGACAATGGTGTGTTGGCATTTTATGCTTTTGGGGTTGCTGCGACATTTTTTTTTGCAAAAGCTTTTATCACCTCGGTAAAAATCGCGAGCGAAAATTCACCGCCTCCATGAACATCACTTCATGCTGTTACCACAACCCTGTCCCTAAACCTAACCGTGTTTTGCGCCCTGCTAGCTCTGGATAACTAATAATTTCTGACTTTAATATGATGAACCTTTTGCAACATACTGTCCTTTAACATTATTTTCAGTTATAGAAGAAGAGACAATGTGTGACTTTTTATGATTTGTTCAGCCACAATAATTTCTCAGAGGCTCGTTTCTGTGGCCAAACTTAATGCTGACTGGATTGTTTTAGTTAAACAACAACTCTTGTGCCTTTGTACCTTGCTTTTTGTTGATATGCTGATTGCTGAATGCAGTTGGTTGTAATAATCATAATGATAGGGTGAACGTGTTGTTCATATACATTGTATGTTGAACTTGCACTCAATCTTGTTGTAAATTAGAGCTGTCGAAGTGTTAATTTTTTAACACATTAATTAACGCGTTATTAACGCACCTAGTGCCGTCGAGAGGGAGAGTAGGGGTAACTAGGGCCCACAGTTTTCCGAGAGCCAGTGTACGGGCCCCACGACGATTGGGTTGCCCCGCCTGTAGAATATAGAAAGTTAAAAACACATGATAAACAATAAATGACGTCGTAGCTAGCATAGAAATCTCTTACCCTATCATAGGAATAATTATTTATTTACAGTACTGATGGAACGGCAACTACAGTTTAGTTACTTGAATTGATTCGATTGTCAAATGACCACAGTTTAATGTAATATTGGAACTTTTGCTTCACAGAATTTAGTAAATTAACAAAATTTACGTATATGCATTAATATTTTTAACGTGCGTTAATTTTGTAACGCGCGTTAATTTATTAACGCGTTAATGCATTAATTAATGCATTAATTTGACAGCTCTATTGTAAATGGGTCACTTGCAGAATTACAAGCAGTCCATCAGAAGCTGAGAAAGTCGAAACTGGCTGTACCATTCTCTAAAGGTTTCTGTGCATTTGATGTTTCTGCGCTTACTAAAGACATTATATTAGTTTTCTCCAGTTAAAACAGTGTTGATCTGCTGTCAATGCTATTAATCCCCAACTTTTAAGAATTTATGGTTTTAATTTCAAGCTACATAAGGTAGATAGTGTCCTTGGTTGTGGCTAGAAAAGTTTCTGCGTCGACAACTTTTACTTATTGGCACTTGGACTAATCTGGAGTAAGTTCATAACAAGAAAAGCCCAGCTAACGCAAAGGGGAATGCACAACAGCGGTGTATGTTTGAAAGCCCAGTTTTTACAGTCACCAGAGGGCGCCAGATGACCGGCGGCTAATTATCTATAGTGTTTTACTTGTACTCACCAGAGGGCGCGACCTGTCTCACTCAGCCAACGCCGTATTGGCTGAAAATCGCAAATTTTTCTCACCCCCTCTCATTTAGCACCCTTGATTGGGGTGACCCCCTTCCAATTTATGGAAAAGCTTTATGGTTCCTGAAACTAGAGTCTTTCAGGCAGTCAGAGGTGAAGATTGGTGATCCTGGCTAGAACCGTTTTTGACTGATGCACTCGTGTGACAGACGGACGGACGGACGGACAGAGTTGCGATGGCTAAGACACGCTACAACAGTAGCTGTTGTTGCGTGTAAAATGGCCAGTTAAGCAGGACTGAAATTGGATGTACTGATAGGCTTGACGTACATTGCGTCATTCTGACTTTGACTTGTATTTTATTGTGTATTATTTTCTTGCATTGCTACACTGAATTGATTGAATGAATGAAATGAATTGAGATGCTAATTGTATCATGCCAGCTTGTGTCTGATAGGCCGTGTGTCTGGTTCTGGCCTTGTGTTGAAGCTTCTCAGTGACTCTGCACCGTCTTCACACATCCTGGGTGGCCCAGTGGCGCCTGTATCATTGGAGCAAGTGGACACTCAGTTTCAGATCACCTGCAGCTCGCATAGGTAACCGGTATATCATCTGTGAATTAAGAAATTTTCTTGTCATCCAGATAGCATCTGTCCCATTGCTGTAGTTTTGTATGCAGTTTTTCTGTAGCAGCTGCTTTATTGCACGTTTATTTGTTATCAAATCTTTTGTTACCTTGCCTTCGTACTTTGTTAGATTGGCTTACTGTTAATGCATACATGTAATCCATGTTAGGCCGATTGGTACCGGGATATGTGGTCATTCCACAGGTATCGAGTACTGATGAGGCCAGGCAGTAAACATCCATGCGCTAGCACTTTACTTCTGTTGTCTGCTTATAACAAGGGCCCACAGTTTTCCGTGGCAAATTTGGCCAAATTCCATGGGCCAGTTGCAGAATTCCTCGGCTCGCTGTGGCAAAATTGTTGAAAATTTTGCGGCTTACCGCGGCCATCCATTTGTGAGTAAACTGAGCTGTCAAACAAGAAATTTGAGCTAATGCTCACGAGATGCATGCAAGCCTATATAACAGCAGTTCCTGTTTGCAAACTGTCAGTCTATCTGCAGCCATTTTGTCGCAGTTTATTCATGGAGTGTGGGCTGCAGCCGAAGGTCGCAAAAATCAATAAAATCCCCTTATTTTGCAAGTTTAGGGTCTTTCATAGTCATCGACGTTGACACGACTGAAAAGCTCATCAGTCGTCACTAGTTCTTGTTGTGTAGGCAGCATGCCCATGCCTGTCTGCAACTGTTTTCATGAAAGACTGGCCAACAACGGTAAAATAACGACTTTTGCGGGAGTATCACTCTTTGATGCCCTCATGTGCAGGTTTCCTTGAACCTAGAAAATCGAGACTTGGACCGTCAAAATCTACGTTCAATGCTGAAAATTTCGTATGCAGCTTATCCATGTCTATATCAATTGGTTTTGGCGCAATTCGCTCCTGAAATGTGTCCGCAGCCTAAAATTGCCAAAAAAATCCATTAAAAAAACATATTTTAGCATTCAAGGTCGTCCAAGGTCATTGAATTGGGTGGCACTTGAGAGCCAGTGTACGACTTCCAATTAGTGCTTAATAGTAACCTAGGCCTTATCTTGCACCGTTATTGAGATACAGCGACTTATTGGCTATAATTGCAAATTTATTCCACCCCCTTTCATTTAGCGCCCTCTTTCGAGGTGACCTCCTTCAAATTTATGGAAAAGCTTTACGGTTCCTGAAACTAGAGTCTTCCATGCAGCCGATGGTGAAGATTTGGTGATTCTATCTTGCACCGTTTTTGACTGATCCACCCGTGTGACAAACGGACGGACAGAATTGCAATGGCTAAGATGCGCTGAAAGCTGTAGCTGCTTTCGTGCATATAACTTTAGTTACTGAAGGCTGGCATTTTGCTCAGTTATGTCAGCAACATTTAAAGAAAATTATCAGTCGTTTTTTTGAAAGTGCAATCTTGCAAGAAACAAGAAACATGATTGACATGATACTGATCCGAAGAAAGTGGGTAACGTCAGTGCAGCAGTGCCGCACCTTTCAGGGTGCAGACATAGATT
>Ga0209367_1009961_pt1 | contig 12806 bp, 5 predicted proteins | sample WorMetLIZISLAND2_FD_187412 | JGI IMG/M metagenome (GOLD analysis project Ga0209367, IMG submission 187412) | Marine gutless worms symbiont microbial communities from Max Planck institute for Marine Microbiology, Germany - Olavius geniculatus... ... | reverse complement strand
ACTATCACACTGGACCCGGCTTGGGGCCCACGACACTCCCCTACACTCCCAGTCAGTTGAGAAAGGAGATAAACCTACTCCCTCCCATTCCCAGCTCGCTCCACTTCTATATCATTTGGTTAACGAGCTTGCCACCGGCTATTTTTAATCGTTCAATATTTTGGCCAATATGTCGCTCATCGATATCCGGAAGTTATCGTATTTCGTGCTTGTTAGAGCCTACGCTTGATGTTGTCACGTTCGATTGTTCTTTGTTACGAGGAAGAATTCGCAGAGGCTGAACTTCTGTGCGAGTGCTCGTTAATCGCAGAGGCGCCTTCGAACGGCAACAATGAGGCACCCACGTTACCAAGCATTTTTGTTGGAACGTGATGTCTTTTGTGTGTTTCTCACTACAGACACTAGGCCTATATATAAACACTGTGAAGCACGTAGCCTAAATCGTGTTTGTCATCTGCTCCTTTTATAAACTGCTTACAAATGCATCATGTAGATTTGCCTTGCTAATAAAAAACTTCAAAATTCTACAGGCCTACGCCTACGAACTACGCAGTTATAATGACTCCGTTGGGCTCGTTCCTGTATAGTCTTCTTAAAGAAATCTGTATTTACGTCGAAACATTTCTAATTTTCTAAGCGTTCCAAAAACATACCAGTCACTGAAAAATGGGTCTGGCTTACATAGCAAACTTTATGTAGTTGCATATCGTTACCAATAGACAGAGATGTTAATAGGGACAGAATATGGTGGTGTAGTATAGTGGCACCAAATCACGCCAAATTTTGCATTTTTTATGACCATTTTTCAGGGGAAAGAGCCCCAAATTTTGTGACTGGTATTATGAATCTGAACACACTTACCATCACGTGGCAAAATTTTTACGGTAATTGATCGAGGGAGCTCGGAAATCTCGCGTTAAAATAAAAAAGTAGAAAACATCTGCAGTAAAATACAAACCCGCCGAGAACTAGCGTTCCAGGCAGCCTGAAAAAGATTTGGAAAACTACCACCAGTCCACCACTAAGGCTGTGTTCACACCGAGTGCGACTACGGCTACGAGTAGCCTGCGTGTTAATGGCTACCGGTACTCAGAGATGTTGAAACTCATGTCACTGTGAACGTAGCCTCGCAGCATGTAGTACACACACGTAGTACCACAAACAGCTGAAATATATGCATGGTGCCTAACGTCGTTTATTCGAACATTTGACAAATATCCTCCAGGATTTATTAAAAGTTTTAAGGTATTACATACCGCAGTCGGAAGCACGCCCGGAACCCCAGACGCTTGAGCCATAAGTGTTAGAAGACTGCTGTGAACGACCGGTGCTTGCTACCGTGCCAACTCCAACGCCAGCTAGTGGCAACGACGACGACGTCGCCACCCTAATCACAACAGCACCACTGGAGTCGGTCATGCGTTGACAAAAAATACTTTAGATTGTAACCAATCTAATGTATACTCTGCGCACATTAACCGCCGACACTACTACTGCTAGAACTACAACTAAAGATCCGAGACATAGGCTATCTCTTACAGGGCATTTCGTCTCAAATTTCGTTGCCAACGAAACAAGGGTCAGTTGAGTGTAAATATAAATGGCACTGTTAAATTGGCTGAACCCAACAACCCCACCCTAGAACCAAATCGCATGTGGATCGGATGATCGGTTGCTGAGATATGGCCATCTGAAGTTCTTCCAGGAAAGCTCTTTCAGCAACGGAGGTCGGTCGTTGGTCAGTCGTCGTTTGGTCGTCAATATGACACTTATCTCATATACTCCTCTTCGCTACGTTAGGAACGTAGCGTGCATGGAGTAAAAAATCAGAGAGGAGGGGGCAGAAAATTGCAATTCTCCGACAGAGAGCCCCTCCCTACAAATATCCGTGGTGAACAGAGAAGATTATGGTTGCTCAAAAACTTCAATTCTGCTGCTAAATTCCACAAACATTGGGGACAGGGCTTTCCAGCCCCACATTTCACATTTTAGGAGAACAATTTTCGAGATACAAAAAATTTTCTGACTAGCTAAAATTCAGGGGAAATGAGCAATTATCCACATCCCCACAGGGCCTACTCACGTCAGGTCGCCACTGATCATGACATCATAAATAGGTGAGGCATCACGGGAAGGACAACTATATGGCCAGTCTTAGGCCCGCGTGCTATATGACCATTATTGGCTTTGGCCACGACACTTTTTGCACTGTGTAGTACGTTCCGTTCACACAAACCTCAATATGTTCAATAATAATTACTGATCTTTACAAATCACGCTTTTGAACGTTTTTAACATATTTTTTATCCTAATGCTTGCTACACTAACACCTATAGTGGCAACGAATTTGCAGACAAATGGATGCACAGACAAACACACCTACAAACAAACGGACAGGTGTCATAAAACATAATGTAGGCATAAGCTATCTGACACCGCCTACAAGTGCGTTCACATATACATGAGTCATGTACGAGTACGGATTATCTGAAAATTTCACTCATACGAGCAGATTCTGTGCAACCCATATGAAGTAAACGACATGTAAAAAACATTAATTCAACAAGCTAATAGCTTAGAATGAGCTGTTGCTGACAACAACAGAAATAAATGAATGAATAAATAAATAAACAACACTGCAGATCATAGATAGACTACGCGTATAAAACACATATGACGGTCGACGATGCAAGCGTTAAACGAACTCCGAGGTTCGCCAAAGACAATTAATCAGACCCGTCAGAGGGCTGATCAGTCGTTGCAGTGAGACAGGGCAAACCGAGAAATAAAAAAAAAATTTGTAAATAAAAATGTGACACAAAATTCGCATTTTGTTTCGCACTTTACATTTAAACAGATTTCGTGCTTTCGCATTTCACAGTTAGCACTTTAGCTGCTGATGTCAGACTGGATATGATGACAAAGATGATAGATGTCGGTAAACAATGTCATAATAGCTGCAGCACCAGTGCGATTGCCAATAAAAGATGTGGGGCATTAGCCACACCGCTGCATCAGGCGGAATAAAAATAAATATTACCCAACTGAACGAACTCAGTGTGAGCTAAGAAATAGGTCTACAAAATGCAGCAGCAGCAGCAACAGCACGTCAGCCAATGAGCAGCAAGCAGCAAAGAGCAGTTGATCGTTGCTTGGTTTAGTCTAAGTGGCGATGAGGGGTGGCAGGTAAGGTTGGACGGAATGGCAACGTGACTGCAAATAGCTGCAGCAGCACGACTGCAGTATCTGTCCACTGACGTCGCATGCTAATATTGCTGCTCAGCCGGACAGAGGACAGATACACAGACACACAGACATGCGCTTTCTGCTAAGATTTGCACGAGTTTAAAGAGCTGTATCAGCGACAGCTCAATAATTTATCAAAGCTATGACGCATATTTGACGTCAGAACTCATGTCAGTAGTTAACTGTTTACTAGCAGAAATGTGTAATTAGTTATATTAACTAATTATTATTAACGATGTAGTGGACTATTGTTGTTTTATTCGCAAAAACATTTCCTTGATTCGATTTCCCTGCAAATTTTCAATATCGCCGACAAGCGTTGAGTTGTGTCTGTACAAGTGGCCGTGAACACTCCACTCATACAAGTAAAGCTTGTACGAGCCGTAAACCGAAACCTGGACTCGATGTGTGAACGCGGCCTAACAGCAGTGGGGAGGAGGCATAATAAAACTGTTACTTACTGCGGTTTCTTGCTGGTCAGGTTCTGAGTGGCTGACGGCATGACGTCATCGTTGTATTCGTCATCGTCAAAGTATGAAGATACGCTGATAAGACTTCCATTATCATCTTCATCATCATCATCATCACCATCACCATCATCATCAGCAGCAGCAGCATTGTTTGACTACAATAATAATAGCATGCAAACTCACTGAGCCGTGAACAAAATTATCATTTTTTTGGTTGCCACCGGTCCCTAAAGACGCGTACAGAGCGACGCGTAGCTGAACGAAACCGAACTGACATGGTTTAGTTTTTGACGAACTGACCAATGGGCACAGCATAATGCATTACAGTAGGCACCGTCTAACGGCGTCAGTGGCCTACGTGGCTGCGCTCACGTACGCATCAACCAATGACCAATGGGCTCGCTGTCATAAATTAAAACATGTCACTTCAGTTCAGTTACGTTGCCCTGTACGCGCCTTTAAAAACGTTGGTGCCTCGAAAATACTGGTGCAGCTTTGCTTTGAAACAAAAAAGCTGTTTGAAATTACGTTTAGTTTGTTATGCTGCAGTATCTTTACTATTCCAGTTCCCACGGGCACAATGTTTCTGTGAGCCATTGTGAAATATTACACAAAATGTCATGAAGTAAAAACTGAAAAAAATACATTACCCCATCCCTATTTTATGCCAAATTGCAACGAGAGGCACAGTAATTTTTTTTAGCCCTTTGGGGAGCTTATGCACTTCCCAGATCCACTAGCCGTTATGGGTTATGGTTTAGTTAACTACTGCCCATGACTGGTGATATGCTATCAGCCTGATCTTTGACCTAGTCCGACAGTAGGCCTATTAGCAAATTTGTCAGTAATACCTTGTTAGCTGCCTCTGCTGTTCGTGGTGCCAAATCAACTCCCCCAAACGGCCTTCTGTCTGCACTGCGAGCCTAGAGGAACAAACGTCATAATGAGACAGTTGTATTCAGCCAGTCGTAGGCATGCAACATCAGTCATTATCCACAGAGGTAAATTTAAGCATGTTTGACCAAACAAGGGCCCCATAAAAAGGGGCCCCACTGGCCAGAGAATGTCGGACAGCCATACAAGAGCACTTTCTGACCTGTGAGGGCCTGTTTATGGCGCGTTGCGACATTGAAAAGTTTACTTGGTCAGCACGACATGCTCTGATACATCTTGACTACCGATACGTCGCCAACTTACTTCAAAGCCGCCGACCTCTCCTCTCTGTTAAGACCGTCTGGCAATGCCTCGATTCAGTCAAGTAGATGACCATCACCAACCAACCGGCTCTACCAGTTTTCGGTCTACGAACGTAGAACAACCCGCCAGACGACATGACATCTGCTGAGTCGTTATCCAGCTTCCGTCAGCGACTATAAACTTACCCCTTCATCAAATCCTTTTACCGAGTATTTCCTGGACTGAAATTCATCCATTCATCTGTTTCTAGTAGTAGTCCATGAGCCAGTATGATCGGTCATTACCATCTGTGGCAAATAATTCTCATAGCAATTTTTGGCAAGTTATACACCCCTAGTTCTTTTTACAAAATATGTGTTACCACAATGCAGCAGTGGTAGCTTTTTATGTTTTAGCATGCAATTTGTAACGCTACCAGAAAACGAGTTCCTCAAACATAAGAAATACAAAGTACAACATAATAGAGATTCAACCCACTGTTATCAGTGATTTCTTAACAGTCACAATGATAGCTGAATTAAGTGTGTTTTGACAAATGTTGTTACAAAATTCAGCAACTAAAACTTTGCCACTGGCAGTATTTACAATGCAGCATTCAACATCAGCAGAACGATTCAATTTATTTTCCAAAAACAAAACAGTAGTTTTCTTTTATTCATTACTCAGGCCACTTTGAAAATTCCGACAGATGGAGAGACTGATTAATGATTGATTGACCTGAAGCTGTTTCTGCAAGTCAGCCGCTCTTTGCTGAATCTGCTGACTCTTTGTACCTGCCGGCATTTCTGCTGCTGCTGCTGCTGATGATGATGATGCTAATGATGTTGGTTGAGTGACAGGTTGATTGACAGGTCTGTGTACGGCCTCTGCTGGACCCACTGATGGCTGAGTGTCCTGTAACTCACTGTAGCACACGTTTACAGTAAACAAGTAAGTAAATTAATTTACAGAGTGCAGCAGTCAAAAAACTGTATATGAGATGCTGTGGTAGGTCGTTAGGAGTGACAGAGAATGCAGACTGAAGATAAAATTTCTTCAATGGCATTTCCAAAACATTTGTTATTCACACAAACGGAGATATAAGGCGATAGATTCCAAAAAGTGGGGAACGGATACGTACAAAAAAGCACAAATCAAAGCAAAGGTAAGCACGTGAATCATGAAAAAGTTTGAACGACGAAAGCGCAGAAGCATTTTCTGATGCAGAAGATAGTAAAATTCGTGCACAGACTGAAGTCCGTCGCGTGTGAGTTCCCATCATTTACGTCGCTTTGAGGCTGCAAGGTTAAACCCAAATAAGCTCGCACACAAATGATACAACCCAAGTCAGTTAGACGACTGACTCTGTTAGCAGCCAGCGCCTTTAACTAACTAGGTCAGTAATTCCTGGTAACAGCCATAAAGCCAGATGTTACGGAAAACTCAGCATATCTTCTACAGTGATGACCGCTGCAGCCATCGCCAGTATAGCTGGAGTATTTTCACTTCACTGATGTTGCTAATCTCAGAATACAGCAATCTTCGTGTAGGCCAGTTGGTTGCTATCTGTGACAAGCTAAACTCATTGTCGTGAAACAACACCTATCTGAAAATGCCCAAAGCATGATGCCTACCCATGGAGGAATGGTCAGGCTGAGTTGGCCTGAATTTGTTGACAGGGTCATTACAACTACAACAAACAACACATCGAGGGCCGATGGCAAAACATTGTATCAGCAGCTGACTATGGCAAAACGTCCCAACAAAAAACCAAAGTTTTTCAAAATGTTAGTTAAATACTTCTTTCACTACACAATGACATGGAGCAAGCAAGTGTGGGCGATATTTAATAGCAAACTTAACGACACTGGGAAAAGTCTAAAAATGCATCATGTAGAAAGTTTTTTTTATAATTTTCTTAAAAATGTCATCAACAACAGATAGAATTTTGTCATTCTAGCCTCAACATGTGAGAATGCAGACCTGATTTCATCCCAGTCATCATCATCATCATCATCACGTGACCTGTCTGCTGCTGCAGCAGGCTCTATCAGGGCAGGAGGTGACGGCGCTCTTGGTCGAGCTCCAGTCGTTGGTCTATGCCGCTGATTAGCAACACCCTCAGACGCAACGCCCACCTCACTGCACAGAGAATCCATATGGCCAACTCTACACCTACGACGCAACTTAACTCAAATCAGCTCAACTGTTGTGACTGGGGGTGACAATGCAGTGACGTCATCAGCACTGTGACGTCACGGTCACGCTGCTGTGAACAGATCACGCGTGGTTTGCTAGCAATTGAGTTGAGTCACGTCAGCATCGTAGGCCTAGGTGGGAATTAGCCAACATACAACAAATAATTTGGCAAGTGCTCCTGGTAAATCATAAGTAGGCAAACGCAAATCCCCAAATCTTCCCTTCTCCTTAGAAGTCAGGGATCCCATCTAACACAACGTGTTACTAAACTGCACAGGTTTACCTGCCAAAGGGCATGTAATTCCATCAAGCGCTTTAAAGGTTAAAGATTAAAGGTAGTGATATAGCCCTTAATGGGACGCCTATCTCAGAGCTACGGAGCGTCGCCTGCCGTATGGGATCACACAGTGTTACTTGCCACCTGACTCAGGTGAACGCGCTCCGCCTTAACCCAAGCCAGATAGGCCGGTATTCGATTTACCTACCATGGAAGGATGGAAGGCTGAGTTGACTTAGGCGGCTGGTTAAATACCAAGATGGTTTATCTGCCCACAGACAGTCACCCATCGCAGTACTAACCAGGCCTGGCGTACAGTAACTTCGTTGATCGAATGAAACGCGTTACCACTACACCATGCCACCAACCCAGAGTGCACACATGTGACGGACGACAGACCATACTATGAAGAAATAAGCAGCCATAATGCGACAGAGTGAATTCGCCTAAGAACATAATCTCATAGGCCTCATGTTCGTCTATTTACTAGAAGTTGACGAATGCACACGATTTAGGGTGCACAACTGCCACTCCTGCCTCTCCTGATTACGTATAACAAGAAGACCAGCTGTCACTGGGATAGCCGACCGTACTGGTTGTCAGTGACCTTCAAAATCGTTCAAAATCGATAATTTTCACGTCATTTAAAAAACCAATATGTAACTTCCTATTAGTGATCAATAGCAACCTAGGCCCTATCTCTCACCGTTTCCGAGATACGGCCACGTATAGCTTGAAACTTTCTATTGAAAATTGCTGCCAAACCGCTGCAGATGGAGACATGGTTACTATTGACAACCTATAGAAAGTTGCCATCCGATGGTACCACTGCTGATCCCCTACAGCTTACCACTTAGCCACAATACCACACAATTGGAGTTCAAGGTTATCCAAGGTCAATGATTTTGATATCATTTGAAAGCCAGTATGCAACTTCCCTTTAGAGATCAATAGCAACCTAGACCATATCTCACACCGTTTAGCCACAATACATCTGTAATGTACAGACAGACGGATGGGCAGACGACAATCAATAGCTTGACCGTTACTTAAGTATGGTCAGCTAAAAATTCATAAAATGATGGCTAAGCATTATCACAAAGATTAAAAATGCCTGCCGTAATTGGTTTTTGAGTTAGCAGTCCATGCGAGATAGACACACAGACGAACGAGCAAAATGCGTAACACAAACTAAAAGCCAAAAGATGGCGTAGTTTCGAAAAATTGCGAAAAATTCTCCATTACAAAATCTCTGTAAATGGCACACACCTGGTTAGTGATTGGCGACTTTGACGTTCCACCATCTTGTTTTCTGTCGCATAATCATCATCATCATCATTATCATCAGCAGCAGCAGCAGCAGCAGTAGCAGCTGTTGTAGTAGTTGATGTAGTTGCAGAGTGTTTAGGTCGTTGTCGTCGTGGTGCTGGAGGCAGTTGCAGTTGCTGTGTAGTTGTTGTTGTTGTCGTAGCAAGCAAGTCTTCATCGTTATGACGCCGATGCTGTCTGCGTTGCTGCTTAACTAATACAAACAAAATCCTACAACATTTTTGTATTTGGAACTTTTGTTTTTCACTAGACATAATTTTTTCTCAATAAATTTAGTTTACCTCAGATTGACTCTTACATCAGTCGATGAGTTATACCACTGTGAAACCAAAAAATATGCAGTTAATTACTGGCAAATGAAATTGCTAGAACTCGCTGCATGCCACTGACAGCGTGACCTTGACCTATGACCTCAAAGTCTAACCAGATCAGCTTTGTCACGACTTACGAGACACACTGTAATAACAAAAGTTTGGTGAAAATCCACCATCATAGCGCAGACATTGCAAAAAAAACCCTCACCTTCCCCAAAATAGTATTTTACCGTCCTTGACCTTTGAGCCTTTGGCTAAACCTGAAAATCACGTCAACTGGTTAAATAGGTCAGACTGAGCTGAATAATTAAGGTCTACGGCAGTGGCGACGTGGCAGAAGGCAGGAGAGACAATTGTGCACCCTAAATCTTTTGCTGTACAAAAACTGTTACAAAATCTAATTACATCGTAATATATCTCGGAAAATTGTCATCCAAAAGTGCAGGATTTGAGGCCGAAAACTGAAATTTTGGAAAAATTTTGGTGCAAAATTAAAGTGTTTAGTCCCTCTGTTAAAATTTGCAGTGTCCGTCAGAAAACCACAACTTCCTACCCAGCCTACTTTTTAAGCTGGCCCTCAGGCACAGATCTGACAGGGATAGATACACATAGAAAGAGCAAAACTCAATGACAGACAGACAGACAGACAGACAGACATACGTCTCTGTTGTTGTTGTTGTTGCTGCTGCTGTTGTTGTGCATATCGACGATGTGCAATTTCTTCCACTTCACTTACATACTCGTTACGAATATCAACGAACCTCTTGTGCTTCTGTAAAAAAACAATGAATAATTATTACTGTCGACACAGTTTTTTGCTGTCGTTAGGTAGAAAAAACTACTTTAACCACAGAGCCAAGAGGCGCATCCAGTAACGTAGCGGCTACGAGTGGCTCATTGCTGCTACACTACTGGACACTCAGCTACAGCAAGACAGCTACCAGCTGCTACGAGCATATTGTAGTGTAAAAATTTTGCATTACATTAAGGCCCTAGGCCAACATCTGAGCTTCTAAATGTATCAGTTTTTGGATGACAGTTGAAAAATCATTCAAAATGTGTAATTGTACAGTACGAAATAACCTTAATGCAAAATCGTTTGCGTAATTACTATTTTTACTCGAAATTCACCTATTACAACAACCAACAGTCATCTTTAGTGGACAAATATGACGTCACGTTTGTTTGCAGCTAACGTAGATTGTTGTCTGACGAAAAATGTAGCGGCTAGCAGTGTATCACAGCCGAAATCTTGTAGCCACTACGTTGCCGGATGCGCCTAAGATCTAAAGATTTTTCGGCAACTCAAAACACATTCTAACTTAGCACAGAAAATGCACGTAGCATCAGAGACGCTGAAAGCCACAGTGGACCAAAGCAAACATTCTCACAGGGCCAATTTGGAAAAAATATTTTTTTCAAAATTTTGCTTTATAAAATAGTGCATTCGTGTGTACTTGATATTTCTGAGCGACGGCGAAGCCCCCAAAGGCTGCAGGGCCTGGGAAAAACTTACCCGCTCTTCCCCACCCTGTCGACGGGCCCATATAGCATATCTGTTAACTTCTAAGATTTTCTCCTAATTATGCTGTTGAGTTTCTTTTTCCTATGGTTAGTAATGAACAGTGCGCATGATTTCCAAAGGTTCAAATTCAGATCTATCGTACTACTTCAGAATGTTTGACGTAACACTATTGCTCTTCAAAATCATTTCATTTCTGCAATATAGAGTATCACAGTAACATAATTTATGTAGCCAAAATAGTTAAAGAAAGAAAACCAAATTTGGACTGACCGAATAGAAACGAACTCAAATACAGAAGAAATTACTTACAGCAGCAATACGAGCACGTTCAACATTCAACTGTTGAGCGATTTTATCATGATTCTGTGAGTTTAGACCGACCGCCGACTAACAAAACACAACACAACATAACACACCATGTCCCAAAATTAGCGGCACCCCTGTTTCAAACACACCTAATTCAGTTTGTAGTTTATGTATTTCAACAAAATATCGTACACTGCACTATCTTGACATTAGTTACGGTCACACCCATTATGACATATGCACCTTACAGTGCGTGCTCAGTGTAATGTCATTATGACGTCAAAGTTTGTTTGCATTACAATACGTTCAATGCATTGTTATTGACAAAGGGATCAAGCAGCAGTGTACCCGTCTTAGACTAAGAGCTTGCGTCGAGGCCAAAAGTGGTCATTTTAAACTAAAACTTTGAAGACAAGTTCAAAATGATTGTCTCAATGACTGATTAAAATTTTGTAAAGATCTGTCAGATATTAACGATTTTACACTAACTTATCTTTAGGGGTGCCGATAATTTTGAGACACAGTGTATATAAGCATAACACACATCCACGTAATCTAATTATGTGAGCATATAATTTTACATGCTTAACTTGTTCATTTGTTCATTTCTTTATTAGCAACAAATAAAATGCATGCATTGTTAACGACAAAAATGAAAGCCAGATTAGAGACAATTATAGAAGTCACGATTTTAACGTTCACAAACACAAGAGTTAATAACAGTTCTTGCAGAATAATCTAGCTGTGTATAACGAAAATTGATCTTTAAACGATTAAGAGCAAAAAAGTAAAAATCTGCAAAAACAAACCATTTGCACAATTTTGTATTTATGTGTAATCAAGGTCTACGAAATCTGCAAACAACGGCTCTAGATGTACCATGGCGACGCCGCAAGCCTGGAGCTGTGAATTAAGCTGCATCTGAGAGTCCAAGTAGAAGCGATGAAGAAAGTTTGAGTCACGTCTCAGCTGCTGCTGCAGGCGATCAGGCCCAGAGAGTGTCAGCGTCATGCTGCACAGAAACAACGGTAAAAATAAACAAATAAATTAATAAATACGCTAATTTACACAGCTGCTAATAAACACAGTCTACAGAGCAAATAAAATGACAAATCAAACGCTAACTAAAAGCAGTCAGAGATCTCAAACGTCTGCGAAAAATGGTGCTGCCACCTACTGAATGAAAAGTACTTATAGTACAGCAGCTGATAACCCCTATGCGATAAAGAATCCTGAATACAGACTACATAAAAAGAGTATGAATCATTGTCAAAATCTAACTTCTTTATTCTTGGGCCAGGCCAATAAACAGACCAAAACAAAATTTCATCACAAGCTGTTCATAATTTTTGAAGCAATGTAGCAATAAAGCTGAGAAACAGAAAATGAAACTAATGTCAGAAAAGTCGGTATTACCCGGATGTCGGCTGTTCATCTGTATCAAGATGACTTTCTGTACATAAGCCACATGTTGGTTATTAATAGGGACCAACTTAATTCACGATTTCACGGCCGTGACATTTTCCGTGAAATTGGCCGTCTTCCGTGAAAAACGCCGATTTCCATGAAATCCGTGATTTTTCGTGAATTTTAGCGCTTTTAGTTTAATTTATGACAATTCCAGAGTTTTATCAGCAGCTTTTGTACGGATGTTGCTGTTTGCCACGTGTCGCACTTTAGCACTAAGTAGCTGACATTGACTGTCTTGAGTCTTGACTTAGTGTAGTAAATATTCGTTGTTCAGAAATTTCTTCGTTTGCATTAGCACAGCACCTTGAAATAACGTCTGTGGGGCCCGTGAATTTCCCATAAATTTCCAAAACTTTTTCCGTGAATTTTGCGTGAAATTTGACACATTTTAAAAATTCTGCCGTGAAATCATGCATTTTTTCTCGTGAATTTGGTTGGTCCCTAGTTATTAATGGCAATGCTAATTATTAGTTTTGTTTTTTAGTTAAGTTGTT
>Ga0209367_1009959_pt1 | contig 12807 bp, 6 predicted proteins | sample WorMetLIZISLAND2_FD_187412 | JGI IMG/M metagenome (GOLD analysis project Ga0209367, IMG submission 187412) | Marine gutless worms symbiont microbial communities from Max Planck institute for Marine Microbiology, Germany - Olavius geniculatus... ... | reverse complement strand
TTTGCCCCAACTGCGCCCTCTTAGCACTACGCCGCTGGTTATAAACTTGACTGCCGTTACTCTCCGCTAGGTCCGTAGTTATCTTTCTAGCATCACAGACCTTTATACTCCGTTTAAACGATCAAGCAAACATCAAGCAAACATCAAGCAACCATCAAGCAAATGTATTCAAAATACACTTGCACGATGTGTGCTCTAATTGCTTGATGTTTGCTTGACGTTTGCTTGATGTTTGCTTTATCGTGTAAACGGGGTATTGGGCCGGTAATAAAGTATGGCCATTTTACACTTCCGACGTTGACGTGACTCGATTCGACCCAACTACAGTTTTGAGTTGAGTTGAGTTAAATCGTTTCGGCATCGTAAATGTAAACTGGTCATTACACTGCTTTGTGACAGCGGCACACATGCAAGAGAAACTTGCCCATAAAGTCGCTACCTAATACACCGTTTACACGATCAAGCAAACATCTAGCAGACATCGAGCAAACGTCGAGCAAGCATAAAGCAGCCTGATGGAACCCCGCCCCCTGGCTCAAATGTAGGCCTAAGCTTAGCCCACAGCTGATCACGTGTTATATAGGCCTTCCAATTACAACCCGCCCGCCCTTTTAATTAGCATGCTAATTACCATAGCTCGTAGAGCTAACTGGATGAATGCTAGCAAACATGAAGCAGAGGTCGAGCAAACGTCGAGGAATTAGCATGTGCATTTTGAATACATTTGCTCGACGTTTGCTCGATGTTTGCTCAATCGTGTAAACGAGGTATAACAGTGACAGGACAGGAGTCGAACCCCCGATCTTTCAATCGCAGTTTCGAAGCGCTATAGCTAACATACGCCACGCCGCCACGGTGGCACGTTTTGCCGAAACGCCATGAGCTTCTCTCTTGTCAGTGTGCTGCATGTTTTGTCAAAATGCACAGAAATATTGTAATTACCTACACGATAATATATCAGATGTTTATGTGACGATTTACTGTAACGTGCTGTTGTGTAAATATTATAGCTGTACGCTGCGATAAAACGGAGACTGGTTGTGTAAAGTTAAAGAAATACAAAAAAATAGCGGTGTTTGTTACTGTGACAGTTACTGGCTTGTTTTTTCTTACTTCACAATGTAAAAACCAACAGTATAGCTAAAATAGTGCAGTTCACAACATACACCATAATTTAGTGAATTATAATACAACACGTATACAAATATTGTTATTATCAATAATAATAATCAGTGACTTTTTAACGTTCTAACTATCTGTAAATTAATAATTTAGCCTAAACGTCTCGAAATTAGCGTAATTTGTTGTCCGATTATTGACCGATTAAAACAAGCCTACTTACTGACATAAGTAAGACGTGTGCAATAAAGCGACCGTAAAAGATCCACCAATATATCAAACGCGTCGCTACACTACTTTGCGAAATGTCGGCATTTAACGCTAAAATCCCACATGTTGGCGCAGCGTCGCGTTTTTAGTAAAAAGGTAAAAAGCTAAAAACGTAAAGGTGGTGTATAGCAGCTCTTAATAGAAAACTCATCACAAAGCCACGGAGCGTCATCTTCCATATGGGATCATACAGTGTTAGCTGTCACTCGACACCGGTGAACGCGCCTCGCCTTAATTTCTGCCAAATAGGCTGGTACTCAATTTTCTATCCCAGAGTTGACTTTGGTGTTGACTACATACCGAGATGTCTACCGACAGTCATCCGTCTAAGTAGTAAGTAAGTAAGTAAGTAAGTAAGTAAGTAAGTATGTGCATATTTAAAGTGCACAATGTCAGCCAGTGGCCGAATCCGAGTAGTGACCACTTGATAGCAATTCCGGCGGAAGTTGAACCCGTGACCTCTCGACCATACGTTTGACCCTACCGTCGCACAACCAAGCTATCGTGTCGCGCGATCTGTAACAAAAAAACTTTGATGCGATTTTTTACGGCTGCGTGCGCCGGCGAAATTTTTTTGACACACAGTCGTGGTGTAAGTTGAAGCTATGCATTGCTATAAAAGTTGACGGCTTTTTCCTTTTACGACCACCCTGTATTCCGCGTGACGTGCTGCTATATAGGCCCAACGGTGTATTTTTATGTCAACGATCGTCACTAAAATTATGCCTCAATTTTGTTTATCAGTATGGTCAAGTTTATCGCGTAACACCAAAACTGGCTGGTTATACGCGCAATATGAATACCGACTCTTTAGCAGCGTTGAGAAAAATCATGCTTAAAACGATTTTAAATCAGAAATGAAATCATGCTTTGAAAACAAATGTAAAATCAAAATCAACATCAAACATTTAAAAAAAATAAAATTACAATTTAAAAATGACTTTAGATCAGGATTTCATATCGTTTGATTTTAAATTTGACCAAACGCTGCCCCGTAACTTTATCTTTAAACAAACTTACTCATTCCAGAGACCGGTTCGGTTTAACACACTTATTCGACGATCGTCAACGGTCGTTCGCAATGTAAACTACATTGTCTTTTTCTTTGATCATGCTTGAGTCCACCCATAAAGTTATCAACTCATTATACCACTTCAAATATAGTGCTAGCGATCGGTTATAGCACGAGTGCAAGCGTGGAATAATAAGTTAGATTTGAATGCCCAGGCACGTCTGTCTCTACCAGAAAAGACGTTATCGACGAGATGTGTAAGGCCAAAGCTCCAATACATGAATTCGATGTGGATTGGTTGTACAAAAAGTATAGGCTCGAAACAACACGGCCTATACAATTTATTATGCGAGTGCAACGATGCATAATACGTCAACGGCAACTAGCTTTCGAGGGGCAGGTGTTGAGAAAACATGGTTTAGAGAATTCAGTGGTGACGGCTTCACAGGACAGACTGCTCTGGCAGCGCATAGTCGCTAACGTCGTCGACGACGGCACGACAACATGACATGACAACGAGGCAGAATACACTGTAAACCGTGTTGAAACACACTTATTTCATGGCCATGATCGACGGCGTGTTTTGTCTGAACGCACATTTGTGTGATATATAAACGGGAGACGTTATCAGTCGTCAGGCTTGTATGGGGTGAGGTTATGGACACTTTTTACAAACAGCCCAGACGCTATAGTGACAGATAGGAAGACTACGTTGGTCATGAAATAGATGAAATAGATCATGAAACTGGCACAATATTTTGACACATTGAAATTCTGTGGATTTGCTGTCGGCCTTCGATTTGATATGGACTTGTGCGGTTGTGCCTTACAACTTTCTGCGGATTTTTGGCCGACCGTTACATCGAGCCTTGAAAACCATAAATGTCGTCTGTCTGTCTGTTTACCTGGTCTGTCGTCTGTATGTGACGCATGTATTGTGGCTAAACTAACCGTACGCCGAAGGGTCGGCGATAGTACCGTTTTGAATAGCGCGATGACGAGTTTCTAAACGCTGTCAATAATAACCATGTTTTTATATGCAGCGGTTTGGCCGCAATTTTAAATAAAAATGTCAGTCTTCAGCCATCGCCACGTGCACCAAATATCCTACCGTTCATTGTAACGTTCGATATAGCAGCGTCACCATAGCGTGTATGAAACAGCAGTCACTATGAGAAATCGTTTTTTCCGCGACCGGAAGTCGGACACTGGCTTTTGGAAATAGGCGGTTCGGTCAGTGAACTTTAACGACAGTTGGGCATTTTGTTTGTAAATTTTATATTTGTTGCGAATTTGTTGTAGTGTTTGCTGCAGGTTACGGCATCTCATACAACAAATCCGTAAACAAATTGAAGATAGTGGAGATTGGATCTATACACGGTATAGGGCGCAGCAGATTGCAGTGGGCATTCGTGCATAACAAACACGATTTATGCCACTCTCTGCTTGTAGCGCAAGCGACGTTGTAATGAATTGATAAAATACACGCCAGCGATCACAGATATACGAGGAGAAAAGGACTATAACTACAATTCCGCATCACAACAAGAAACGGTTCGGCCCCGCATCTTTGTTGGAATTCTTATCATATGCGTGGAACATAATAAGATATCGCCGCTAATGGAAAAACTCAGCATTGAATTACTTTTTTCAGTCTGCTGCATACTGACCAGCATGGATGTAACAAAAAACCCAGCTGTTGCTAGAGTGGACCAACCGTATCATCGATACACGCAGCTTTCGACTTCAATTTCCCAGAGTGACTACAGTCCCACACACTCTATAGTGACGCTGCTATATCGAACGCTACAATCAACGCTAAGATACGATACGATAATTTACTGCACGTGAGTAATGGCTGCAGGCGAAAACTTTAGATTAAAAATTGCGGCCAAACCGCTGCGGATAAAGACAAGGATACTATTGACAGCCTATAAGAACTAGTCATCGCCCTATCCAACGGAACCATCGCCGATCCCGTATGGTGTACGGTTTAGCCACAATGCATGCGTTACTGACATACAGACGACAGCTTGTGCCATAAGAACAACCGTTAGTACGGTCGGTCAAAACAGTTCAGTCCAGCATCATCATTGGAATTCTTATCATAAGCGTGGATCATAATAAGATATCGCCAATAATGGAAAACTCAGCTCACTGAATTATTTCTGCTCTGCCGTCTTCTGCATACTAACTAAAAATCGCGAGCGCAGCACACAAACGACATCAAGATTTTTTCGCTGTCTGGTGACCTTTATTTTTGACCTAATTTGGAATTTTGACATTTCGAGCCGAAAACGATTAATCTTACCTAGAGCAAAAATCACACTAATATCGGTTTCTTCTGGCCTTCTCGTTAGCAAGTTAAGCTTTAAAATTCTTGTGCTGCCGGGTTTTTTTTGTTTTTAAAGAAACCTGCATTCTTAAAAGTTTATTACACTGTTGAAAATTATTTAAGCATTTTTAAAGTTTATTTTTAACGTTTTTTGGAAAAAAACGGCTTGTCTTTATTTTGTAATGCTGCAGTAATTTTGCTTAAATTCTCACGCATAGCTACTATTTAACGTGACAGTTGCTTTTGTGAGTTGTAGTATAACATTACATGATACGTCATAATGTGACATAATATAAAATATGGAAAAAATTGCCCGTCTTTTATTAGTTTTTTTCGGCTGCAACGGTTGCAGCCGAAAAAAACTAAGGAGAAAAGGGCAACCTAAAGCACAATTTCTTACGCCTTATGAGCTCTGTACGTACGGTAATAAATGAACAGACGGACGAACGGACGGGCAAGATCCGTAATGTGGCTTAGCAGGACGGTCGCATAATGACAGCGTAATTGACGTATGCTGCACGATGTGCTACCGCATATTAATTTTCTCTCATTAGTCATAACGAGCGCCGTGCGTGTCTGATATTGCATTCTGATTCTACTTTGTAGTCATACGTCTGATTGTTTGAACACGAAGCTTACAGCAGTAACGATAGGAGCCTACAGCGGATTGGGAATAAAACGAGAAAACAAAAAAAAAACAATTTCGTTTTTATTTCTGTTTTAGAAGTTGGCGTACGTGAAAGGAAATTAGGCTACATAGACCTACAGACTAGATTATCAACTCTATCATCATCAGCAGCAGCATTACTGGGGGGGAGGGTTGGCGTGTCCTAAATAATAACAAAAAGCCCGGCTGTCGCTAGGGTTGGCCGACCGTAGCGCTTATTTCTGAAAGCCAGCTTCCGACTTCCGGTCGCGGTAAGAAATCGATTTCCCAAAGCGACTACAGTCCCATAGAGGCTATAGTGACGCTGCCGCATCGAACGCTACAATCAGCGTTAATATACAGTAAGGCCTAGGGTGATTTGGCCCACGTGAGTGTTGAATGGGGGCAGCAACTTTGCATTAAAATTGCGGCCAAACTGCTGCATAGAGAGACATGGTTACTGCTGACAGCCTATGAAAATTCGTGATCGCTTTATCCAACAATATACCATCGCCGACTCTCTACGACCTACAGTTTAGCCACACGCGTTACAGACGAAAGACCACGACGAGAGACAGACAGGCGAGACGACAGACGACTTATCGTATAGTCGCCCATACACTGACGGCTGAGTGACCGGCCTATTTATTTTAGCTTTAATAGGGGGTGATAGTCATATACACACTGCGGCTGAAACGGTCTAAAACTTTTTTGGTAATATTATTTTGCACAATACGTCGACACATTCGCAAAAAGAGTCCTCGACAAAGACAGATTTGAACAGCTGTTTTATTATCTCGTATAAACTACGACGTACAGAGTCCAGCATTTTTGTCGACGTTTTGTGTAAGACTGCTGTGCCATTACCGTTCGGAATATTGCTCGGGCGTTTTATTTCAGTTTTATGTCGCATACAGCGCATATGTAGGCCTAGCTGTTATGACATCGTGACTGTATGATGGTGATAATATTTAAGCACACACTTCGCTTTTATCGAGCTGTTTCGCCGAACGATAGCTGCCGTTGCTGCAACGATTGTCATAACGATGGTGTATATGACAGCAGTCATAAGCGCAAACTTAGAGGAAAAACGGGAACACGTACCCCCCCCCAAAAAAAAAATTGTTTAAAACACTCAATAAAAGTGTCTTTCGATATCGTAACCTTTGGGATAAATTTGCATATACACTGTCCGCACATCGCACAATAGAAATGTTAAATCTAAACAAATCTAAGTAAAACTTTGTAAACATATTTCTCAATGAATTGCTAAAACAATCATCAAATTTTGTTTAAAAATATTATTTAATTGCGGAGTTATCAATCGTTAAATACTGATAACAAAATATTTCCGTTACCAATATGGCATAATGCCATTACATAAATAAACCACTCTGCACATTTGCGTCACTTTAACAAATATCGTCTGATTCTAGAAAAATGCATCATTCATTGGCAAAGAAAATGCCAAATTTCAGTTAAATTTGCCAAAGCAAACAATAGCTACAGTGGCTTTTGTGAGGTTATCCGAAACATTTTAGTTTCAGGTTATTGTGGATAACGTCAGCCACAAACAGAATTGAAATTGAAGTGTTTTGGGGATAACCTCATATAAGCCGCCGTTGTGACTATTGTTTGCGTCGGCAAATTTAACTGACATTTGGCAGTTTAGTTGCCAATAGGTCTAGGTTAATGTAGAATTTTGTTAAAATAAAATGTTTTCTGTTAAAGTCAAGCAAATGTACAATAACATAGTCGTTTACTTGTAAAACGCCATACTGGCGACAAAGATATTTTGTTATTGATATTCAACGATTAATAACTCCGCTAATAAGTAATATTTTTAACCAATTAAAATTTAGCTGTTATTTTAACAATTTATTAATAATAAAGTGTACAAATTTTTATTTAAATTTGTTTAGATTTGACATTTTTATTGTACGATGTTTAGGGAGTTAGACCTACTTTTTTTCGAACACGGAGTAATCAGCCTAAAAAATCTGAAATTTCGGTTGCAGTCAGCAAAAATACGGATGGGCCGGATTTTTTTGTAATTCGTATTTTTTATTGAGATATGCCATGTAGACCTATAAACGGCCGATTGCACATTACCTCACAAAACACGACGACATATTAAATAGTAGGCCTACCCATGAGAACTAAAGTAACGATAGGCCTACTGCAGAATAACACACTGAGCGTAAACATTTTTCCAGCAAAACTTTGAAAACAAACTTTAAGCTGTAAAATATTTTTAAAAGTCAATAAAAATTTAAGGGAGGCCGGTTTTCTGTGGCTGAACAGCAACCAAAAGTTTGTTAACAAAATTTTGTTAAGGCCCTACTGATTGGCCAAAAAACTATAGGTCGAATCATTACAACCACTCTCAGGGTTCTACTCTGTACCAGGTATAAAAACAGTTTATGACACCTCACAGACACCCAGTCAGTTTTGAAAAGAAATAACCCCACAAAATTCTTACTTTACCAGACTCCTTTAAACTTTTGTTTTTGACTAGAAAAGTTCATAGATGTGTGTATAGCAATTTATAAAAACTCATTTTAGAGTTACGCGTCGGCTAATACACTGGATTGGATCACACACCTGCCATCCGACACAGTTATAGGGTGTTTACACGATCCAGCAAACGTCCAACAAAATTTCAGCAAATGTATTCAAAATACACGTGCTAAATAAATGCTGGACGTTTGCTGTAAAGTGTAAACACCCTATTAAATTTACCTCTGTCTTCTTAACTTCAGTAAGGCAGTCTGGTACATGATTTACCTACCCCGGAAGGATCGAAGGCTGAGTTGACATAAGTGGTTGATTACATAACGAGATGGTTGTGACTTGTCCTGGTTTTCACAGTGCGTGCCTTTCAATAGGCTAATCTGGCCAAGTTTATTCTTATGATATAACAACTTTTATGTCGCAGACATGATAGACATAATATCGTTCGTGTGTCTATAAGCTATCGAGTTGTAGGTCGCTGTATCTCAGTAACGGTGTGAGATAGGGCCTAGGTTACTATTAATTATTAATAGGAAGTCGTACACTGGCTTTCGATTGGCACGAAAAAAAGAACCGCTACAGGCTTTTGCGCGTCTCGTGAGCATTAGCTCAAATTTTTTGTTTTATCAGTTAATAAGATTTTGTAAGGGAAAGGTGTTGAATTTTCATTGTTGTATTTTGTGGTTACTAGTATGTTACAGTACATATATCTTTGTTTTTACTTATCGGCATTTCTTATACATGCTCTTTTAACGTAATGAATAAAAAATAAAATAATACAGTATGGTAACGTTGATGCAATTTTCCTTACGAAAATTTCTTCGTATTCTACTGATCATTCTTTTTGGTTTTCGACGAAAAATTATTGAACCCCCGCTGGGAATAATCGGCATTTGCAGGCATCGGGTTTCTTGCTAAACGCAACTTAGTCGTCACGAAAGCACTGAGACATAAAGTGAGATCTGCGAATGGTGAAGATAAGCGTGTGTATGACGTCATTCATCATCGTCATCATCATCATCAGCAGCAGCAGCAGCAGTAACAGTATCAGTTCGGCAAGTAGTAGGCCTAACAACTGTTTATCGCGTGGCGGATCGTAAAAGTTAATGTCTCATACACCGCCGCCGCGACAGATACAGACACTGTTATGACACACAGTTATTACACGTCGACGAGATAGAAGCGATCAGAGAGTTCAAATCTCCGCCGACAACGGCGCTGCCACTTGGCGAATGCAAACGACTTAATGCAGCAGCGCTGTCTTCGAGTAGCAAAGAAACCGGGATCCAACAGGATTCACGAAAAATTTCGGATAGCCACTAAAACTTTTCATGCTGTCTCTTTAGTTTACGTACTTTTTTACATTTTTTTGTGTTTGTCCGTCGGCCGAGAGAGAAAACCTACTCCATACTGCAGCCGAAACAGCATATATAAACTGGCATTTTTTGCTTTATCGGTTGCAAAAAACAAGGTTAATGTAATTTGGCATCAAGCGATCGCTACGAACTATTATTTTTGTTGCAATAGGAAACTGCGTGAAATCGAATAAGTTTTTATAAGCTGATGTTGTGATCATTCCGCTAAGCTTATCTGCATTTAATACCCCGTTTACACGATTGAGCAAACATGGAGCAAACATCGAGCAAACATCGAGCAGGCCTGATGGAACCCCGCCCTCTCATGGCTCAAATGTAGGCCTAGGCTTAGCCCACAGCTGATCACGAGTTATATAGGCCTTCCAATTACAACCCGTTCGCTTTTCTAATTAGCATGCTAATTACCATAGCTCGTCGAGCTAGCTCGATGTTTGCTCGATCGTGTAAACAAGGTATAACGGTTCGACTGTAATTTGCAATGTTAAACTAAAGTAAAAATTCCGACCCAAAAATCTATCCAATCCAGTGCTCAAGTAAACCGAAGCTTTGATCTAATATTAGTTTTATATTGCTAGGGACCACACTAGTGTCCTTGCAAAATAGCATTCCATTTCGTCCACCGACCTTAACGGAGTGCAGGAATGTGACAGACGAAGGGCCAGACAGACCACGCTGCGAAAAAGTAAAATTCGTCCCAATAGCCGGACGAATGCTTTCGGAGATGAGGGCCATAAAACACGAAAAAAATACCACAAATTCGTCTAACGCAAGATATACGCAAGGGCACCGTCATCTTCGAACATTTATAGGACTATATCGCTGTCAGCGTCGTTGTCGTGGAAAGAATATGTAATATTTGATCACGTCGGAAACTGTCCGCAGGGGACTTCCGCCCAGTCCGTCACTGATAGGACTGCATGACAGACATTTGCGATCTGTCTGTTTGAGTGAGTGATATTCTAGTTGTGTGCTTTTTCGTTTTACATTTGTTTCGTTTTCTGTTTTTAACAACTACAACTCTTGATTTTTTGTATAGACTTCAATAGTCCAAACATTTATAATTAAAAAAATTGGGCAACAGTTTAAGAGCGGACGGTTCCCTCATTGTCTATATGAAAAAAATTCGTTAATAAAACTTTACAATATGATACCTCGTTTAAAACTGTAGATGATACTCGTATTAATAAAAGTTGGAATAAAAGCAAAAAAACCAACTGTCGTCAGGGTGGGTGGACAGTATCGCCTATATTCGAAGGCTAGCATTCGACTTTCGGTCACGGAAAAAAAGCGATTTCCCAGAGTGACTGCAGTCCCATACACGCCATAGTGACGCTACTATATCGAACGCTACGACCCTGGGATACGACTCGGTAATTCGGCGCACGTGGGTGATGGCTGCAGACAACAACTTTGCATTCAAAATTGCGGCCAAACCGCTGCAGATGGTTACTATTGACAGCCTACAGGAACTCGTCGTCGCTCTATCCAACGCTACCGTCGCCGACTTCCTACCATGTGCAGTTGAGCCACAATATAGGCCTACATAATAAATAAGTTACAAGCAGACGACAGACGACGCATCGTACCAAAAGCTCAACCTAATAGTCGGCCAAAAACTGTTCCCGGGACCGGATGACAGCTGTCAATAAAAACAGGTAACTTGTACGTGACGAAAATTTGCCGACAGCAGCAGCAGCAGCAGCAGAGCAGCATAGAAAGTAATAATATTGTATTCTTCTCAGCCGTCGGCTTGTCTAGGCCTATTATAACCTGCTTGGACATTGCGTTGGACATTGTTATCTGCTTGTTTGCTGAAGGCTGTAGGCTATATGCCACTATGCCGTCTGAATACCGTATCGTTAACGTCCAATTGTCACTAGTGACGTACATGGGGTAGTGGCCAACATGTTGGTCTTGATCAGCATAGATGCTCTACACCAGGCCTAGTTACTACTTAAATGGGTGACTGTATATACGGATAGGTAAACCATCTCGGTAGGCCTATAGCCTATAACTGACCACTAAGGTCAACTCAGCCTTCCATCCTTCTGGGCTAGGTAATCGAGTACCTGGCTGGGATAAAGGTGGGGCGCTTTCACCAGCCAGTCAGTTATTATCCTACAATAAGCCTGCACTGCAGCATCAAGTTTGTACCCAGTTCTCAATCCGATATCAGCCCAAGTCTATAGGCCCCTAATGTTGTCTGACTGGCTGATTTAATGGGGGGGGGCGAGACACAATAGGCGCTATAGGTAGAGGCACCTCGCTGTGCAGCATAATGTGTGTAGGCCTACAGCTGGCCTATAATGCTGTTTGTAGTAAAGGTCACCGGAAAGGAGGCGTGTTTACCTAGGAGAGTTAAAGCTTCCCCGACCTAAGCTTATAGTGATAGGCTATGAGGTGCGCAGTCTAAGTCTTTCTAGAACGAGTTGTGCGTTTTTAATAGTGCCCGGTTTGGAAGCGGAAGACGCTGTAATTAGCTGTTAATGCGGTTGTGGTGACTACGAACGTGTCTGCTGTTTTCAAGACAGGTGCTGAGTTTTAGGCTCTACAGCTGTTATGCTATTCGAGTTCGATCATTTAGAATAGATCGAGTGATAGCTACAATAGCTAGGCGAAATATGTAGGCCGAGCTAGGCGACCGTCCACGTACACTCTGGCACGTGAGTTAGCGAGCGCTGAGTTTAATGCTCTCATGAATAGTTTCTGGTTTTTATAACGCCCCATTGCATAAAAAGATCGTCAGTAAATCAGCAATAGGCCTAGCGGATAACAAATTAGAAGTGGTCGTTCATACATGACGTCACGAAATTTTAGGCCTTTTCCACTTTCGTCACGTTTCGTCACATTTGTCTGGACCCCCATCAAATGCGACGTCACAAAACGTCTACCCTCTCCCCCGGCAGCCTGTAGTGTAGTCTACAGAACAGTATCAGCGTATATAAATTACGATATATAAAAATTATATCTGTCATCAATATTGTCTGCTGCCTACTTAATGGAGAAAATCGTGCGAAATTAAGTACAGCGTTCCGAAATGTTTTAGGCTCAAGTTACTCGTCTTGTCACATACGACAAGTTGGCGACGGGAATTTGGCTGTTTCTTGTGTCTTTCAACATATGTGACGTGTGACGTCGCGCTAATTTTAACCCTCCTCCCGTACGTCACACGTCGTCACAATTTCACCCTCGGAGCGTGACGTCATTTATGGTCGACCCCTAAGCAGGGATGTGCACCAGACCTTTTAAGGCGAGACCGAGACGAGACCCGAGACGTTTAGAATTTTGTCCGAGACGACACCGAGACGAGACGTTGCAGCTTCCGAGACGCTGGCCGAGACCTTTAAGCTCTCGAAATTCTCGAGACTCGCACCATGGTAATAAACGCTTTCTATTTGTGATATTGTGGGTTTTTGCACTTTATTTTGACAATAAATTATCACTGAATAATTAACGGCTTGCACCATAAAGAATTGCAACTGCAGTGCTGTAGACATGAGCCATTATGTTTATCGCAATTTGCAAGCAACTGAAA
>Ga0209367_1009957_pt1 | contig 12809 bp, 7 predicted proteins | sample WorMetLIZISLAND2_FD_187412 | JGI IMG/M metagenome (GOLD analysis project Ga0209367, IMG submission 187412) | Marine gutless worms symbiont microbial communities from Max Planck institute for Marine Microbiology, Germany - Olavius geniculatus... ... | reverse complement strand
GCTCTTTACGCGCCTTTATTTTTTCCCAACTTCAGTTAGCATTATCTCTTTTTCTAAAGTATTTTTCTTATCTCGTGTTTCTAGCTTTCTCATAACCATCTGTTGCCGAATTTTGTAGGCTGTGATTTGATTTCACTTTCTTTCATTTCAATTTCCATGTGAAACATTTTCAGTTCGTTTCAGTTTAAGCGCTAGATTAGGCTAAACATGCAGCTTGCCTGTCAGTTTTTGGCCGATCGCTAAGTCGAGCGCCCAGTACGATGTGTCGTCTGTCTGTCTGTCTGTCGTCTGTTGACTGTCTGTAACACATATATTGTGGTTAAACGATACGTCGTAGAATGTCGGTGTTAGTACCGTTGTCAGGGCGACGACGAGTTCTTATATGCTGTCAGTAGTAACCATGTCTTTATCTGCAGCGGTTTGGCCGCAATTTTGAATGCAAAGTTTCTATTTGCAGCCATCACCCATGTTCGCCGAATTACCGTATCGTATCCTAACGTTCGTTGTGGTGTTCCATATATCAGCGTCGCCATAGCGTGTATGGGACTGCAATCGGTTTCCTTCCGAGATCGGAAGTCGGACGCAGGCCTTTGTATAGGCGGTACGGTCGGCCCATATTAGCGACAGCTGGGCTTCTTTTTCGGTGCAAATTTCTTCCTATCGTATCGTATCGTGATGACGATGGCGTACAATCTGCTGCTACAAATCGGAGCAGATGGAGCTTGGTCGTTCTAGTCTCTGCAGTTTACATTGGCGGACGGTCGTTCGCGTAGACCATGATGGGACGAGGTCGTATAACTCCGTATATGGTATACATGATTGTCGCACGGGTATCTGTAATCTGTCAATCAGCGCAGCGAAGCTACAGAGGCTGTGGAGGGATCGAGTAGCCTGTAGAGGTGCGCACTGCCATTAAAGTTTAAAAATCCCATAGCCTATGTTAGTAGTTTACGGAAACGAAACTTACAAATATGCTGCTTTTTGTGCAGTTCGACAGCCAACGACTGACAAAAAATTGCTGCGAACCGAAGGCACAATTAAAAACATCTAATCAAAGTTGAGCCTGCAATAAGCTGCGGTAGTTGTAGTCTAGAGAGTGGCATCTAAATTTCAGTTTGTCAGAAATTTTTCTTGTCGGGATTTTTTCCCCAAAATACAATAGGCCTGCCAATATTTGGGGGCTGAAAAATGCCTTATTTTAGCACAAGCGAAAATTCCTAATTTGTAAAAATTTAGTGCAAAATTGGCTTTTTAGAACTTTTAGAACTAAATTTTTACAAATTAGGAATTTTCGCTTGTGCTAAAATAAGGCATTTTTCAGCCCCCAAATATTGGCAGGCCTTCTAGTTTATATTAGTGATCAGCTGCAGCCTTGTCCCTACTTGCCCTGTTTTCTAGATACTGCAGGTTTTGAGGTAAAAAAAAATCAACTATGTTTTCGTAACCTACCACTATGACTATGGTATTTGATTATGTTCATACCTACGTTCACAAAGATGCGTTTTTGGCTCAGTCAGTCTTTTGACATTTTTGTTGCTTATTTACATTTCACTTGATTCTAATGAAAACAAACATGGCGTCTGTTGATGTTAGTGTTGAAATCTTGAACGAGTGTCAAATACAGGAAGTTACTTTAGATGGACAGGAGATAATTACTCAGTAAGCTTTACTGTACAATTTGCAATTACTGGAATGCATAAGTGCAACACATTTAAGAACATCTTAACTAATATTCATGGTAGCTGTCACGGACGCACTGTGGCACACTTCAGAAAGGGTGTCGAGGCATTTCGCCCAATCGCATTTCGCCTAATCGCTCCCTCAGTTGGGTCTACTGCAGAGCCCCAACCGAAATCGAACTAGGGTTAGGGTTAGGGTAAGTATACGATGCGAAATGAGATTAGGCGAAATGAGACGACGCCCGTCGTATACTTACTTACGGTCTGCCAAAAAAATGGTACAGAAAAAATGATGAACGACAAAACAAAGCTTGTCAAAGAAGCAAAAAACGACAAAGCAAGTCGTTGTTGTTGGTCCGCCTATCAAAAAAGATTAGGCAAAACGCGATTAGGCGAAATGCGACCCAACCTCAGAAAGCACGATGCTACAGTGGCGGAAAATCAGCCGCGATAAATGCCGTCTATTTGCTTGAATGGCGGAATTTCCGCCATACAAAAAATGCTGCAGCGGCGGAAATACCGACCACTCGCCATCTTTGAAGCGCCATATCTCCCTAACGGTGCAAAATAGACGCATGGTCACAATGGACCACCCATAGAAAACCACATATGCCGAGTTGAATGGTCACGTGATTGGTTTGGGTCACATTATTGCTTTTAACTCACAAATTCACAATTAAATTTGCAAATGACACAGCAAATATTAAATATAATAAAAAAAACTTTCCAGTCACACATCCAAAACAGCAGAAATCATTTTACTAGGACACAGAGTCTTGGAACGATAAACTGGCTGCCCTTACGAACTATGTGACATGACCCCATTTAACTTTTTCACTCCAGCATTATCTCGTAAGCTAATAAACATAGTCAATGCATGTGATACAAATGTTTTCCAGCTGATTAAATGTACTGCTGGTTCGTAGCTAAAAGAGTCAAATTGGAAACAAAGTTGAATCTCTTTTGGAAGACTGGTTATATACATAACCAGTCTTCCAAAATAGATTACATCACATTATCGCTCATACACCAGACACCGATAAACATCCAGTGTACACAGCATTAGTGGCTACAAAGTCACTTCACAAATACAGCGCGTGCCATTTTTACACGCGAAAGCAGAATGCTTCGCGTGTCTTAGCTATCGTCTGGGCATCCGTCCGTCCGTTTGTCTGTCTGTCCGCCTGTCCATCTGTCACACTCGTGATCTGTATCAAAACGGTGCAAGCTGGGATCACGAAATCTTCACTGTGGGCTGCCCCAAGGTCTCTAGTTTATCGTGACAAAATTTCGTGCCACTGGGTGCAGGGGTTCCCCTTGAACGAGGGCGTCAAAGAGGGGTACCCCCTAAAGAAGACGTCATTTTGCCGTTATTGGCTGGAATAATGTGAAAACGGTTGCAGATAGGTACATACGTGCTGCTTATCATAACAAGCACTGGTGACAGGCTTTTTAAATTTATCAACATCGATGACCTTGAACCTTCCCAAAAGGGATTTTTAGTGAATTTTTCGCAATATTTGGATGCAGCGCACATTTCAACACTGAATTGCGACTAAATGGCTGGAGATAGACCAAGACAACCTTCGTAGGAAATTTTCAGCATTCAACATAGATTTTAGCAGTTCAAGTCCCGACCCCCTAGGTTCAAGGAGCCCGGCGCAGGTGGGCGTCAAAGACAGCTACCTCCTAAAAAGTGGTTATTTTACCGCAATTATCTCGTGTAGCATGAACACGCTTGCAGATAGGCACATACATGCTGCTTATCATAAAAAGCACTGGTGACAGGCTTTTTAAATTTATCAACATCGATGACCTTGAACCTTCCCAAAAGGGATTTTTAGTGAATTTTTCGCAATATTTGGATGCTGCGCACATTTCAATACTGAATTGCGACAAAATGGCTGGAGTTAGACCAAGACAACCTGCATATGAAATTTTCAGCATTAAATGTAGATTTCAGCAGTCTAAGTCCTGATCTGCTAGGTTCATGAAGCCCGGTGCAGGCGGGCGTCAAAGACGGCTAACCCTCTTAAAAAGTGGTTATTTTACCGCAATTATCTGGTTAGCGTGAAAACGATTGCAAATAGGTACAAGCATGCTGTTTATTATTAATTTTAGCGATCTTCTGCTGCAGCACAAAATCTAAGAATGAACTTCGACGAAAAGGCTGGAGACGGACTGACAGTTTGCGATGAGGAACTGCTATAGGCTTTTGTGCATCTTGTGAGCATTAGCTCAAATTTCTTGTCACTACTGGTGCTGCATTTAAGGTCGTATCACTCAAAAATCAACAATCGTCATTAACTGCAAATCGACACACCATAGGCCTACTTACCTAAAATCAAAAGTGAAACCACCATAGAGTACTAATTACTTCTCGCTTTCAGTAAGCAGCTCATAGTTTTTGAGTAAGTAAAGTGTTCCAATGAAGGAACCGTTCCAATTGGGCAACTTTTCTATTGGCTTACGGGATAATGCGGGGTTGAAAACATTAAATGGGGTCACGTCACATGGTTTGTAAGGGCAGCCAGTTCATCGTTCTATCACTCTGTGTCTTAGTAAAACAAGAAATTTGAGCTATTGCTCACGAGACGCACAAAAGCCTATAGCAGTTCCGGTTCAGTAGTTTTGCTGAAAATTGGGGTGTTTACGCTAAGTTAATATACAAATACCAAATTCTCTATCTGGATCACATAATGATATTAGCATGGCACCATCTTGTGAATGATATAGACTTGTGTCGCAGCCTGAAATCGCCAAAAAATCCATAAAACCCTCTATTTTGGCGTTCAAGGTCATTCAAGGTCATTGAATTTGGCTCCAATCGAGAGCCAGTGTACGCTTTCCTATTAGTGATTAATAGTAATCTAGGCCCGATCTCGCACCATTACTGAGATACAGCGACTTATTGGCCAAAAATTGCAAATTTTGCCTACCCTCTCATTTAGCGCTCTCGTTCAGGATGACCCCTTTTGAATTTATGGAAAAGCTTTATGGTTTCTGAAACTAGAGTCTTCCAGGCAGCCGACGGTGAAGATTTGGTGATCCTAGCTTGCACCGTTTTTGACTGATCCACCCGTGTGACAGACAGACAGACGGATGGGCAGACAGACAGAATTGCGATGGCTAAGACGCGCTGAAAGCAGTAGCTGCTTTTGCGCATAATGATTTCTGCTGTTTTGGATGTGTGACTTGGTCGCTTTTACACGGTAATGTAAACTGGAAGTTTTTTTATATTTAATTATGTAACTTTGATTATTGCCGTTGTATTGCAGGCCACTGTCTATGTCAGAGAACCTGACAAAACTTGCTCACAAGGTCGATTTCTCCAAGGATGAAAGTGAAGAAAAGGGAAAGGCGACGTCAGAAGGAGACAAAGAAGAAGAGGAAGAATCAGCAGCTGCCATACAGCCGGCATTGTGGCCATGGGATTCTGTCTGGAATAAGCTTAAGTATGCATTCAGAGTTCAGACTAATGTCATATGCAGTTGCTTTTTAATGACTTTTGTGCTTATTGCCTAGTGCCTACTGAGTACAACTTTTTATTTTCAGTCGACTTTGGTGAGTCATTTCTAGCTCAAAGTCAAAATTTTATGTTAATCTGAGTTGGATGTAATAAGTAAAAGCACATTAATTCCTTCGCCTGTTATTTTTAAACTGAAAATTTTTTTAGAAGAGTAGTATTGGCTGAAGTACCATATTCTGTTGTGCTTCATGTGTCAAGATCAGAAGAGATGGGACTACATGATGTATGTATAATGGATGCTTTAGGGCTGCTGCAACAGAGATAGGTGTCCTGCAGGATGTGCTGGCCGTTGCTCGTGAGAAACGCTATCTCGTGTTAGATCCAGTCAACAGTGAGATGCTGGAACAGCGCAACTTGCCGGTGTTACTGATGTTGGCTAGGAAAAAGGTTTGTTCTGCTTTTGCTGTATATTATTATAGATGAAAATGCATAGGAATTTATATTAGTTGTTCTGATATGACTGATATTTTAAGTTCTCCCTTGGTCTGAGTTATTCCAGGTAAGCCCTAGTTTCCAAACGTAAAACATGGGGATTGCTGCAAGTGTGGTCTACATGATTTTACTTCACATTTATCATACCAAATTTTTGTAATGTTGTTTGATATCTTACGGAGTTGACAAGTTAGCTATAGTTTATCATTGTTCTTTTTGCTGTCATCTATCTGAGACTGACGTAGTGTTTTAGTCATTGCTTGTAGGCACTGTAGGACCAACTGTGTGTTGTAACACAAATATGTAAGTAAGTAAGTAAGTAAGTAAGTATGTGCATATTTAAAGTGCACAATGTCAGCCAGTGGCCGAATCTGTTTAGTTTTGTTTACCCTCCATAATAGCCATTTGCATTGCCGGACAGTATCGGCTGGTTTACTTTGTAAGACTACTGTATCGATGCACTGTTGCTGTTTTCAGGCACTTGCTACAGCCGGGTCTATATTGACAAGTGGCTATGAACGACTTCAAAAATGCCAAGAAGCGGTGTCTGCAACTCGACATACGTCTGCCGACTTCCACCACGAGCTCTTACGCCTCAGGCAGCATTGGCGTCTAAAAAAAGTCGGCAGCACAATCATTGGTGACCTCAGCTACAAATCTGGTACAAGTTTGTTTGTGCATTTTTTTTTTGTAGTTTAAAAATTGATCTTACGTAACATTTCATATTTAATTATGATCAGGGTTGAGACATCAAGCAGATACCCAAAAAACCCAAAACCCATCTAAAACACTTTTAAAACCCACTCAAAAAACTCATTAATCCAATTTTAGTTTCTTGTTCTACTAGTAATGAAATATTTTATTATGGCTAAGATGAACCGATGAACGGGTCGCCGTGCAGTGCTGTGCACGTGACTGTACTCACTGAGCTGGAAGGTGTTGCCTAAGTTTTTGAAGCACTTCAATCTACAAATTTGCAAATGTTGGTATATTTTATGTTGCGGGGAACGAACAGACACTCATGTGTATCAGCCAACTGAAAACCTATAAGCAAAACCCATCAAGTTGGACCTTTTTACATAAACCAGTTTAATCTAAAAAACCCAGAACTTGAAAAACCAATCGGGTTAGGCTTTTTTAAAAACCAGGTTTTTTGCAACCCTGCAACCCTGATTACTATGATCGCAATTTAGTTTTATTTTTCATTTACTCAACAAATATAATTTACTGCAGTTGATCAGTCATCATTATTTAATGTGGCCAGAGCACAGAGTACAATATGATTAGGCACTAGGGAGTGGAGAGTATCATAAAATACCAGTAGGCCAAACTGCTGGGCAGCTCGACTATTGGCAGGTAATTAATGTTCAGAAAACTGCCATGAAATTATTTTATGAAGAGAGATGCATTTTTAGCATTGTTTGGTGTTACATAGAAGTTTTTCACTTTATGTATTTTGCGTGTTGGCCCACATCTTGATGTCTATTTGTTGCACATTGATGTGCTTTTTTAGCTGGATCACGCTACTGGCAGAGCGGCAGCTTTGAGGTGTCAAAAGCCGACACAGAGACCACTGAAACAGCTGAGCCGATGAACGGGTCGCCGTGCAGTGCTGTGCACGTGACTGTACTCACTGAGCTGGAAGGTGTTGCCTACATACAAGTTGCAATCCGTGACTCCACTGGCATCGATGGTGGAAATGGTTAGTTACATCATTTTAGAATAAAAAATATGGCATCATTAAAGCAGTTGCTGTACAGTGATGTAGTGCAAAATGCAAGTGTTTGTAATTCTTGTCGCAGAGTGTGAATTTGTGGTTGTGGTCTGAACTTCAGAGTTTTAAAATATTCTTAATAAAAGATTTGCAGAAAGGGTAAAAGTGGTAATTTTATTGATGTTTTTTCTCGTAATAGTCTTCATTGTCAGTTATAATAAATTCATCAAATTACAACCTTTCATTATTGTTTTTGTTGACGTTTTGGCAACCGCTGCTGCCTTCGTCCGAACGACTGTCCGCCAGGTGAAGCTGCGGAGGACACTTAAGTAGTCATAGATGTGTGGAAGTTGGTAGGACCTCTCGTCTCGGTTCATCAACTTGTCTTGTTCTTTTCTAATGTATATTGCTTCCCTGATCCACCGGTCCATTCTGTCGCGGTCCCAGTCTATGACGTGGTTGAGAGAGATGGCATAGTCTGTGACTGCTGACTTGTTTTGTTCTGTTCTGCGGATTTACTGGTGCTTCGTGTGTAAGCCCTTACATCACATTGTGTGACTTCCTGTCAGTGTTCCTGAAGACATACGCCGAAAGCTCTGCCTGTTTCTCCAATGTAAGTTTTTTCGCAGTTTGTACATGGTATTTTATACACATGTTCACGGGCGTCTTGTTGTCCGCTCTTGTCTTTTTTATATGTACGAGCAGACTTATTATTGTCTGGAATGGTTTCATGGCCGAGGAAATACCATGGCGTCTGTAAGCTCGGGTAACAGCTTCCGACAGGCCAAGTATACACGGTATAACCACTGTCGTCCTGTTTACCTCTGGAAGCTGTGTGGCTGCTTTCTGATTGACCTTTTTCTGTTTAACTGTTTCCATTTGTCTTTTGACTCTTTTGATGGTCCAGTCTGGATGCCCGCATCGTGTGAGTGCTGTGTGGATATGGTGCTCTTCTTGCTTTCTGTCTCTTCCGTTACGATGTTTCTATTTCTGTCCAGAAGAGTCCTAATTGCACTGAGCTTATGCTGCAGCTGGTGGTGTGAGCTGAAAGGTAAGTACTGGTCTGTATGTGTAGTCTTCCTATAGACCAATAACTTGACATTGCCATCAGGTTTTCTCATGATGAGGGTATCGAGAAAAGGCATTTGTAGATCTTTTTCTTGCTTTGCGGTGAACTTGATGCATCCTGTGTCATCCACTGAATTCAGGTGTTGAGTCATTCCATCTGTCCCTTGTTTTTTAATAATCTCTAAAATGTCATCCACATATCGCTTCCACAATTTTGGTTTGCATTCAACTGGAACTGATGCGATCGCTGACTGTTTTAAGAATTCCATGAAGACGTTTGCCACCATTGGAGATACTAGGCTACCTATTGCTGTACCAAATTTCTGTGAGTAAATTTGGCCCCGGAACACAAAATAAGTAGTCGTGAGGATGAACTCCAACAATTCCATTCATACTCAACCCTAAGGCTTGTCTTGAGCTCCCATGTAATGTCAGTTTGTGATCTTGCCCTGATCATCTCCAGAGATTTCTTCATTGGTGTGTTTGTGAACAAGGACACAGCATTGTGTGAGTTCAAGATCCCATCATCCTCTAGTGTGACCTCCTCCATGGTTTCTGCTAAGTGTCTTAAATTTTTTACATGATGCTCAGTCTTGCCCACTAACATATGAAAGAATGTCTGCCAGGTATCTGGAGGTGTTGTAGTCTATTGAACCTGTGTAATCAACGATAGGTCTAAGAGGTGGGTCTTGTTTGTGTTTCTTAGGCGTGCAGTACATATGTGGAACTACTTCCGTTGTCGGATACAAATATTTGTATTGCTGCTCACTCAGTTTATCTTCGGCCTTTAATCTTGCAAGTATTGAAACCAGTTTTTTCTTACAACGTGGCGTTGGATCTTTGCTCAGCTTTTCATACGTCTTTTCATCCTCTAACATGCTGTTGACTTTGGTTTCGTATTTTTCTTTTTCTATAATCACTGTTGCCTTGCCTTTGTCTGCCGGCAAAATCTGGGTGGAAGTCTCTTTCCGCAGATTAACTAGAGCCTGACTTTTCTCTGTCGAAATGTTCGGCATTGGCGGCTTGGCCTTTCGCAAGACATTGACAGTCTCCCCAAGCAGTGACTTCACTTCTGGTGCTGGTAGCTGATTGCATGATTTTTCTGTAGATAACACCTACTCCTCAGTCGGTATCACCACTGATGCTATAGCAAAGTTTAATCCTTTGGCTAGGATGGAAGTTTCCGGTTCAGACAGCTTGTATTTGGATATATTTACTACCCATTTCTTTAGCTGTTCACTGGACAGATCAGTGTGGTCTTTAGGACCACCCCCTTGCCCCAGCTTACTAGTAAGGCGATCATATTTCTTCTTCTGATTGCCACGATATAACAGAAATTCTTTGTCATGCGCGGTTGATAAGTGAGCATACACACTGACCTTTTCGTCATCTCTGAGCACCTGCCTGATTGAGTTCTCCAACGTTGAATGCCATGCGTCTAACCAGCTCAGCTTGTTGTTGATAACTCGCAAACGTTTACTGACTAGGCTTTTTTCGGCCCGACTGACAATGTGTACAGCTTGTTTTGTGTGAATGGAACAGCGTAACCGTAGACTGGTCGGTGTAATGTTGCTTTGTTTACATCTCAGTGTAAACGCCAGGTGATTTCAGAACCGGGCATGCTTTTTCATCACAGATTCGCATTCTCGTACCAACTTCGATGTTTTGCGTTTGGAATTCGATCAAATGTCTTTGAATAGACTAATAGGTTGAAACATAACATAATAAGTTATAATAAATTCATCAAATTACAACCTTTATTATTGTTTTTGTTGACGTTTCGTCAACCACGGCTGCCTTTGGACGAAGGCAGCAGCGGTTGCTGAAACGTCAACAAAAACAATAATAAAAGGTTGTAATTTGATGAATTTATTATAACTTATTGTGTTACGTTTCAACCTATGAGTCTATTCAAAGAGAGTCTTCATTGTCATCATGTATTAAGGTCAGTTTATTGTCTGTCGAATGCTGTCTTGCTAAGTTGCTCATTTGGTGATAAATACAATATGACATCTGACATAAGTGGAATACTGCCACAATACTGATACAGATGGTGGTTCTAAGATAGTGGTCACAAGAGTGATATATGAAAATATGAATGAGCACGCATTTTGATTATATTGTACATATGTTTGATTGTGTAGTTATTGTCATCTGACTACAGATATGATGTTGCAGTTACGTGTTCTGTCAACAGGGTGGTATAGATCCTAGACCGGTCAAGTTGTGCGCATCATTTGTGTGCTGTGCTGATCCATTAATGCTTTCATTACATGTGTTGTAGATCAGCTGGACGTTGCAACTGCCGACATTGGTCTGTCCCATCAAATGACTGCAGTGACTGTTCCTTCTGATGCACCTTGGCCACGCAAGCTTGAAGCTGCTCAGAATGTTATTTTCTGCAAAGAAGTATTTGCCCAGGTTAGTAGCCGAATATTGATTCCTTTACAGTTATCTCATATCTTTTACTGGCATGACCTTACTACAGTCTTTTAAAGTCTTCATTCTTGATTTATTTCCATTTTGTGTCATTCTTGTTGCAGGACACACGATAGTTAGTTTAGAATGAGCTGCAAAAATGAATCAGTTGTTGTCTTTCTTCATCATTCTTATCATGGTTTTTGCTATTATTGTTATCTGTTCTTTTTCTTCTGATAGTTCTGTGCATCTTCAACTGCATGTCTAGCAACATGCACTGCTGCAGTCAGGTAATATCCAAACAGGCTGTTTCACACCATCATGATATTTCAGATTAATTAATTCACTGCATTTATCAAATTTAATCCTTGCATTTTATTTATTCATCCAGTTATTGTTATCTTGTTTGCATAACAGGTTGCATCGCCAGAAGTTGTCGGGCCACTTTTGTAGACTGTTTGACCCTAATTATGTAACCATTTTTTGCATGTTGCTCAGCATTGTGAAAACGCTAGAAATGTTGAAAATGCAATAAAGAAAATATTATAATTTATTGTTTTGTATGAAAATTGTTGAATGATATTTGTCATCTAATTGCACAGGGGTTTAAATTTCACTGTTGACATTTAAGTATTTTTTGTTGTTTGCTGATCTGAAGTTTGCTGTTTACTAGCAACCATGCATGCAAGCTAATTAACTTAGTGTGACTGTGTGTTTATACACCCCTGGTGCTGTGTTTGTCTTGTGTATGCAGTTGGCCCGTGAAGCAGTTCAGTACCAGTCACAGATTCCACACATTGTCGTCGGAAATCACATTCTTTCACATGTAACTTTTTTGCTATTTGTCATTTTAATGTAATAGTCATTGCCAGTTTGATGCCAGTCTACTTTTACTGTTGCTGTATAATCCTGACTATCAAGGTCTGTTTGGTTTCGTAAACTGTGGCTGTTTTTAGCTAACTATATCACGAGTGTATTTTCAGTCTGCAACACAGCACAATGAATTTGCAGTTTTTTTTATATTCTATGCCATTGGGGTTATTGGGAAAATAAGTATATGATGTGAACAGTATCTAGCAAGGCCCACTCTAATGGCCTAAACCCAAACCCATCAAGTTGGGCCTTTTAAAAACTGGCTTTGATTCAGAAAAAATAATATTTATTTCGTTAGGCTTTTTAAACCTTTAGGTTTTGTTGACCTGTCCGCTTTGTGGGTCAAAGTCATTAAAGTTCCCTGTACACAATTTTGAAGGTGGCATGGCATGGCATGTCTGCTCCATCTCTGGTGGATTGATGTTCATGTGATGTTTGTGACTGTGTGCTGTTGTCAGTTGTTTCCCGGTGTTCAGCTGTCCATCTCACTCTGTCATTACACTGACCAGAGAAAGCAGGTATGTGCGCCTTTCTTGTTGCCGCATTTTGTATTTCTTAATGTACTTACCAATGGTACTTTTGATTTTTGGGGAGTTATAATTACACAGCAGGAGATCACCATTTAGCGGTGAATTATGGCTGGCTGTTAGCAGTTTTTTCGATTGTCAAGGACACTTTTTCACACTTAGTTACTGTGCATGCAATGCTGTTGCAGTTTATCTTTATCTACAACAGTGATACGTGTGATATATTATAACTTTATTGTGTATGTGCATTTGGTAATTTTTTTGAATGTACTGTATTAAATTTTGTATAGAATGTTGCAGTTAGTGATTGCAATCCCAGGATTGAATTCTGAACCCAGGGATCCGGGATTGAGAAATTTGTAATCCCGTTATTCTATTTTCGGGATAAGGCTTACAGATTGGTCATTGTTTTAGTATTTCTATTAGACACATTTTATGCATATATGATGTAATAGGCCTCTACAAGTACGTTTTATCTCCGCCAAGGTGAACGTAGTGAACGTTGGAGGAGATTAAGAGATTGGTCGTTCTGTCCATCGTTCTGTGTGTGTGTGTGTGTGCGTGTGTGT
>Ga0209367_1009955_pt1 | contig 12809 bp, 6 predicted proteins | sample WorMetLIZISLAND2_FD_187412 | JGI IMG/M metagenome (GOLD analysis project Ga0209367, IMG submission 187412) | Marine gutless worms symbiont microbial communities from Max Planck institute for Marine Microbiology, Germany - Olavius geniculatus... ... | reverse complement strand
TTGCTGATGCTATGTAAACGCACTATTTCATAGTGTATTGCTTTACTAGCGTATAGTACAGAGCACCAAATAAGTTTGACATGTGATTTGCAATAAGCTAGTTCAGGATTGTCTACGCTACACGTGTGCCAAATATTATCCAAGTGTGTTGATATTTGACAAAGTTATTACAAAAATAAAACGGTTCCACTTTTTTATGGTTCACAGTGTACAATGAGCTTGACAACAGCAGTTTTGCTACACATAATCGTAAAGGTGCCACATAATGTTTCTAATTAGGATAACGCTCAAAATTTACCAAATGTTTTACGGGGCTGAGCACACGATTGTCACGACCATAAGATGAAAACGGTGCGATTGCTATTGATGATTATTGCATTGGTATATACATTGTGTCCGGAAAAAAGTAACCCACCATGCGAAATTAAGTGTATATATAATACAATAAAAATGTCAAATCCAAACGAGTTTGAATGAAACTTCGCTCCGTTAATTCTTAATTAATTACTGAATAGACCACCAAATTTCGTTTAAAAGTACTATTTTTGAGCGGAGTTATTAATTGTTGAATCTCGATAACGAAATACCTCCGTTACCAATATGGCGTTACATAAGTAAAAAAAAAGTATTTTTTTGTAACTCCAAGAAAAGAGCAGTCCGATTTTAACAAAATTTTGCACCAACAATGCATCATTCATTGGCAATCAAAATACTAATCTTCAGTTAAATCTGCTGAAGCAAACAATAGTTACAGTGGTTTTTGTGAGGTAACCGACTCCAAAACACCAGTTTCGGGTCTTTGTGGATTACGTTAGACATATAGACCTGAAACTGAAGTGTTTCGAGGTGACCTCACAAAAACTGTTGTAACTATTGTTTGCTTTGGCAGATTAATTTGAATTTTAGCATTTTGATTGCCAATGCATAGTGCATTGTTGACGCAGAATTTTGCCAGAATCGGATGTTTTTGTTAGAGTTACGAAAATGTACACTAAACGCAAGGTTTACTTATGTAACGCCATATTGGTAACGGAGATATTTTGTTATCGATATTTAACATTTCATTACTCCGTTCAGAAATAATATTTTAAAGCAAAATTTGGTGATCTATTTAGCACCTTATTAAAAATTACGTGTACAAAACTCTATTCAAATTTGTTTACATTTGACTAGGGGGTTACTTTTTTCTGTACATTGGTACTTGTGACATAATGTATGTGACGGCGTCGAACCTTCCATCGTCTGCGATTTACGTAGTGTCGCAGTTGCGCTTTGCTCAGATCCAGACTTGGACTAGGTACCCGAACTCGTCTCTGCTCACACATTGCTGCCATTATTATTCACTCATTCATTTATTTCATTCGACGGCCCAAGAATAAAACACAGAAATACAATGCTGAACAATAAACGCACACAGATTAGTAGATACTGACAATATATCGTCGCAAGCTCCTGCAATTTACTCTAAATACAGATGCCAATCGTGAGTTTATTATTACCACCGCCAAGGAGGTAATGTTTTTGCCAGACTTTATCTGTCTGTCTGTGTGTGACCAAGATAACTCAGAAAGTTATGGACGAATCTTTCTGAAATTTTGAGGTAATGTCGGGAATGGAACAAACTACCAGTGATTCAATTTTGGGGGTGATGCGGCAGGAATCCTGGATTCTGTATCACTTTGAATTTTTTGTTACCATTGCGTTAGAGGGGGCATAAGGGAACCGCTGGCAAAGTAAATATGGTGACGCCACCTGGCGAATAACATTTCATTGGCAGAGGTACCTGTGAGCTATGACTGCTTTCTAGTTAAACCTGTTGTTTTTACGCAGATAAACGCAGATAGCACGCCATTTTACTTAGTGACAAGTGAGCTAGAACTGCCGTATGCCTGTCAATATCAACCAAGCCGATTAATAACGTTCGAATCGCATAAACCTTAATAAATTCGTGTGATATTTACCTTGAGCCACGGGTGCTGTAAACACTGTGTTGCTGTAAGCCGTTTCCTGCAAAAAACATTTCAACGCACGTTGAACCGGTGCCACGATATGGGCTAACCAGTAAGTTGGAGACTATATAGAGACATTTTTGTTCCGGCGTTGAGAGCGCTGCGCATTGTGGCTATTGCTAAATTGCGCCTTCTAAATAATCTTACTTACTTACTTACTTGCTTACTTATAAGTAAAGATGCATATTGCAGCACGCGTCTGGTCAGAGTTAACTGGCTAATAAATAGTAAAAAATCAAATTATTACTATATTTGATGTCTAGCTGCTACTGCAACGCAATCATCGATAGGTCTAACGGCAGAAATTCTAAGCACCGCAACAAGCACGTCTGCTACAAGGTGATTTCCATCGACCTAAGTTATAGCATCGTAAACTTCGTTAAAGGCGCTTGTGTCTTAGGCCTACAGCGAATAAAGCTACAGAGTAGGCCTATAATAGGCCTACGTACGCAGCAAAACAAATATTTCGGAAAATGCAGGGGAAATGCACGAAGACCAACTGCTGTCGCGTAAGACCGACTAACGTGAAGAGGTCAAAAGGTCAAAGGTGTGTATAGCTCTTTATGAAAATCCATCGCTGAGCTATGGAGCGTCGCCTGCCATATGGGATCACTGAATCACAGTGTTACTTACCACCCGACACAAGTGAACGCACCCCGCCATAATTCCAGCCAGACATGCCGATACTCGATTTACCTACTCCGTAGGGATGGAAGGCTGAGTCGACTTTGGTGTTGGTTATATACCGACATGGTTTACCTGACCGCAGACAGTCACTCATCCAAGTCGCTGTTAACCACTTGATAGCGAGCGACCCGACCGGGAGTCGAACCCACAACCTCGCCATCGCAACTCCAACGTACTAACTGTTACACCACCAAGCGACCGCGTTATCGATGACGATGAATTTCCAATTACCCCACTTTCAAGACACATTCATGAATACGCATCCGACACAGATGAACACGCTCCATTTTGACCCCTGCAGCCAGGCAGACTAGTGCTCGCATCCGTAAGAATGGAAGGCTGAGTTGGTAGATTATCCTAAACTGAATTGAAGCCTCGTTAACCGCGATAAAATTATAAAACTACATAATACGCGGTAAAACGAATAGTTGGGAAAATGCACGGAGTAGAAACGAGTAATTGGAGATCAGAACAAGATAAAATCAGAATGAGAGGTATATAGGATAGAACATTTGGAAGACCGTTTGTCGGTGACGAGCAATTTGCTGATGAGGTGGCGAGCGTCGGTAGAGACTTGGTCGAACTCGGGGAAGTCAAAACTGAACCGACCTCGAATGACGTTAGCTAGCGTCTCAGCGTCATCGTCTCCCATGAACGGAGACAAACCGGACAACCTACACAGCACATTCAGTCAGTCTGTCAATTAACCAATCAATTAGTCAAGTCGATTGAAAAAAATGGCACCAAAAGTGCTGGTCTAAAGCCGGTTACAATCCTTTTACAGTTAAACTAGCGACTAGGCTAATAGCCATTAATATAAAATGCACCACTGCTAAAAACATGAACAAAATCAAAATCAAAATTGCAATGCTACTTGGACGAACTTGATTTTATAAATTGTATCTGTAGCATGTAACTTTTTAGAGATGGTGTAAGATGTCAGATTTTTTCTGACATTCTATTCCTTTAACAGTATTTGCTGCTGTTAATAAAACTGTTTTGATTTGATTTGATTTGACATAAAAAAGAAAATAAGTGACGACTGACCACTAACTGATAACTGATAAGTGACTGCAGGCCCGTCGAGAAGGTGAGGTAGGGGGATAAGCTACCCCGGGCTCCGCGACGTTTTGGGGCCTCGCCGTCGGCCAGAAATAATTATAAAGTACGCCAGAATGTACCATTTTGAAAAGAAAAATTTTTCTCCCTAGAGGGGCCCGTGAAAATGTTTGGAGGCCCTGCGAGAATGTTTCCGAGGGCCCCGCTGTGGCTCTCGACGGGCCTGAGTGATCGTGTCCGCTTTTTAAGATTTTAGCGGTTATAACGTATAAAACTTGTGATACCGTTAAATAAGTAACAACATTGATAGTGTGGCGTAGCGGCAAAGCGTTTCATCCGATCAACGAAGTTACTCTACGCCGGGCCGGGTTAGTACTCGGATGGGTGACTGCCTGCGGGCAGATAAACCGTCTAGGTATACATGTAAACCCGCTGCCTAGGTCAACTCAGCTTTCCGTCTCTCCGGGGTAGGTAAATCTATTACCGGCCTATCTGGCGCGTTCACCTGTGTCGGGTGGCAGGTAACACTGTGTGATCCCATACGGCAGATGACGCTCCGTAGCTCTGAAATTGGTTTCCTATGAAAAGCTATAGAATTTAGCCATTATATTCGTCGGGAAAATGCTGTCAAAGACGGTTGCTATTCGTTGGAGAAGAGTGAATTAATTTGGACGACGCGCAAGAAGGCGTGCGTACAGAACGTAGCAGATGACGCCGACGCTCCACATGTCGGTGCCGAAGTGAATCGGTTCAAACTGCACCACTTCGGGAGCCATGAATTCCGGCGTACCGAACAACACTCTCGTGTCGACACCCGGCGTGTGGACGCGTGCCAGACCGAAGTCGATTATTTTGATGCGATTTCCTGTCTTGCTTAGACACAGAATGTTTTCCGGCTGAAACGAACACGACAAATCTTAGCTCAGATCTCACTCTAGGCCTACATAGACTTCGCCTAATTCTATCAACGATATTTAATGCAAGATATTCTTACTGTTTTGCTGCATTCGTGGGCGGCTCCTTGGCTATTCCTATCCCCAAAAAGCTGCACTGTGGGAATCACTTGTTTGTGCCCTAGCTAAATATGGTACTGAACAGTCTGACGCTTTATTGTAAGCCGAAAAAATCGTTGCCGGGTTTACACGGTACAGTACGAACATAATGAAACAAGCTGTGGTGGGCTGTACATGTGTGCTTGTTCCAAATTCCCTCAGGTAGAAATTCTGCCTAAAATTAGCCAAGTCGGTTGACGTCTAGCCGACTGTAACTTAAACAAGTGTCGACCTATTGGCATGGTTGTCGTCCGTCTGTTTGTCGATCTGTCCGTCTCTCCGTCTATAACTGACGTATTGTGGCTAAGCTTTAGATTGTAGAAAAAAAGTTCTACTCGAGTAATTAGGCATGTGTGAAAACTTGGGCATGCAAAATTTCAGCCATTTAGTGCAAGGGGAACAATTGAAAATTGGGGGTCGAATGCAGGCAGTAGAAAAAATGTGTTGCCAGAAAAAAACTGGTCATATCTCGGAAACGGCGAGAGGTACGGAAGGTTACTATAAATGACTAATAGAAAGTGGCATACGCCCTGTCAAATAAAATAAAAATTATCAATCTTGGATGACCTTGAAGGTCACTGACAACCAGTATGGTCGGCTATCCTAGCAACAGCTGGACTTCTTGTACACGATAATGACAATGATGATGCAGAATAATGTACGTGTGGCATAACATGCAGACCTTCATATCGAGATGTATGATGTTCTGGGAATGAATGAATTCGATCGCTTCACAAATCTGCCTCACGATGCAGACGCACGCTTTCTCCGTCAGTAGAAAATCTTCACTGATTGCCCGGTCAAACAGCTCGCCGCCGTGTATACTGCAACAGAGATACACTAATATTTGTAAGTAGATTTACTAGTTACTACACTGCTGGAGTGGGTAAGCAAGTACCCACTACCACCTTATACCACTTCAGACAATGTGGTATCTACTACATAAACCACGCTCAAAGTCAGATCGTACAGATTATACTTTCGTTTGCTTTGGTTTGCAGCAAATAGATGCCACTAATTTGCAGTCAATTTGCAATAATTCTGTAAGCAGTATGCAATTAATGTCATAGTTCACTGAAAGGCTACACAATAGAACACTAAACACACCAACGAACGGGAACAGTACGAACACGCGATCATTGCAAGTGCCGCGACAACACACATGATGTGACCCCAGTGATTAACAACAAGTCCTATATGAGTGTACATGTCATTACACTTAATCCTCGTTGTCCAGTGGAGTCACGACCGACCCGCGGACTGGCACGTTAGCGCAGTCTTGTACCAGTCGCCAGAATGAACGTGTGACTCAATACTCTACCATGCTGACGATTCATCATGCTGCAGCGACAACCGCTGGCAGCACGATCTGGGAATGGCTACCGTTTTTACCTCGCAGAATGAAATGAATAAATGCATGAATGAACAGACTGGGGTTGCGCTATAGGCTTAGTCGACGTCGACCTTGTGCCAAGCGACGACTGGGCTTGTACTCCCTTGCACTGTACGTGAATAGGTCCGCACGAGCACAGTGATAAACCTATTATATAAAGCGGGGTGTTGCCCGTCACGCTCCAAAGATCTGTTGCCATTGAGATTATATTTAGAACATTAAATCTCTGTGATAGGGGCACTGCTGTACATTCGCAGCACATGAATCAGCTGGGTAATTATGACTAACAGAATCACGCCAGGAACCCTGAATGACCTCGGCACTGCTATATAAACCGGTATGTTCGATCCGCAGAACGTCATCAGCTTGAAGCGAAAAAAGAAGCTTGTCGCAGTTTATACTTGACGAAGAAGAAAAAAGACAGGATTTCTGCTGTCGTCGATATCGGTAAGTTGTGCATAGCTGTTGCTGCATGTCTAAATACATGTTGTGGACTATAAGATAAATTATTGTTAATAATTATTTTTTACCGAGTTACAGATGTTAAATTGCACTAAAATAGATTAAAATAATTAACGTAAATTTATAGGGCCTAGTTTTGCCCGCTCCTAGTCTAACATACGAGTTAGCTCAAACCGTGTAAGCTTATCAATATTTTCAGCCAAATTAAAACATATAGTTGCTAAAATTACATCAGCAGCCTAATCTAATAAAATTTAACAATTTCGATTTAATAATGCGTTCATGAATAGATCGCTGTATTACTGCGAAGTGCAAACTACACCATGAGTCAAAAAATACGACGGAGTCAAACTTTCGTCCATATGTTTGCTAAATACTAATCGATTTTCAAAATTTTTTCACTGGCCTACAATAGCAATGCAATCAGACCGTTAATGATTTGGTGCATTTGCATGATGTTTACAGAATATAACAAGGTGGTCAATAGCACCCGGGTAGAATGAAGCTCGTACTCGCCGTATTGCTTACAATAGTAGGCCTACTGGCCGTCAACGCCCGGCCGCCCAGGCCTCAGGTCAGCAATTACACACACTATGTACTTTTTTCAATTTCCTTAGCAATAAGCGCATGAAACTGTAATAATTAATTCATAGCAACGATGACGCGTACTGCAAATTTCCTGCAGTGAAAGAATAATGTAGCTTGGTGAGGTAGTGGTAGAGTGTCGGACTTAGGCGTACGATCAACAGGTCGTGGGTTCAACTCCCGGTCAAGTCGCTATCAAGTAATTAGTAGCCTACTTGGATGGGTGACTGCCCGCAGACAGGTAAACCATTCAAGTATATAACCAACACCAAGATCAACTCAGCCTCCCATCCCTCCGGGATCGACTTGCAAAACTTTTTGAACGTCCCTCGTATCTCCCACCAGCTATTAAATAATGCCAGCACTGTATTGTAACTATAGTTATTGTGACAACAGGGTGGTCGCGACGACGGAGAAAGACCGCCACTTCGTGAAAGGCGGCGTCCAGATTCTGCCGCCGGGAATTCAGATCCAGGCAGTGAACCGCGGGAAGGACAAGGACATGGCAGACCACCAATGAACGACACTGAGGAAGACCACGTGACCGGAAGTCCAATGGACCGCCGCCATGGCCAGCGTCCGGAGCGTGGCGACAGACCTGCGGGCAGGAGACCACCCCACGGACAGCCGGAAGACCACACCGAGTCACCAGGCGGGTCGATTTTTTTACCAATGACTTAATTAACAGCCAAAGTTGATGCTTTTTTGAAAAAAAAGTTGTTCGCTGGAATTGCAGCTGTGAGCTTAGACGTTTGTCTAAATTACTGCATGATGTAGGTGCGCATCTGTTCCATATACAGGGTGTTCAAGAAAAAACGGCACAAAGTTTATGACACCATAATATTCCAACCGTACGTCAAAGAAACATGCGATTTTCAGCAAAATGTTCAGAGAAAATTGCTTACGTGGAAAGACCAGTATCTGAATACCGCAATAATAGAATGACCCACAATAAGAAACGCTGTATTCACCGGTTATCATCCCCACAAACTCTCAGTGCGTTTTTGTGTTGCCACAGTGCGGCCATTTTAACTTTTTTTGCAAGCGTTCATTTGTACTGCGAAGTTTACTCGAAGATACATATTAAACAACGGGGTGTAGCAGAACATTAGTAATATACTCTAGCATTGTCACTGTTCATTAAAGTTTTTCTCCTTCTTTTTGTTCTTTTTCTCTTTTTGCTGTATTAATGCGTCTGCGTTGTATTTTTTGTTTATTGCCAACGGCGTTTGACCGTTGAGAAATAAAAAATTACTTACTCACTTTTAAAAGTTAACTTAGCCCTTCATCCCTCCGGGGTAGGTAAATCGATTTCTGGTCTGTCTGTCTGGAGTTAAAACGGGACGCGTTTACCTCCTGTGTCGGGTGGCATCTAACACAGTTGTACGATCCCATATGGCAGGTGACGCTCCGTAGCTCTGAGATCGGTTTCCCATTAAAAGCTATAGACCACCTTTACTTATTTATTTATTTATCTGCTTACTTACTTACAGACGAAGACGAGAACCGGCCGAACGGGCGCCAGCGCAGACATGCGCACCGCGGTCACCCCCGCCGCACAGGGAACCACACCGAGGACCCCTCACAGGACCACACAGCAGACCCTCTGGACCACCCAGAACGCCGTGAGAGACCGGCCGACAGACCACCACAGCGTGGAAGACCAGAGATGGAGCCAGAAGACCAGACGGCGAGCCCGCGCGCTGAGAATGATGATGATGGTAACGAGTCTGAACGTGGTGGTCGACGCGGACGTCCACGTTTCGGACCAGGACGTCGCTCCTAAGTGACTGATGGCATAGATGTAAAAAAACGTTATTTTTATTTTTTATTTCTGCCACGTTTGACGTTTTTTAACGTTTTTAAAATTTTTTTCCAACGTTTTTTTATTTAAAAAAAGTTCATTAAAGATTTCACTAATAACTTAAAAAGCACTTATGAAACCACAGAAACGAAAAGTTGTGGTAGTTTACTTAGTTAGTCTACTAATACTTGGTCTTATGACTTCACGGTTAAATTAAAACTGAACATGACCTAAAGTTCTTTTCGTCTTTCTCTCCCCAGTTCTAGCTATACTACACCTACATAATAAAGAAGAAGTTAAACAAATTAAGACTAACGTTTTTCATTCAATTTTTAAACGTTTTTTATTCCTGTCACGTTTTTACGTTTTTCAAAGTTTTTTTGGGACGTTTTTTTACATCTATGACTAATGGCCCATACACCGTTGATGTCGTGTTCCTATCACTGAAAATCTTACATGCAACTTTACTCCAGGCAGCTGCTATTGCTTTTCTAGTTTCTTTGCGTATATCGTCTGGTACAGTGGCGTCGTGGGTGAAAAAGTAAGCGGAACAGGAAGTTGCAACTTTGCGATGAACATTGCAAATTTCCGAAAAGGTGTTCATAATTTCAATTTGGCCCCTGAATTTCCCCGTAATGGGAGTTTTACAGCCCCAAATTCAACATCTTCAGACAAAAATTTTCTGACACGAAGAATGTTTTTTAACAATTCTCTTGCAACCCAAAATTTAGGAAGGGGAGGGAGCAATTGCCTTTCTTTCTCCCCTTATCCTCCCGGAGACGACGCCACTGGTAGTGGTTGACGCCGTGCTTCTATAACTGAAACTATATATGAAAGTTTACGAGGCAGCTATTGTTGTTACTCTTGTAGTTTATTTACGTGCATTTTTTTGTTTAATAAAGAATAGCTACTTTTTTGCTTTGTGAAGCAAGCTCACAATCGTGATCCCTGACGTTATTTGAATACTAATTAATACCCCGTATACATAATTAAGCTGGCTCAACGAGCTGGCTATATGTTAGCTGGACGAGCCAGTTCGATGTTTGCTCGATCGTGTAAACGGGGTATAACTAGCCTACTAAATGTCGCTATGACAAGCAGCAAGCATTATTCACAAAGTGAGAATTCGTGACTTATCAATGATTAAAAATTTTGTTTAAAAAATTACAAATTAAATCAATTTTTCAAAAATTTGTTACATTTTGTTTTTGCACAAAACAGTGACCGACACTTTTAGAAACGTGAAATTCGTAAATTTTTTGATTTCGTAAAAGTAGAATTCTCAATCCATGGTTGCAGGCATCACCGATGCCATGCTTCTATCATTGAAAAGCAATTAAACGCAACATTTCTCGACGCATTTTTGTAAAAAAAATGTGTACGCAGACCACCAGACTACTTGATTATATGCGTTGTGAGCTGACGTTTTGAGTGTTAACATTATTGACTTGTCGCCGATGGATAAGCAGCTGGACTGCTTCCTGCATGCGTGCATTTTCGTATCCGTATGTGTAATAGGCTAATAGCGGCAGCATTTTGTACTTAATTTAATCTTGTTGTTTTTGTCGGAGGCAGGTTCTCCGGCTAATTTGAATAAATATTCACAGTTGTTTAACCCTGTTGCGTACTGTAAATGGCATTTTAGCGTGCTAAAACAATTCAAATGCACTATGCATTGTATACAGCACTGCCGCTTAGAACTCAACATAAACACTGAATAAAATTAAACTCTGAAATTCGCTCAACTAAGCTCGCTTTTGAAAAACACATTACAAGAGTGCATAGACTACAAGACAGTGCTGTAGAGAGTCTGTATCAGTCCACGCAACTGCGGAGCTTATATGGGCTTTTTTGTCTGATGATGTTAGTAATAACAAAAAAATTTCCAATCATTCCACCTTCATTCAAGGTACACTTACACATGCTGTATGTATCCTAGTTCTTTCGAAATTGGTCGATCTGAGTGATGTGTTCACATCTTGATTCCGGCGTTTCTGGTGGCAACTATTCTGTTTCGAGCTCTGCTATAGGTGTATAGCATACACAGCCGCGGCTAGCCAGGCAGACGGACTTACTGACAGCTTTCTTTTGCCGCTTCGGTTGTTGGGAAACAGCACAGCATCATCTGGCAGTTATTGACTGATCCTCGTCAGAAACAGAAGCATCTGCATTGAAAAACGTGAGTGAGGTGCAAAAAATAATCTCGAACCAGCTGACGTATAGGCCCACAACGGATTGGCTTTGCAGACACCGGCGGCAAAACGCAGCTATAAACCTAGCCTAAAGGTGTGTTCAAAAGGACAGAAATGCAAGGAACTGCATGAAATGAAATAAGCCAAAACGAAACGACATAGTTTTACTCTTTCAGTTAATTTCATTTTAGTTCAATACACTTCGTTCGCTCAGTACGTCTTTTAAGTGTGCCTTGTTGGACAAGATTGGTTGGCTCCATAAGCTTAATTCTAATACCAGGTTATACTTCAGTTTTGTTGGTTTTTTTCTAAATTTATTCAACAGCAGTAGCGTAGACAAGGCCCCCGATTTCAATTTTTTCTGTTAAAAATAAACATTAAAAACTCAGAAAAAAACTGAAATTGTTGCCACCAGATCGCATATTTTAAGACTAGTATAACTGCACCGTATTCGATCTCGGCCGGAACTTCGCGCCGCCCCGAGACCCTGCAGGGAAAGCTCATAGCGCTCCCCCATATTACCTAACTGAAACCTAAAGGGAAGAAAAAAAGGAGCAGAGAAAAAAACAAAGGAAAGGAAAAAGGGAAGAAAAGAGGAGGAGAGAAAATGGAAAATGGGGTAGGGAAACAAGGCCCCCGATTCGCATTTTTGGCTACGCCACAGCTCAACTGCGTATTAAGCTATGCAAACATTGCAAAGCATATCGTAGAGTAGGCCTACATTTCGATGACGAGGCACATTTCTGTGTCGGACTGGAAAGCGTCGTAGAGCTGAACCAGTCTCCTATGACACAGTCGGCGCATCATGTCGACCTCGTGCTCGACGTCCTTGCGGTCCTGTAGTCGAGGAGTCGCGATGAACTTGGCTGCAAACTCACGACCGCTCGCCTTCTCCACGCATCGCTTCACCTCGCCGAACTTTCCTCTGTATATTTGTAGCAATCAATCAATCGATTAGTCAATCATTTATTTGCTCAATAAACAACAGCAACTAATAGAAGTTTGCACCAAAAAAGTTTGCACTTGCAGCAGTTTTCACTCTTTCAATAAGCAAACACCTTTGAAAAAATCTTAAAACACTTCTTTTCAACTGTTGTTTTGTACAGAATATAGGCCTAGCTGGAGGCGTGGCGTAGCGGTAACGCTACGCGTTAGTACTTGGATGGGTGACTACCTGCTCGCATGTAAATTATTTCGTTATGTAATCAGCCGCCTAGGTCAACTCAGCCTTCCATCCCTCCGGGGTAGGTAAATTAAGTATCGGCCTGGGTTTAAAGCGAGGCGCGTTCACCTGTGTCGGCTTGCAGGTAACACTATGTGATCCCATAAGGAAGGTGACGCTCCGTAGCTCTGAAATGGGCTTTCATTAAGAGCTATAACACCACCTTATAGCAATCATTTAAGACTGACTTTTGTATCGTGCGAAGGCCTGTTTTCACTACACTGTGTTTCAAAAAAACGGGCACCCTTTTTATTTCTTTCATAATTCACTCAAATGATGATCAATTTACACGAAATTTTTACCAGATGTAGCTGAAGAAATGCTAATTCAAAATATATGGACAA